>OGWR01002691.1_pt1 | contig 12394 bp, 9 predicted proteins | sample 1576061 | NCBI WGS metagenome assembly OGWR01 (sample SAMEA3541511, study PRJEB24748) | human gut metagenome | biome: human gut; feature: human-associated habitat; material: faeces | place: China | collected 2012 | reverse complement strand
ATCTAAAGGCTTAGCTTGTGTTTGCAATTTAGTCAGTTCAATGGCATAATCGGCAGGTAAAAATCCTGGTTTTAAAGAGAGTATTTGACCTAATTTTACAAATGTAGGGCCTAAATCTTCTAGGATTAAACGCAATTTTTCAGGTGTCATATCGCTTGTAAGTACATTATGCTTACGTAAAACAAGCACCATTTCCCGTAAACGATGAGAGGAACTGTATTTTGTTTGTTTAGGAAATTTTATCAAATTAACACCTTCTATTATAAATTTTTAATATAATGTATTTAAATAAAATAATTATGTTTATTATAGCAAATAAGTGAAAAATAGTATAACAGTTTATTTATCACTTAGAATATGGATTTTTGATGAGCTTAAAATTTTTAATAAAAAAGAGTTGAAATATTAATTTGAAAATCTTCAAGTATATATTTCAACTCTTTTTATTTATTCTTCTGTAATATTATCTAAAATTTGTAGAATTTCTTGTCCGTAATTATTTCCAGGAACTGCCCAACGACCATTTAAACCAGGCCATGTATCAATTGTTGATGTAGAATAAACGGCACGAACTAAGGAATAACGTGGGTCTACTACATCTTCGCGAGGAGGTCTAACGGAAGCATAAGCCAATAAATGTTGAATATGAGCTCTAACACCAATACGAGCTGTTTCAAAATAAGCACCTTTTACAGTAGCACTTGTTGTACCTAGACCGCAATAATTATTTTGGTCAGGTATTACTGTACCACCATATCTAAAAAATCCTGTTTCTTTTAAAGCTTGAGCAAAAGCTGCATCAGGACGAATTCCTTCTTTGCCAGCTTCTTCATAATAATAATCAACTAATTCTTCAGCAGAAACTGTAATTTTAGGATTTGGGTTATTTTTGAGCAGGTAATTTACGCATTGTTCACGAGTTGCAATAGCTGAACCCATGATAGAAGAACTGCCATAATTTATTACTTTATTTTGTTCTTTTTTATCAGAGTCGCCTTTTAAAATAGCAGCGATTTTTTCTGATACAGAGTGATTAGATGTTTCTTTTTTATCAAAAGTATTATCATCATTATCAGTTTTTAAAGCAATAACAGCACTTGTTTCGCGTTGTTGATGTTGACTTAAGCCCTTTAAAGTATAATTATTTTGCATAGGAGTCATACTAGCTTGACTAGGAAAACTAATACTGATACAAGCTGCGACAATTAAAGAACTACCAAGAATTTTATATTTGCGAAAAAACATAGAAGATAAAGGACCTCCTTAAGTATTAAATTTTTAATTGCTTAAGACTACAAATTGGATAATAAACAAAAGCATAAATACATAAAGTAGAGGGTGAACTTGTTTAATTTTTCCAGAGAATATTTTTATTAAGCAATAAGAGATAATACCGATACCAACAGCATCAGTGATACTGTAAGATAATGGCATCATTAGAAAAATCAAGAAAGCAGGAAAAGCTTCTTGCATATCGTCCCAATTTATACGAGATAAAGTGCTCATCATATAAAAACCAACAATAATTAATGCTGGTGCAGTAACTGCTGGAACAGTGGATAAAACTTTAGCAATTGGAGCTGTAAAAAGCATTAAGAGGAATAATAAAGCAATGATGACGTTTACAAAACCAGTACGACCACCACTAGCTACACCAGAACCAGATTCAACATAAGCAGATGTTGGGCTTGTACCAAAAATAGAACCAACAAGGCTAGCGATAGAATCTGCCAAAAGAGCACTTTTTACATTAGGAAAAGTATCATTTTTCATCAATCCTGCTTGTTTGGCAATACCAAGCATAGTACCAGTAGTATCAAATAAAGTAACAATGAAAAATGTAAAAATTATAGTATAAAGATTATGAGAAATAGCTCCCATGATATCCATTTGCATAAATGTATTACCGAGTTCAGGTGTACTGAAAATAGTATCAGGTAAGCTGATATAACCAAAAAGGAAAGATAATATAGAGGTAATAATCATGCCTAAAAACAAAGCACCACGTATATTATTTACCACTAAAATAATGCTTATAAATAAACCGATAAGTGACATATAAGTTACAGGGTCAGTAAAATTACCAAGAGTAACTAGGGTAGCTGGAGAAGCTACAATAATATGAGCACTTTGAAGACCGACAAAACTGATAAATAAACCGATACCAGCACTGATACCTTCTTTCATTGAAGCTGGTATAGCGTTGATGACAGCTTGACGAAATGATGTCAATGAAAGGATTAAAAAGATTAAAGCGGAAATAAATACAGCGCCTAAAGCTTCTTGCCAAGGAATTCCTATAGAAATTACTACAACAAAACTAAAATAAGCATTCATTGCAAGTCCAGGAGCAATCGCTATAGGGTAGTTAGCAAAAATTCCCATGAATAAGCAACCGACAATAGTTGCAATTATTGTGGCAAAAAATACACCATTAAAATCCATACCTGTCTGGCTGAGAACACTAGGATTTAAGATGATGATATATGCCATAGTTAAAAAGGTAGTAAAACCAGCAAGGGTTTCAGTAAAATAAGAAGTTTTTCGTTCTTCAAATTTAAAATATTCTTTTATTGACATGACAAAACCTTTCTGAGATTTATTTTGTATACTATCATATAATACCATAATTGTGAAAAAATTTTTAGTATAAATTTAATAATAATAGTTATTATCTTTAAATTGAATATTAAATATGATATCATTATATAGTTAGATAGTTATTTGTATATTAAAGAAAGGAGAAATATAGTGAAAAGATATCTTTTTATTTTAGTATTAAGCTTAATGACTGTTATTAGTTTTCCAATAAATAATTCTTTTGCGGCGACAGAACCGTTATCTGAAGAAGTTTTTCAGTGGGTACAGGCAACACCTCGTTCAAGTTATTATTTTAATAAAGATGCTATGACCTATGAAATTGGAGCAGATGGCTATGCCGACACGAATATTTTAATTGTACCAACAGTAAGACTTTTTGATAATATGCAAATTCAAGATGTGATAATGAAAAGACAATGGAGAAATTTAAGCACGTATAGATTTGATGAATTATCTGGTGTAGCAGAATATTTGCGAATAAATATAAAAGATAAAACAGTAGAATATACAGAATGTGTATATTTAGACCAAGGATATAACTCTTTGTATGTTAATTATGAAAGACCAACTCAAAATATGAATACAATGAGTGTAAAAGATGTAGATTATAATTTTTATCAAGCTATATTAGATTATGAAAAAGAACATAGAAAAGAGCTTTTAACAAAAATTATTGATCAGGTGAAACCTGAAGATTTAAAAGCTGCAGGAATAACTTTAACTAAAGAGCAAAAAAAGAATATGAAAGAAAATAAAAAGCAGAGAAGATAATACGCTATTTGGCAGTGGAGAGGTGTAAACTTTGTATTCTAGGAGTTGGAAAAAACTAGTTTTAGGAATTTGTTTAGTTGTTTGTTTAGTAAATATTTTTAATGTAGAAAAAGTATTTGCTAAAGATGAGAAAAAAGTAATTTTGTATGTGCCTCAAGATGATAGACCGATATCTTCCGATCAAACAGCACAAGTAATCCGTTCTATGGGTTATACTGTAGAGATGCCACCAAAAGATTTATTAGGTGATAGAGATAAAGCTGGCAGACCAGAAGAAATTAATCGTTGGTTAGTGGAAAATGGTGGTAAAGATAAAGTAGCAGTAATATCTTCTGATGCTATGATTTATGGAAGCTTAGTAGCTTCAAGAAAACATCATATACCAAAAGATTTATTGTTAAGACGTGTAAAAAATATAGAAAAGTTGCATGATACGCACCCTAAAATGCCTATATATGTATTTTCTTCTATTATGAGAACGCCAAAAGATGGAGCTTCTTCAGGAACAGAAGAGCCAGAATACTATGTAAAATATGGACAAGCTATAGCTAATTATACAAAAATTGATAATGCCGATATTTCAGGATTAAATGAAAGTTATCAAGTAACTCTAAGAGAAGGCGTACCAGAGGCTGCTTTAAAAGACTGGCTTTCCCGTCGCAGAACAAATGTGGAAGTCAATAAACAATTGATAAATTTAGTTAAAAATAATGATGTAGTGTATATGGCAACAGGAAAAGATGATAATTCTAAATTATCGCAGACTCATAGAGAAAGTAATGAGTTGAGAGAATATGCAAATAGTTTAGGATTAAAAAATAATCGCTTTCAAGTTTTAACTGGTTTAGATGAAGTTGGGCTTTTAGTTTTAACTAGAGCTGTTAATGAATTAGAAAATTATAAGCCATATGTTTATATAAAATATGCTTCTGGTTATGGCGGAGCAACTGTGCCAACATATTCAGATGAGTCTATAGATAATACACTTACAAGTCAAATAATGGCTATCGGTGGTATTAGAACATATGATTTGAAAAAAGCTAATTTAGTAATGTTTATAAATACTAATCGCAGTGGCTGGACATATGATGCTAATACTCCAGTAAATACGCTTCAACCAAGATATAATACAATGGATTTTGTTGAAGATATAGAAAGCTTTGTCAATGCAGGCTATCATGTGGCTGTAGGTGATATTGCTTTTGCTAATGGAGCAGACAATGCTTTGATGAAACAATTACAAGATAGAGATTTATTAGATAAATTATATGGATATGCTGGTTGGAATACAGCGACTAATAGCACTGGTTTTGCATTAGGCATGGGAATTGTAGGCAATCAGATAAGCCAAGATAAGCGCAATGAATTATTATTGACTAGATATTTAGATGATTGGGTATATCAAGCAAATGTTCGTCAAAGTGTGAACTCTTATTTAAATTTATTGCCAGGTAGTGGTGATTATTTAACTATAGGAGATACAAAAAGACCATATATTGAAGAATATGGTACAAAATTAATGCGTTCTTTTGTAAGTGATAATTTAAATTTATTTAATGAAGCAGTAAATGTTTCGATAACAATGCCATGGAATAGAATTTTTGAAGCTAATTTCGATGTTTCTGGTAATAAATTAAATGAAACAGTATTGAAAAAGCATTTAAAATATTAAATGAAAAAGCCTGCATATTATTTTGCAGGCTTTTCTAGTATGATTGAAATTATGATATAATTTATTATGATTAAGATATTTATAATTAATGAGGTGATAAAGTGCAGTTTAAATATTTAAAACAACTATTATGTCTTTTTTTAATGATGATAGTAGTTTATGTACCGAATGTTGTTTTTGCTAGTTTAAATAAAACTATTATTTTTGTACCCCATGATAATAGACCGATTTCTTTTAAGCAGACAGCGGATAATATTCGTGATTTAGGATATGAAGTATTGACACCACCAGAAGAACTCTTAGGTAATAGAGAAAATCCTTATGCAAAACCAGAAGAGTTATCTAAATGGGTGATAGAAAATGCAAAAAAAGCTGATGCAGCAGTAATATCTTCAGACTCTATGGTTTATGGTAGTCTTGTTGCTTCAAGAAAACATAATTTAAGTGAAGATGTTGTTTTAGCTAGAGTGCATAATTTTGAAAAGATACATCAAGCAAATCCAAATATGAAATTATATGTATTTGGCTCGATTATGAGAACACCTCAAACAAGTGAAGCGTCAGGTAGTGAAGATGCAAATTATTATGCTCAATATGGTACAGATATTGCGCGTTATACTGCATTGACTGATAAATTAGAACAAGATGGACTAACACATAAAGAAAGAAAACAATTAAAACAATATGAACAAAAAATACCAAAAGCAGCTTTAGATGATTGGCTTTCTCGTAGACAAGGTAATTTTTTAGTAAGTAAGAATTTAATTGATTTAGCTAGAAATGATGTGATTACTTATTTAGCATTAGGTTGTGATGATAATGCTAAATATTCACAGACAAATAAAGAACGCCGCGCCCTTGATAATTATGGCAGTGATTTAGGTGAATTGAAATATCAATCAGTAGCTGGAATTGATGAAATTGGTTATGTTTTATTGACTAGAGCTGTGAATAATTTACAAGGTGATATTCCATTTGTGAGTGTTCATTATGCTAAAGGTACAGGAGAAAATACGATACCTGCATATTCTAATGAACCAATTAAAAATTCTATAGCGACTCATATCAAAATGGCTGGCGGTATGAAAGTCAATAGCGATAAAAGAGCAGATTTGGTATTCATGGTTAATACTAATTTTGACGGCACAACAGGTGCAGCTAATGATTTAAATAATGTATATATACCAAATGAAAATATCATAGATTTTGTCAATATGGTCGATGAAGCGGTACAGGCAGGTAAAAAAGTGGGTATTGGCGACATCACATTTGGCAATGGCTCTGATAATGCTTTAATGTTTAGTTTATATGGTAAAAATTTATTGGATAAATTAAATGCTTATTCAGGTTGGAATACACCTACAAATAGTACAGGTTATGCTTTGGCTATGGGCATGGGAGCAAATTATACAGATAGAGTGGGCATTTTAAAAATGCTTGAAGTCCGCTATTTAGATGATTGGCTCTATCAAGCAAATATCAGACAAGCTGTAGCAAATAGATTAAGCTCCATGCCTGGTGAAGGCGATTATGGTAATACAAAAACTAGAATTTTACCAGCAGAAAAATTAGCTACAGAAGCTTTACAGAAAATGATAGCTGATTATGGCTTAGAAAAATTTGAAGGTCAATTTTATGTGGCTGATGCGCAAATAAGATTTCCATGGCAACGTATGTTTGAAGCAGATATAGTTTTTCCTGAAGAAAAAGTATCTGTAGAAGAAAAAATAGAAAAATAAATTATAGTTCACATAAAGCTCTATATTAAGTATAATAATTAATATTTAATATAGAGTTTTTATTTTATAGATGATATTTTGATTTAATTTATAAGTTTATTTTTATTAAGGAGAATTTTAAATGTTTACACGAATTATATCGTTTATCAGTTCAAGTAGAAGAGATATTTTAATTTTATTTACAGCTTTATTTAATAGAAATACACCTAAGATGATAAAGACAATGACAATTGTAGCGTTTTTATATCTTATAAGTCCTATTGATTTTTTACCAGATATGATACCGGGACTAGGATTATTAGATGATGCAGTAGTTGTGCCAGGAATTTTATATGCAATGCTTCAGATGTTACCTGCTTCTGTCAGAGCAAAATCAGAAGCACAGGCAGATTATTTAGGGCCGAAAATGCCTTGGCTTTTAGCTATTTGTGGAATTTTTCTCATAGCATGGACTATATTTGTTTTTGTAGCGATTTATAATTTTATTTTTAATTAATTCAAGTAATTTAGGAGATGAAATTATGCGTTTATATATAGCTGAAAAACCAAGTATGGGAGCAGAGATTGCAAAATGTTTGACAGGCCCTGTGCAAAGAAAAGATGGATATTTAATAACTAAAGATGGAATTGTAACATGGGCTTTTGGTCATATTTTGCGTCAAGCTGAGCCAGAAGAATACAATGCTAAATATAAAAATTGGAAAGCTGAAGATTTACCGATTATACCCAAACAGTGGAAAATGATTATAGATGAATCTTGCAAAAAGCAATTTGGTATTATTAAAAATCTTATTGATAAAGCTGATGAAATAGTTCATGCAGGCGACCCTGATAGAGAAGGGCAATTATTGATTGATGAAGTTTTAGATTATTTAAATTGTCAAAAACCTGTAAAGCGAATTTTATTAAATGCCTTAGACGAGGAAAGTATAAAAAAAGCTAATAAAGATTTGCGAGATAATCGAGATTTTTTAAATTTAAAAAAATCTGCTTTAGCTAGAGCAAGAGCAGATTGGCTTATCGGTATGAATTTGTCTAGGGCATATACTTTGGCAGCAAGAAGAGCAGGGAAAAAAGGTGTATTTGCTGTAGGTAGGGTAAAAACGCCGACACTTGCTTTAGTTGTCCGCAGAGAACGCGAATTAAAAGATTTTAAGCCAGTGGATTATTTCACGATAAAAGCGATATTTGCTCATGAAAATGGTGAATTTAGTGCCACATGGAAGCCTAAAGATACACAGGCGGGACTAGATTTTGAAAATCGTTTAATTGATGAAAATATAGCTAAAGCTTTAATTGGTAAATTTGCTCAAAAAACAGAAGCAGGAAAAATAATAGCTTATCAAAAAGCACAGAAAAAAGAAGCACAAAGATTGCCATTTTCTTTATCTAGTTTGCAAGTTTTGGCAGGTAAAAAATATGGATATGACCCGCAATTAGTATTAGATACTGCACAAAAATTATATGAGAAAAAATTGACGACATATCCACGTTCTGATTGTGAATATTTACCACAAAGCCAGTTTAGTGATGCTAAAATTATTTTGCAGAATTTATATAATATCAATGAAAAGCAATTGACTAATTGGGCAAAAAAATGTGATTTAAAAACGAAAAGTAGAGCATGGAATGATAAAAAAATTACAGCTCATCATGCGATTATTCCAACAAAAGTAAAAGTCAATTTAATGAGTTTGACTACAGAAGAAAGAAATATTTACTTTTTAATAGCTCAAGCATATATAGCACAATTTTATCCAGTTCATATTTATGACCAGACTAAAATCAGTATAGAATATATGCAAGAATTGTTTGTAACAAGTGGTAGAGTCGTAAAACAGATGGGGTGGAAAGAATTATATGTGCAAAATAATAAAGAAAAATCTTTAAATGAAGACGATAAAAAAGAAGATAATGAAGAAAAAGAAGAACAAAATTCATTGCCACTTATGAAAAAAGGTGATGAAGTAGAATATGTAAAAGGCGAATATGATAAAAAATCTACAAAACCACCAACTCGCTTTACAAGTTCGACACTGCTTGCAGGTATGAAAGATATTCATAAATATGTAAAAGATGTAGAAGTTAAGAAAAAATTAAAAGATATTTATGGTATTGGCACAGAAGCGACAAGAGCAACTATTATCGAAGATTTAGTAAAGAGAAATTTTTTACAACTTGAAGGTAAAAAGAAATATTTAGTGCCAACACAGTCGGCATATATTTTAATTGATGCACTGCCAGATGAAATGACATATCCAGACTCTACAGCTGTTTGGGAAGATTGTCTTCATTCTTTATCTGAAGGTCAGGGAACAATTGAAGAATTTTTAGCTAAACAGGCAGAATTTACGCAGAATTTATGTATTAAAGCAACAAAGACAGTTTTGGTACAAGAGCATGAATATAAATGCCCTAGATGTAATCAAGGTATTTTAGTAAAACGCAAAGGTAAAAATGGTGAGTTTTGGGGCTGTTCTAACTTTCCTAATTGTCGTATGACTTGTAATGATGTAGATGGCAAGCCAGATATAGAAAAAACAAAATTTAATTTCAATAATTATCGACAAATGAGTTATAATAATAGTGATAAAAATTATATAAAATCTGGGCAAAATGAGATATTTCAGCAAGATAATCAATTGATTTCAGCTTGGGATTTAATCGCTAGAGAAAATACGAAAAAGATGAATTTTGCTCCTAAAGAAAAATTTTCAGCAATGCCTATAGAGAAAAATAAAAATACTAAAGCTACATCAAAATATTTATGTACACGTTGTAAAGAAGGCAATTTACGTAGAATTCGCGGTAAAAATGGTTGGTTTTGGGCATGCTCAAATTATCCTCATTGTACAGCTACTTATGATGATAATAATGGAATTCCTGTGATATAGAAAGCTCAAAATACGTTGAACTAGTATATGAATTTTTAAATCTATTTAAAGAATTTTTATTAACTATACTAAAATGTAAATTAAAAGTAAGTACAACGTAAAAATATTCAGATAAAGAAAAAGTTGAAAAATAACTTATGATTTTATATAATTATACTAGATTTAAATTTATACAATATAGGAGGTGAATTACCTGTTTCAATGTTAGTATAAATAGTTGATACAGGTAATTAATTATTGGAGCTAATTGAAGTTCTGTTGAAATTAATTTTAGTAGTATTTTTAGTGTTTATGAATGGTTTTTTCGTAGCAGCGGAATTTGCCCTTGTAAAAATTCGTTCCTCTCGTTTGGAAACGCTTTTACAAGAAGGTAATACACGAGCTAAATATGCCAAAAAGCTCACAGACCATTTAGATGCATCTTTATCAGTAACACAGTTAGGGATAACACTTGCATCCCTTGGGTTAGGTTGGGTTGGTGAGCCAGCTGTTGCAGCTTTATTAGTACCTGTTGTGCAGTTCTTTGGCTTTGGCGAAGATTTTGCTCATTCTATAGCACTTGTGGTAGGTTTCTCTCTCATTACAGCAATGCATATCATTTTAGGTGAATTAGCACCAAAATCTATGGCTATTCAAAAAGCAGAAACTGTAACGCTTAATATTTCTATACCAATGCTTATTTTCCACAAGATTATGTGGCCGGCTGTATGGATTTTAAACCATGTAGCTAACTGGGTAATAATTCGCCTTGGTTTTGAAGTGGCAAGTGAAGGTGAAGAAGCTCATAGTGAAGAAGAAATTCGCTTGTTGATGGAAGAAAGTCATAAACATGGATATATTGATAAAACAGAATTGACTTTTGTAGATAATGTATTTGATTTATCTAATCTTACAGTTAGAGAGATTATGATCCCTCGAACAGATATGATTTGTTTGTATTTAGAAGACTCTTTTGATGAAAATGTAAAAAAAGCGTTGACTGAACAGATGACAAGATATCCTGTTTGTATTGAAGATAAAGATAATATAGTAGGATTTTTGCATATAAAAGATTTATTAAATCCATTATATGCGCGCAAAAATATTGATATTAGGTCATTATTAAGAGAAGTTACTGTCGTACCAGAATCTATGCCAGTGCGTAATTTGTTAAAACTTATGCAAGGAAAACGTTTACAATTAGCTATTGTTGTAGATGAATATGGCGGTACAGCTGGTATGGTTACTTTAGAAGACATTGTTGAGGAAATTGTTGGTGAAATTCAAGATGAATTTGATGAAGAAAGACCAACAGTAGAAAAACGTACAGAGAAATTATATTCCCTTGATGCGAAAATGTTACTTGATGATGTAAATGAAATGTTTGGCACTAATATTGAAGAAGAAAATATAGATACTATCGGTGGTTGGCTTTCTACACAGGTGGATACTCCTCCACGTGTAGGTCAAAAAGCTAACTTTGGCGATGATGAATTCTTTGTCGAAGAAGTAGATAGAGTTCGTATTACGCGCGTATTAGTAAAATTAAATCATACTGTAGATGGAAATACAGATATTTAAAAGGTTGCGAATATGTTTATATTTTAGTATAAGCATTTCTATATAGTTAATAATATGCATTATATTGTATATCAAAGAAGAAAAGGGGTAATTTGATATGTTAAAATCTATTGCAATCATGACTAGTGGTGGAGATAGCCCAGGAATGAATGCTGCAGCTCGTGCGGTAGTTCGTACAGCTCTTTATGAAGGAGTAAAAGTATTTGGTATCTATGATGGATACAAAGGTATGCTTGAAGATCGTATCGTAGAATTAAATTCTCAAAGCGTTAGTGATATTATCCAACGTGGCGGTACTTTCTTAGGTACAGCTCGTTGCCCAGAATTCAAACAAGAAGAAACTCGTAAAGAAGCTCTTAAAATTCTTCAAAGCCATGGCATTGAAGGTTTAGTTATTATCGGTGGTGATGGTAGCTTAACTGGTGGTTCTTTATTAAGCGATTTAGGTATGCCAATCGTTGGTCTTCCTGGTACTATCGATAATGATGTTTGGGGCTCTGATTATACTATCGGTGCTGATACTGCATTAAACACTATCTTAGATGCAATCAATAAACTTCGTGATACAGCATCTGCTCATCGTCGTATCATCGTTCTTGAAGTTATGGGTCGTAAATGTGGCTGGCTTGCTATGATGGCAGGTATCGCTGGTGGTGCAGAATATGTTCTTGTTCCAGAAGTTAAATATGACCTTAACAAAATTTGTGATGAACTCAAAACATCTTATGACAATGGTCGCCGTTATAGCATCGTTGTTGTTGCTGAAGGTGTAGGCAGTGCTGTAGATATCGGTAAAGAAATCGGTGAAAAAACTGGTATCGATACTCGTGTAACTGTATTAGGTCACGTTCAACGTGGTGGTTCTCCAACAGCTGAAGACCGTGTAAAAGCTAGTATGTTAGGTGAAAAAGCTGCTTTAGCACTTCTCAATGGTCAGTCTAATATCGTATTTGGTATCAACGAAGGTAAAGTTGTAGCTATTGACCTTCATGATTCTGTAAATAACAACAAAACATTAGACCCAGAATTAGTACGCTTAGCACGTGTATTATCTAAATAATAATTTAGGCTAAAATAAAAGCATTAAAGTTTGGATTAATTCTGATATGCACCCAAAATATTGGACATATTAATTAAGCTACTAATTGAGACTTAGT
>OGWR01002679.1_pt1 | contig 12425 bp, 10 predicted proteins | sample 1576061 | NCBI WGS metagenome assembly OGWR01 (sample SAMEA3541511, study PRJEB24748) | human gut metagenome | biome: human gut; feature: human-associated habitat; material: faeces | place: China | collected 2012 | reverse complement strand
ACCAGGAGGGTGGGGAGTGGGTGGAACAGCTCAACCGGTATATCAGAAAAAACCAGGAATATGTACATGACTATGTAACATCCCGGTTTTCCGGAGTCAGGATGCAGATGCCGGAGGGGACATACCTGGGATGGCTGGACTGTTCTGCGCCTTCTCTGGATTTTGAACAGATACTTAAGGACATGGAACATTGCGGCGTGCTTGGAAATGACGGTGCTTCTTACCTGGCGCCGAAGCACGTCCGGCTTAATCTGGCCTGTCCTATGTCAGTCTGCGAGGATGCCATGTCGCGGCTGGAACGGTATGTGTTTCATATCCGGGGAGAAAGGACGGCGTGATGGAAAAACAGGAAAACAGATTATTTTATGGCTGGTCCGTTGTGCTTGGCTGTGCAGTGGTATGCGGGTGTAATATTGGGGTCCTGTCCAATACCGTGGGAGTATTCCTGAAGCCTGTTTCCATGGAGCTGGGGGTGTCCAGAAGCCAGATTGCCTTATATTCCAGCATATTTTCTGTGATTGGCATGTTTTCTGCCCCTTTCCAGGGGAGGCTGATGGAAAAGTACAGTCTGAAGAAGCTGATGGTTTCCGGTTCCGTGATTGCGGGAATCTGCCTGTTCTGCTATTCCTTTGCTCCGGGCCTGTGGTTCTTTTATGCTAATGCCGTTCTATGCGGCCTTGTATTTGGATTTACGAATCTGATTCCCGTAAATAAGATTCTTTCTAACTGGTTCACAAAAAAGAAGGGGACAGCGGTGGGGTTTGCCCTGGCAGGCTCCGGACTCATGGCCATGGTGGTGACGCCGGTCCTTTCACATATGGTGGCAGATTACGGCTGGAGGAGCGGATACCGCTTTATCGGGAGCCTGTACCTGCTGCTTATGGTACCGGTCATCCTCTTTGTTATAAAGGAATCGCCGGAGGATGGGAAGTCCGGGAGAGGGGGAACGGGAGACACGGAAACCGGAGAACAGAACATAAAAACCGGGCTTACCAGAGCCCAGGCCATGGGTACCAGGCGGTTCTGGCTGGTACTGGCAGCGCTGGTGCTGGCCAGTTCAGTGGCCATGGGGATTCAGCAGCATATGATAGCATACCTTACAGATATGGGATACGGGCAGCAGTATGCATCTGGTATATATTCCCTGTCCATGGGAGTTCTGATGGCAGGCAAAGTCATACTGGGAACTCTCTATGACCGTCTGGGGATAAAGGGAGCCTCCGTTTACATATGTCTGGCGCTGGCAGCTTCCCTGGGATTTCTGCTCATGGCAGATTTGCCGGGCATACCATATCTGTTTGCCGCTGCGTTTGGCCTTGCCAATGCCATCCAGTCCATACCGGCCACCTGTCTGGTGACACGTTTTTTTGGTACACGAGAATTTACGTCCATATACGGGATATGCAATGCAGGAAATATGGCAGGAATTGCGTTGGGCACATCCATGTCTGCATGGATATACGATGCTTCCGGTTCCTATGTCACGGCCTGGTATTTCTATCTGCTGCTGAGCGCAGTTATTTTCATACTCTATATAAGCGCTGACAGGGAATACGAACGGCGTGTCCTGCAAAAATGCTGTCAGTGAATCAGTGCAAATCTCTGACATTTTATACTCCGACATTTTTACAAACAAAGATTGACAACCATTTAACATTGTGGTATTATTTTACAATAAGATATAAATAAAACGTCAAAAAAATATTCATATATACAAACAAAAAAGTGGTTCTATGGAACGTATAATGGAAAAATAGCTATAATCAGGCTGTCTTTCTGTTTGCTTTCATAGGACCTTTTTATATGAAAAGGAGGTAAAATGAAAGAAGGCAAACACAAAAAAGAATCAGTTTTTGAACTGAACGGCGGGATGCCGCCTTTGGGACAGGCGCTTCCCCTGGCTTTCCAGCACATAGTGGCGATGATCGTGGGATGTGTGACCCCTGCCATCATCATTGCGGGTGTGGCCGGTTTAAGCGGGGAAGATAAGGTTATCATTGTCCAGGCGGCTCTTGTGGTATCTGCTTTGGCCACCCTTTTGCAGGTATTCCCAGTCGGATTCAGGAAAGGCAGCCTTCAGTTTGGAGCGGGACTGCCGTTGATTGTCGGGGTTGGATTTGCCTATGTCACAAGCATGTCCACCATTGTGGAGGGCTACGGCATAGCCACCATCTTCGGAGCAGAGATTGTAGGCGGAATCGTGGCAGTACTGGTAGGTCTGTCCTACAACAAGATCAAGTCACTGTTTCCGCCGCTGATTATAGGTATTGTCATCCTGTGCATCGGCCTGTCCCTATACCCCATTGCCATTCGCTATATGGCAGGAGGACAGGGCAGTGAAACCTATGGTTCCTGGCAGAACTGGCTGGTGGCAGCACTTACCCTGACTGTGGTCATAGTCTGTAATAATTATGGCAGGGGAATCATAAAGCTGGCTTCTGTACTTATCGGCATTATCGTTGGATACGGCGTTGCCCTTGGGTTTGGAATGGTTGATTTTAGCGCGGTGGGACGTGCAGGCATATTTGCCCTTCCAAAGATAATGCATTTTGGAATTGAATTTGAAGTTTCATCCTGTGTGGCAATCGGTCTGCTGTTTGCCATCAATTCCCTGCAGGCCATGGGGGATGTGACAGCCACCACCATAGGCGGAATGGACAGGGAAGCCACGGATAAGGAGCTGCGGGGCGGTATTCTGGGATTCGGGCTGAGCAATATCATAGGAGCCTTTTTTGGGGGACTTCCCAATGTGACCTTCAGCCAGAATGTGGGGATTGTCACCACCACCAAGGTGGTGAACCGCTGGGTCGCTGCTCTGGCAGCCATTATATTGGGGATTGCGGGAATACTGCCAAAGTTTTCTGCCTTTCTCACCAGTGTTCCCCAGTGCGTGCTGGGCGGGGCTACACTGACTGTGTTTGCCGCCATCACAGTGACCGGAATCCGCATGATATTCAACACCGGCCTGTCGGTGAGAAGCGGCTTTATCGTTGGTATAGCGGTGGCTCTTGGAGCAGGGGTTACCCAGGCATCCGACGCGCTCTGCGGTTTTCCTTCCTGGATGACCGTGGTGTTTGCAAAAACGCCTGTGGTCATAGCGGCAGTTGTTTCCATTCTCCTGAACCTGCTGCTGCCAAAGGATAAAGAGGAGCGGTAGGGGAGATATGGTAACAGAAGGATAGAAGTAAAAAGCATAGGGATAAAAGAACCGCTGTATGTCAGTTTGCAGAATGACTGACATACAGCGGTTTTGATTTTGCGAACATTTGATTTCCAAACATCTGATTTCCGGCCTTTTAACTGAGCGCCTTCTGGGTGACCTTCTTGTCTTCGGCAGACCAGTTGTATCCGTAGACGATCCCGTAAATCACATAAGCCATGATAGCTGCTCCCACCATGTCGATAACCGAGTGCTGTTTTAAGAATACGGTAGACAGGCAGATGGAAACCATAAGGATGGCTGAACCGGCCCGCACCCAGGGATATTTCTTAAGGGACTCACTTTTCATGATGGCGATGTGGGTGCCGATGGAGTTGTACACATGTATGCTTGGGAACACATTGGTTGGCGTATCGGTCCTGTAAAGGGCGGCCACCATGCTGGTAAACACATTCTTTCCAGGATCCAGCGCGGGCCTGAAGTCCGTGCCATTGCGGAAAAAGGTGCAGATGATCAGGCTGATGGTCATTCCTGAGAACAGGAAGGTGCAGATCCTGTAAAAATCCTCCTTGCTGGTCAGCAGGAAATAAAGAATGGCGCCTGCCACGTATAAAAACCACATCATGTAGGGAATAATAAAATATTCGTTGAAGGGTATGAAGTCGTCCAAGGCAACATGCATTACATGGTAATGACGGGTGACTGTCTTTTCCAGGTAACAGAACCATGGAAGATAAATAAAGCCGTAACACAGCAGCCATGCATGTTTGTACTTGGAAAAAAACGTTTTAATATTTTTCATGATACCAGCCTCTTTCTCACATTTGAAGACCTGATAATATGCGGCTAAATATAAACAAATTGTTAATAATATGTTAACGTTTAGAGATTATAGCACAGTAAAAAAGGAAAAACAAGGGGAGTAACGAAAAGTTAATAAAGTTTCATAAAGCATTATAATATATGACGAAAAACGACTTTTATTTTTAAGTTTTGTGTGCTATATTTAGACCATGAAATAAATTTACATGAGACAGGCGGAATATGATATGGGAGAGACACGAAGCGCGTTGGGAGTCATCTGCTCCTCCTATGACGAATTTTTTGAAGCAGAGAAAAAGATAGCGGATTTCATGATGGAGCATAAGGCGGAAGTAGTGGATATGACGGTGGGCGAGCTGGCCAGGGCCAGCGGGACCAGCGACGCCACTGTATCCCGGTTTTGCAGGCGGTGCGGCTTCAAAGGATTCCACAGCCTGAAGCTGGCATTGGCCAGGGAGGTGCTGGAAGAAGAACAAATGGACCGGAATGTGTCCAATGATATTGACCGCGGCGATCTGCGGCAGTCTCTTCAGAATATACTGGCTAACAAGGTGGCTGAGCTGACGGAGACCGTGAACATGATGGACCCGGCCAATCTGGAACATATTCTGGACAGGCTGGAGCATGCCCGAATGGTGCAGCTGGCAGCCGTGGGCAATACCATTCCCGTGGCTCTGGACGGCGCCTTCAAATTCAACCAGCTGGGAATACCGGCTGTGGCAGGGGATATATGGGAAACCCAGACTGCCTATACCTTTAACCTGGGCCAGGAGGATGTGGTTATGGTCATATCCAATTCAGGAAGCTCCAAGCGTCTTCAGACCCTGGCAGAGGGGGCAAAGGAAAACGGATGCACGGTCATTCTCATTACCAATAATGGAAATTCCACGCTGGCGAAAAATGCTGATGCCGTGCTGGAACTCCACATGGCGAATGAAACCTGCCCGAATAATCTTGCACCAACAACGTCTACCACGCTGACGATGGCGATCGGCGATGCGCTGGCGATTGCCATGATCCACCAACGCAAATTTATGCCGAATGATTTTGCGCGCTATCACCCGGGCGGTTCATTAGGTCGTCGCCTGCTGACCCGCGTTGCTGATGTCATGCAGCATGATGTTCCTGCGGTACAGCTGGATGCGTCATTTAAAACCGTGATTCAACGTATCACCAGCGGATGCCAGGGAATGGTGATGGTAGAAGACGCAGAAGGTGGGCTAGCGGGCATTATCACCGACGGTGACCTGCGTCGCTTTATGGAAAAAGAGGATTCTCTGACATCCGCCACGGCTGCGCAGATGATGACACGTGAACCGCTGACGCTACCGGAAGACACCATGATCATTGAAGCGGAAGAAAAAATGCAAAAGCACCGCGTCTCAACGTTATTGGTGACCAACAAGGCAAATAAAGTCACTGGCCTTGTGCGCATTTTCGACTAATTAAGCAACGGGGTGCGAGAGGTTAGTCTCTCATTGAGTTTGCGCCCCACTGAAACTTTGATAATCGTTACATGTTGATAAAAGTGAAGTCTGCCGTATCCTGGATGCGTGCTCGTCTGTCTGCCATCTCACTGGCAGATATCCAAAAACACCTGGCGAAAATCATCATTCTGGCACCGATGGCGGTGCTGCTGATCTATCTGGCTATCTTCAGCCAGCCTCGCTATATGAGCGAGTCGAAAGTCGCCATTAAACGCTCGGATGATTTAAACAGCGGCAGCCTGAATTTTGGTCTGCTTCTGGGTGCCTCTAACCCCAGTTCCGCAGAAGATGCGTTGTATCTGAAAGAGTACATCAACTCGCCGGATATGCTGGCGGCGCTGGATAAGCAACTAAATTTTCGTGAAGCGTTTAGCCACAGCGGGCTCGATTTTCTTAATCATCTTAGCAAGGATGAAACCGCAGAAGGCTTCCTGAAGTACTACAAGGACCGTATCAACGTCTCGTATGACGATAAAACCGGATTACTGAATATTCAGACGCAGGGCTTTAGCCCGGAGTTTTCGCTTAAGTTTAACCAGACCGTGCTGAAAGAGTCAGAGCGCTTTATCAATGAGATGTCACATCGCATCGCGCGTGACCAGCTTGCCTTTGCAGAAACGGAGATGGAAAAGGCACGCCAGCGTCTGGACGCCAGCAAAGCGGAATTGCTCTCTTATCAGGACAACAACAACGTTCTGGATCCACAGGCACAGGCACAGGCGGCGAGCACGTTAGTGAATACGCTGATGGGCCAGAAGATCCAGATGGAAGCGGACCTGCGGAACTTGCTGACGTATCTGCGTGAGGACGCCCCGCAAGTTGTGAGTGCGCGTAATGCGATTCAGTCATTGCAGGCACAAATTGACGAAGAAAAAAGCAAAATCACAGCGCCGCAGGGTGACAAGCTAAACCGTATGGCGGTGGATTTTGAAGAAATCAAATCAAAAGTAGAGTTCAACACCGAGCTGTACAAACTGACCCTGACCTCCATTGAAAAGACCCGTGTAGAAGCGGCTCGTAAGCTCAAGGTGCTGTCAGTGATCAGTTCGCCACAGTTGCCGCAGGAATCGTCTTTTCCAAATATCCCTTATTTGATCGCCTGCTGGTTACTGGTGTGCTGCCTGCTGTTCGGCACCCTGAAACTGTTGCTGGCTGTTATTGAAGATCACCGAGACTAACGCTGTCGCTGAATGAGTTTGTGATGAAATTATTTAAATCAATTTTACTGATTGCCGCCTGTCACGCGGCGCAGGCCAGCGCGGCCATTGATATTAACGCTGACCCAAACCTGACAGGAGCCGCGCCGCTTACCGGTATTCTGAACGGGCAACAGTCGGATACGCAAAACATGAGCGGCTTCGACAATACCCCACCGCCCGCACCGCCGGTGGTAATGAGCCGTATGTTTGGTGCTCAACTTTTCAACGGCACCAGCGCGGATAGCGGTGCGACGGTAGGATTCAACCCTGACTATATTCTGAATCCGGGTGATAGCATTCAGGTTCGCTTGTGGGGTGCGTTCACCTTTGATGGTGCATTACAGATTGATCCCAAAGGTAATATTTTTCTGCCAAACGTTGGTCCGGTGAAAGTTGCCGGGGTTAGCAATAGTCAGTTGAACACTCTGGTTACATCAAAAGTGAAGGAAGTGTACCAGTCCAACGTCAACGTCTACGCCTCCTTATTACAGGCGCAGCCAGTAAAAGTGTACGTGACCGGATTTGTGCGTAATCCTGGTCTGTATGGCGGTGTGACGTCTGATTCGTTACTCAATTATCTGATCAAGGCTGGCGGCGTTGATCCAGAGCGCGGAAGTTACGTTGATATTGTGGTCAAGCGCGGTAACCGCGTGCGCTCCAACGTCAACCTGTACGACTTCCTGCTGAACGGCAAACTGGGGCTTTCGCAGTTCGCCGATGGTGACACCATCATCGTCGGGCCGCGTCAGCATACTTTCAGCGTTCAGGGCGATGTCTTTAACAGCTACGACTTTGAGTTCCGCGAAAGCAGCATTCCCGTAACGGAAGCGTTGAGCTGGGCGCGCCCTAAGCCTGGCGCGACTCACATTACGATTATGCGTAAACAGGGGCTGCAAAAACGCAGCGAATACTATCCGATCAGTTCTGCGCCAGGCCGTATGTTGCAAAATGGCGATACCTTAATCGTGAGCACTGACCGCTATGCCGGCACCATTCAGGTGCGGGTTGAAGGCGCACACTCCGGTGAACATGCCATGGTACTGCCTTATGGTTCCACTATGCGTGCGGTTCTGGAAAAAGTCCGCCCGAACAGCATGTCGCAGATGAACGCAGTTCAGCTTTATCGCCCATCAGTGGCTCAGCGTCAGAAAGAGATGCTGAATCTCTCGCTGCAAAAGCTGGAGGAAGCATCACTTTCTGCCCAGTCATCCACCAAAGAAGAAGCCAGCCTGCGAATGCAGGAAGCACAACTGATCAGCCGCTTTGTGGCGAAAGCACGCACCGTTGTTCCGAAAGGTGAAGTGATCCTCAACGAATCCAATATTGATTCTGTTCTGCTTGAAGATGGCGACGTCATCAATATTCCGGAGAAAACATCGCTGGTTATGGTTCATGGCGAAGTGCTGTTCCCGAACGCGGTGAGCTGGCAGAAGGGTATGACCACCGAGGATTACATCGAGAAATGTGGTGGCCTGACGCAGAAATCGGGTAACGCCAGAATTATCGTCATTCGTCAGAACGGTGCAGCCGTCAACGCAGAAGATGTGGATTCACTCAAACCGGGCGATGAGATTATGGTTCTGCCGAAATATGAATCGAAAAACATTGAAGTTACTCGTGGTATTTCCACCATCCTCTATCAGCTGGCGGTGGGTGCAAAAGTGATTCTGTCTTTGTAAGGAGTTGAAATGAGCAAAGCAGTTATTGTCATTCCGGCTCGCTATGGCTCCTCGCGCCTGCCGGGTAAGCCACTGCTCGATATTGTTGGTAAACCGATGATCCAGCATGTTTACGAGCGTGCGTTACAGGTGGCGGGCGTTGCGGAAGTTTGGGTGGCAACAGACGATCCGCGTGTTGAACAGGCCGTGCAGGCATTTGGCGGGAAAGCCATCATGACGCGCAACGATCATGAATCCGGCACCGATCGGCTGGTCGAGGTGATGCATAAAGTCGAGGCAGATATCTACATTAACCTGCAGGGCGATGAACCAATGATTCGCCCGCGGGATGTAGAAACGCTGTTACAAGGAATGCGTGATGACCCCGCGTTGCCAGTGGCAACGCTATGCCACGCGATTTCTGCCGAAGAAGCGACCGAGCCAAGCACGGTAAAAGTGGTGGTAAATACCCGCCAGGATGCGCTTTATTTCAGCCGTTCGCCTATTCCGTATCCGCGTAATGCTGAAAAAGCGCGCTACCTGAAACACGTTGGTATTTACGCTTATCGTCGCGATGTGCTGCAAAACTACAGTCAGTTACCGGAGTCCATGCCAGAGCAGGCAGAATCACTGGAGCAGCTGCGGTTGATGAGCGCAGGGATCAACATCCGCACATTTGAGGTTGCCGCAACCGGTCCGGGCGTCGACACCCCAGCATGCCTGGAAAAAGTGCGCACCCTGATGGCACAGGAACTGGCTGAAAACGCATGATTGGCATTTTCTCGTCCGGTATCTGGCGTATTCCGCATCTGGAGAAATTTCTGGCGCAACCGTGCCAGAAACTTTCTCTGCTGCGCCCTGTTCCGCAAGAAGTTGATGCTATCGCCGTGTGGGGACATCGTCCCAGCGCGGCGAAACCAGTCGCCATCGCCAAAGCAGCGGGAAAACCCGTCATTCGTCTGGAAGATGGATTTGTGCGTTCGCTGGATCTTGGCGTCAATGGCGAGCCGCCGCTTTCTCTGGTGGTGGATGATTGTTGCATTTACTACGATGCCAGCAAGCCTTCAGCACTGGAGAAACTGGTACAAGATAAAGCCGGAAATACAGCTCTGATAAGCCAGGCCAGAGAAGCGATGCACACCATCGTGACCGGGGATTTGTCGAAATATAACCTGGCACCTGCGTTTGTGGCTGATGAGTCAGAACGTTCAGACATCGTTCTGGTTGTCGATCAGACATTTAATGATATGTCAGTGACGTATGGCAATGCTGGCCCGCATGAGTTTGCTGCCATGCTGGAAGCCGCGATGGCGGAAAATCCTCAAGCCGAAATTTGGGTGAAGGTGCATCCGGATGTCCTGGAAGGAAAGAAAACAGGTTATTTCGCTGATCTGCGTGCCACGCAACGAGTACGTTTGATTGCCGAGAATGTCAGCCCGCAGTCGCTATTGCGACACGTTTCCCAGGTTTACGTCGTGACCTCCCAGTACGGCTTTGAAGCCTTGCTGGCAGGAAAACCAGTAACATGTTTCGGCCAGCCTTGGTATGCAGGTTGGGGTTTAACCGACGATCGTCATCCACAGTCCGCTTTGTTATCTGCCCGACGCGGTTCTGCCACGCTGGAGGAACTTTTTGCCGCTGCATACCTGCGTTACTGTCGCTATATCGATCCGCAAACGGGAGAAGTAAGCGATCTATTTACCGTGCTGCAATGGCTGCAATTACAACGTCGACATCTGCAACAGCGTGATGGTTATTTATGGGCGCCAGGCTTAACGCTGTGGAAGTCAGCGATCCTGAAACCTTTCTTGCAAACGGCAACAAACCGGCTGAGTTTTTCACGTCGCTGTACTGCGGCGAGCGCCTGCGTGGTATGGGGTGTAAAGGGAGAACAGCAATGGCTAGCCGAAGCGCAACAAAAATCACTGCCGTTATGGCGAATGGAAGATGGTTTTCTGCGTTCATCCGGACTTGGCTCTGACCTGCTGCCGCCGCTATCGCTGGTGCTGGATAAACGCAGTATTTACTATGACGCCACACGCCCCAGCGATCTGGAAGTGCTGCTGAATCATAGCCAGCTAACGCTGGCGCAGAAGATGCGAGCTGAAAAATTACGCCAGCGACTGGTTGAAAGCAAACTGAGTAAGTACAACCTGGGAGCCGATTTCTCTCTACCAGCCGAAGCCAAAGATAAAAAAGTTATCCTGGTGCCGGGTCAGGTAGAGGACGATGCCTCTATTAAAACAGGCACTGTCTCGATTAAGAGCAACCTTGAGTTATTACGCACAGTACGCGAGCGTAATCCGCACGCCTACATTGTTTATAAACCGCACCCGGATGTACTGGTGGGGAATTGCAAGGGCGATATTCCGGCAGAACTGACTGCTGAACTCGCTGATTATCAGGCACTGGACGCCGATATTATTCAATGCATTCAGCGCGCAGATGAAGTGCACACCATGACATCATTGTCCGGGTTTGAAGCGTTATTACATGGCAAGCAAGTTCATTGTTACGGCCTGCCCTTCTATGCCGGTTGGGGTTTAACCGTTGATGAACATCACTGCCCGCGCCGCGAGCAAAAATTAACGTTAGCAGATTTGATCTATCAGGCGTTGATTGTTTATCCAACCTATATCCACCCAACACGGCTACAACCTATTACGGTAGAAGAAGCTGCGGAATATTTAATCAAGACGCCGCGCAAGCCGATGTTTATTACCCGAAAAAAAGCGGGGCGGGTAATACGCTATTACCGCAAATTAATTATGTTCTGCAAGGTCAGATTTGGCTAAACAATTTCATAGTTGACTATTACGCAAATTATTTATGCAAGGTAATGCACTAACCGTTTTATTATCCGGTAAAAAATATCTGCTATTGCAGGGGCCGATGGGACCTTTTTTCAATGACGTCGCCGAATGGTTAGAGTCATTAGGACGTAACGCTGTGAATGTTGTATTCAACGGTGGGGATCGTTTTTACTGCCGCCATCGACAATACCTGGCTTACTACCAAACGCCGAAAGAGTTCCCCGGATGGTTACGGGATCTCCACCGGCAATATGACTTTGATACCATCCTCTGCTTTGGTGACTGCCGCCCATTGCACAAAGAAGCAAAACGTTGGGCAAAGTCGAAAGGGATCCGCTTTCTGGCATTTGAAGAAGGATATTTACGTCCGCAGTTTATTACTGTTGAAGAAGGCGGAGTGAACGCATATTCATCGCTACCGCGCGATCCGGATTTTTATCGTAAGTTACCAGATATGCCTGCGCCGCACGTTGAGAACTTAAAACCTTCAACGATGAAACGTATAGGTCATGCGATGTGGTATTACCTGATGGGTTGGCATTACCGTCATGAGTTCCCTCGCTACCGCCACCACAAATCGTTTTCCCCCTGGTATGAGGCTCGTTGCTGGGTTCGTGCATACTGGCGCAAGCAACTTTACAAGGTAACACAGCGTAAGGTATTGCCGAGGTTAATGAATGAGCTGGATCAGCGTTATTATCTTGCCGTTTTGCAGGTGTATAACGATAGCCAGATTCGTAACCACAGCAATTATAACGATGTGCGTGACTATATTAATGAAGTCATGTACTCATTTTCACGTAAAGCACCGAAAGAAAGTTATTTGGTGATCAAACATCATCCGATGGATCGTGGTCACAGACTCTATCGACCATTAATTAAACGGTTGAGTAAGGAATATGGCTTAGGTGAGCGCGTCATTTATGTGCACGATCTCCCGATGCCGGAATTGTTACGCCACGCAAAAGCGGTGGTGACGATTAACAGTACGGCGGGGATCTCTGCACTGATTCATAACAAACCACTCAAAGTGATGGGCAATGCCCTGTACGACATCAAAGGCTTGACGTATCAAGGGCATTTGCACCAGTTCTGGCAGGCCGATTTTAAACCGGATATGAAACTGTTTAAGAAGTTTCGGGGGTATTTATTGATGAAGACGCAGGTTAATTGGGTTTATTATGGGGGGAACACAACAAACTGCCAACATAATATATATTAAATTTCAAGTCAATATCTTTTGAATTTTAAGTAGCCAAAAAATCATTTCCATCCTCTTCAAAGAA
>OGWR01002675.1_pt1 | contig 12435 bp, 8 predicted proteins | sample 1576061 | NCBI WGS metagenome assembly OGWR01 (sample SAMEA3541511, study PRJEB24748) | human gut metagenome | biome: human gut; feature: human-associated habitat; material: faeces | place: China | collected 2012 | reverse complement strand
TTGCCGGAAACGGGCTTAAAGACGCGGTCGGTGAGGGTGATGGCTTCCGGCCCCGCTTCCTGAGTCAGAATGGGAGATGTTCCGTCGGCTTTGCCTGTTATCAGAAGATGGAGTGATAAAAGGGCAATATAGTACTATGGGAGATACTTATGTTAATTGGACACGTGATGATACCATAACTGGAGATGTATATCAAAAGAGTTATTTTGATCGTATGATTGAAAGAAATCAGGTAAATGCTTATCTGAAAGAAAAGGAAGAAGCTGTCCGTATTTGGAAGGAAATAGAACAGATATCTCAAAAACTACATTTTCCCTCAGAAGAATTGAATCATTTCATTCGTACTTCCTGTTCATATGGGCGCATTAAATATGAACTTTTTGCTGTTTCGTGGCAGATTATGCTATGTGGTTATGTGGCAGATACAACAAAAAAGCCTTTTAATCGGGTAGAAATGGATAAGTATATTACCATATTTGATAGTTTGTGGAAAGAATGGAATGACCTATCTAAAAAAAACAATGATTGTCCTTCATTGTATAAGATTTCTTCTAACTTTTTTGGTTTTCCGGTTGGTATACAAGAGACAGTTGATAAATACAGGAAATAGCTTTCTACCTTTCCTCTTATATGTTATAGAAAATAAAAAATAGATGAATATTACTTAGTGGTTAGTATTATTCTAGTCGTCTTAATATTAACTGTAACGAAAAGTATGAGAAAGAAACATAAAATAACAAAAGTAAGACTATGATCATTATTATTATATAAATTCTTAAAAACGGTATTTTCTATGAGAAACTTATTACAAAAATGTTTTAAATGGCAGTGGCTTGTCTGCATAGCTGTAGGCTGCTGCTTTTCGTCTTGTAAAGACGATGAAGAGTCAACTTCGGGCTATGATCCGAATAAGCCGATTGTGTTGACTGAATTTTATCCGAATGAAGGCAAACTTGCCACCCAAGTAATTTTGACCGGATCGAACTTTGGGAATAGTAAGGACGATGTAAAAGTCTTTTTTAATGACAAAGAGGCTTCGGTAGTATCTGTGAAAGATGATAGAATGCTTGTCTTAGCTCCTAAACGGGCATCTACAGTGGATGATCCTTTATGTGTAGTAAAAGTGCAAGTTAAGGATCAGGAAGGGCAATATCAACAGAAATTTGATTATCATATTCAGACTACTGTTACCACACTTACAGGAGGTACTACAAATTCTTCAAAGAATCCTACGGGAATCACTAGTTTGGCAGAAGCTCAATTTAGGGCAAGTATAGACAAAACCATTTGTGTGGATAATGATAAGAACGTATTCTTCATTGTGGATAACGATAATAAGTTCGCTATATTCATGTTAAATGAAGAAGCCGATATGGTGAAATGTGTGAAAGAAGATTTTGCGGGTGGATTTACACAACCGGTTATGGCTTATCATAATAAAAATAATAAGGTCTATCAGTTTTATGCCGGCTTGAATAGTTATGAAATGTTTTATCATAACCCTGAGGAAGACTATGGGCTTGTTCAGCTTGGAAATATGAAATTTGATAATGAAAATTTTAATCCAATAGAAGGATTTGGTTCCTTATTCGCTAAATCTTGTTTTACAATGGGACCTGATGGCAAGTTATACTCAAGATTACTGCAGGGAAATCTTATACGAGTGGATGTAGATGCGGGTAAAGCAGAAAATCTGGCGAACGGTGATTATGTCGGCACCAAAGAGGGGACTAGTCGTGGTCTGGTTTTTGATCCTAATGATCCTGATGTTTTTTATTTCTCTAGTGATAGACATTGTATCTATAAATATGATTTGCGTACAAAAGAATGGGAATGCTGGGCTGGTCAGGAAGGTAAAAGTGGATATCTGGATGGACCTATCGACCAAGCTTTGTTTAACAGTCCTGGACAGATGTGTGTAGATAGTGAAGGTAATCTGATTTTTACAGATACAGAGAATCATTGTATCCGTAAAATAACAATGAGTACGGGATACGTATCTACACTGGCAGGAACACCACAAAAATCAGGTTACACAAATGGTACGGCAGATAATGCACAATTTAAAAAACCAATGGGAATCTGTATTGATTCTGATGATGTGATGTATATCGGAGACTCAGAAAATCGTGCCATCCGTCGATTGGCTGTAGAATAGAACTTATTAACTTTATATTTAATATAACATGAATCGAATATTTATCATATTTGCTTTGCTCCTCTCATTTACAGTGCAATTACATGCGCAAAAGGAACAAAGCTTTACATTAACCGGTACAGTTTTCGACGAATTCAACGAACCGGTTCCAGGAGCGAATGTATATATAAAAGATAAGTCGGGTGTGGGAGTCGTTACTAGTGTTGACGGTAAATTCCGACTGAAGGTTGGTATATATGATGTATTAGTTGTATCTTTCTTAGGGTATGAGAATTATGAACAACGTTTGACCAAGAAAGAAGATAATATTAGAATCGTATTGAAACCGTCTACAGAGAAAATAGACGAAGTGGTTGTCGTAGGTATGGGTACTCAGCGTAAAGTGAGTGTTGCTGGTGCTATTACTACAATGAACCCAGCTGAATTAGAAGTTCCGGCTACTAATATTGTTAACACTTTGGCGGGACGTGTTGCTGGTGTTATCGGTGTTCAGTCAAGTGGTGAGCCGGTAAAAATATATCCGAGTTTTGGGTGCGTGGTATTGGTACATTTGGAGCTAATAGCGGTGCGCTGGTATTAATTGATGGCTTGGAGGGAGACTTGAGTCAGGTAGATGCAGCTGACGTTGAAAGTTTTTCGGTGTTGAAAGATGCTGCGGCTACGGCTGTATATGGTAGTCGTGGTGCAAATGGTGTAGTCTTGGTAACTACAAAACGTGGTTTGGAGTCTAAATTGAGAATTAGTGGCCGTGCTAATATTACTGTTTCTCATTTGAAGCGTTTACCAAACTATATCAACTCTACTCAATATGCTGAAATGGCAAATGAGGCAGCTGTATCTACTGGATTGGCACCTATTTATAATGCCACAGAGATGGATATTATAAAATATGGACTCGACACAGATATTTATCCTGATGTTGACTGGCAAGATGTTTTATTGAATCCTAACTCTTTGCAGCAGACTTATTACGTGAGTGCCCAAGGAGGTAGTAGTGTAGCCCGTTATTTTGCCAGTTTAGGTATGTCGAATGAATCTGCTGCTTATAATGCGTCAAAAGATAGTAAGTATAATAAAGGAGTAGGTTATAATACTTATAATTATCGTTTGAACTTGGATGTTGATTTGACTAAAACAACAAAAGTTTATATTGGGGTGACAGGATATATGTCTGTAAATAATCGTCCGAGTATGGGTGAATCTACAGGAAGCAGTTTGACAGATTGGCTATGGAGTTCTCAAGCAAAAACTACTCCAATAAGTTATCCTTTGCGCTATTCAAATGGATATTATCCGGCTGTTGGAGCTAAGGATGAAATATCTCCGTACGTATTGTTGAATTATACAGGTAATGCTAAGGATCAGAATACAAGGAATTTAGTTACGCTGGGGATCACACAGGATTTATCGATGATTACTAAGGGGTTGACAGCGAAAGTGCAAGGGTCATGGGATACAAAAAGCTTATTTGCAGAATCGCGTTATAAGATGCCGGCGTTGCATGAAGCGGTCAAAGGACGTAATTATAATGGAACATTAACTTATAAAACAATAGCTGATGAAAAGACCGTACAATATGCTAGTGGTTCATGGGTCTGGAGAAAATTGTATTTAGATGCTAATATCAATTATGATCGTAGCTTTGGTGATCATCGTGTGGGCGGTTTATTATTCTACTATCTTGAAGATACATCGGAAACTGGTGCCAGCAGTAGCATGAATGCAATACCAAAACGTTATCAAAGCCTTTCCGGACGTTTCACTTATGGCTTGAAAGATACTTATTTTGTTGATTTGAATTTTGGTTTGAATGGTTCTGAAAACTTTAAGCCGGGTGAGCAATACGGCTTTTTCCCTGCTGGCGCATTGGCGTGGGTACCAACTTCCTATCAGTTTATGCAGGAAAATGTAAGTTGGTTGAATTTTCTCAAACTACGTGCTTCTTATGGCGTTGTTGGTAATGACCGTATTAGCTCTAGACGCTTTCCATATTTAACTCTTATAAAAGAAGACACTTCTACTTCCAACCCATGGGGAGGGACAGGTAGTTTGACAGAAGATCAAGTAGGAGCCGATAACTTGATGTGGGAGAAGGCTAAGAAGTTTGATTTGGGAATGGACCTTCATTTATTCAATGATAAATTTACAGTGACTGTAGATTATTTTAAAGATACGCGCGATGGTATTTTTCAAGAACGCAAGCAGATTCCCGATTATGTAGGTTTAATCCAGATGCCTTATGGTAACATTGGTCGAATGAAGAGTTGGGGAGGTGATGGAAATTTTGAGTTCTTTCAACCGATAGGTAAAGATTTCCATGTAATATTGCGTGGTAACTTTACGTTGAGTAAAAATAAGATACTTAATTGGGAAGATACTAAGAAACCTTATTCTTATTTGGAAAATAATGGTTTTGCTAATAATGTGCAACGCGGATTTGTTGCTTTGGGATTGTTCAAAGATCAGCAAGATGTTGATATGAGTCCTTCTCAATTTGGTACAGTACGCCCTGGAGATATCAAGTATAAGGATGTGAACGGTGATGGCAAAATCACAGATGATGATAAAGTGCCTTTGTTCGCTTATTCAGGAATACCACAATTGATGTATGGTATTGGTGCTGAACTTCGCTATAAGAATTGGACATTGAATGTATTACTCAAGGGAACGGGGCGTAATAAGTTTTTGTATGGTGGCTCGGACGGCAGTAAATTCGATGGATATATACCATTTAATCAGGGAGATAAAGGTAACGTAATAGCTATTGCTTATGATCCGGCAAATCGTTGGATTTCGGCTGAATATTCCGGTGATCAGTCTACTGAGAATCCTAATGCTCGTTTCCCACGTTTATTTTATGGTAAGAGCGAAAATAACACAAAACCTTCTACCTTTTGGATGGGAGATTCTCGCTACTTGCGATTACAGGAGTTGAGTTTGAATTATGCTTTGAAATCACCGGGGTTACAACGTGTTCTTGGAGTTCAATCCATAAATATCCAGTTAATGTGTGAGAACTTAGCTGTATGGGATTCTGTGAAATTGTATGATCCAGAACAAGCTAATTCCTGTGGACAGGCTTATCCTTTGCCTGCTCGTTACTCCTTACAGCTTTACTTGAATTTCTAATGCGATGTATAAACTTAATAGAGGACAATTCATGAGAAAATATATTATATTACCGTTTTTTTTGTTACTCTCCAGTTTTTTTGGTTCTTGTAACTATTTGAATGTAGATGATTATTTCGAGGATACTTTCCAAGAAGATTCTATCTATGCTAATAAGCTCAATATTGAGCGTTATTTTAATGGAGCTGCCGCTTTACTTCCTGAAGTTAGTAAGTTGTGTGAATCTGGAAATACACCGGGTATTACAGGATCTGATGAAGGGGTAAGTTGCGGAGAGTGGTCTACTATGTTTGGAGCGGTACAATATTCCGGAACAAAATTTCTCAATAATGAGATTACCGCCAATTCTCTCGGAGGCTGGGGATGGGATTTTAATATTTGGCCCAAATGTTATAAGGTAATTCGTAAGGTGAGTACTATTTTACCACATATCGAAAGTGTTTCTAATATGAATAGTTTCGAAAAAATGGAATTTCGTTCTCGGTGCCGTTTTTTACGTGCTTATGCTTATTACCTGATTTTACAGCAGAACGGTCCGATGATTTTGCTAGGTGATGAGATTTTGAATAACAATGCAGAATCTGACTATTATGCCAGAACACGTAATACATATGACGAGTGCGTGGATTATATTTGTAAAGAATTTGAGGAAGCTTCTGTGAATCTGCCGACAAGCTTTACTGTTATGGAGCCATATATACCAACTCAAGGTGCTGCTTTAGCTTTAGTCGCTCGTATCAGATTGCAAGCTGCAAGCTCTTTGTATAATGGTGGGGATGCTGCTCGTAGATTCTTTGGCGATTTTACTCGTTGTACGGATGGAGTATATTACATCTCTCAAACGTATGATGAGCGCAAATGGGCGGTTGCTGCCGCTGCTGCAAAGAGAGTGATTGATTTAGGAAGATATCAGTTGCACACAGTTGCAGATGAAAATGGAACGGTCATTGCAGAATCCAATGAAAAGGAATCCGTAAACTGGACAATTGAAAACAGCAAGCCTTGGAGTGCCGAAATACCGAATCTCTACACATTTACAGTGATTCTGACAGACGAAAACGGAAATGAAATCGAAGTCAGCAGAACCAAAGTCGGATTCCGCCGATTTGAACTGAAAAACGGAATCATGTGCCTGAATGGGAAACGTATCATTTTCAAGGGCATCAATCGACACGAATTTGATGCGAAAACAGGCAGAGCAATCACAAAGGAAGATATGCTGTTTGACATTCAGTTCATGAAGAAAAACAATATCAATGCAGTTCGTACCTGTCATTATCCGAACAATTCTCTTTGGTATCAGCTTTGTGATGCATACGGCATTTATCTGATTGATGAAACCAATCTGGAAACACACGGTACATGGCAGAAGCTTGGTGCAACAGATCCGTCTTGGAATGTACCGGGTTCACTTTCGGAATGGAAAGAAGCTGTACTGGACAGAGCGAAATCAATGTATGAACGTGACAAGAATCACGCAAGCGTTCTCATCTGGTCTTGCGGAAACGAATCCTACTGCGGAGAAGATATTGCTGCAATGTCAGAATGTTTCAGAAGCGTAGACCCGACAAGACTGGTGCACTATGAGGGCGTTACAAGAGTTCCGAATCATCAGTATGATTTCATCACGGATATGGAAAGCCGTATGTACGCCAAACCGCAGGAAGTGGAAGAATACCTGAAGCAGAACAACGGCAGACCGTATATTAGTTGTGAGTATATGCACGCTATGGGCAATTCTCTTGGCGGTTTGAGCCTTTACACGGACCTTGAGGACAAATATGAGGCTTATCAGGGTGGTTTCATCTGGGACTACATCGATCAGGCAATCGAAACCAAAAATGACGACGGGAAAACAGTTCTGGTTTATGGCGGAGATTTTGAGGACAGACCAAGTGATTACGGATTCTGCACCAATGGTGTGATCTATGCCGATCGCACCTATTCTCCAAAGGTTCAGGAAATGAAGGCTCTTTACTCCAACATCAGAATGTCCATTCAAAACGGAATGCTTACCGTAGAAAACCGAAATCTCTTTGCAGATACAAACAACTTGTCCTTTGTTGTACGATTGGAAAAGAACGGCGTTGTTCTGAAATCCGATACATTTTCTCTGAATGTTCCTGCCGGAGAAAGCAAGACAATGAAACTGACACTTCACAAAATAGACAGTGCAGGAGAATATGTTTATCATGTTTCCGCCGTTACCGCAGATCAGACACTATGGGCAGATGCAGGGCACGAAATTGCCTTTGCTCAGGAAGTGTTTGAAGTAAAAGACAATCAGATTCCGGAAACCACATTGCAAAAGCCAACGATTGTATACGGCGATGTTATCATTGGTGTTCACGGAGAAAACTTCTCCATGATGTTCGACAAAAAAGAGGGCGGCATCAGTTCTCTGAAATACAATGGTTTTGAATATATCACACGCACACCAAAGGTCAGCTTCTGGAGAGCAATGACGGACAATGACACCGGTGCTTCCGAGCCGTATAATCTTGCACAGTGGTATGCCGCAGGCAAATTTGCAAAGTATAAAACCGTTTCATGGCTGGAACAGGAAGATGCTTTGAAAATCACATTCACATATCAGGCTGCCTGTGTTCCGACTTTTGAGTTTACTGTATCCGAATAGAAATGATATACACGTTTATTCTGCTCCGGGTAGGACAGAAATCGACGGTAATCATACCGATCATCAACATGGCTGTGTCATTGCAGGAGCAGTTGACTTAGATGTTATCGGTGTTGCAGCATTTCATGACGAAAACATCATCAGAATTAAATCAGAGGGATACGATGAATTTGCAGTTTCACTGGACGATTTGGATGTTCATACCGGTGAAAAAGGTTCTTCTGAAATTGTCAGAGGGATTGCAGCTCGCTTTAAGGGTTTAGGTGTAGAAATTTCCGGATTTGATATGTATACAACTTCAAATGTACTTGGTGGAAGCGGTATTTCTTCTTCTGCTGCATTTGAAACATTGATTGCAACGGCAATTGACAGCTATTACAATAACAATCAGATCGGTGCAGTAGAAATCGCAAAAATCGGACAATATGCAGAAAACTTTTATTTTGGCAAGAAAAGCGGATTGATGGATCAGATGGTTTGCTCCGTTGGTGGATTTGTTTTTCTTGATTTTCAAAACATTCAAAATCCAAGTATCCAAAAAATTGATTTTGACCTTTCAAAAACCGGCTATGCATTGATCATCACAGACACCAAAGGAGATCATTCTGATTTGACAGATGATTATGTAGCCGTTCGTACAGAAATGGACCAAGTTGCAGAATATTTCGGCAAAAGGGTTCTTCGTGAAGTTGATGAAAATCAATTTTGGGATGATCTCCCTGATATTAAAAAGAAGATTTCTGACAGAGCTGTCTTGCGTGCAATTCACTTTTTCGGCGACAATTATCGTGCAAAGGCAGAAACGGAAGCTCTCAAAAGCAACAGATTTGAGGATTTTCTCACGCTTGTAAACGAATCGGGAGATTCCTCCATGAACTATCTGCAAAATTTATACTCATGCAGAAAGCCAACGGAACAAGGTATTCCACTTGCAATTATGATCGGCAAACGTGTTTTGAAAGGCAAGGGTGCGATCAGAGTTCACGGAGGAGGATTTGCAGGAACAATTCAGGCTTTTGTTCCACATGAACTTGTAAATGAATACAGATCAGAAATGGACAGAGTCTTTGGACAGAATTCATGCTACATTATGACGATCAGACCGTTTGGCGGTATTGAAATCAAATAATAGGAGGGAAAAATAATTAGTATACTTGTTTTAGGCGGTGCAGGATATATCGGTTCTCACACAGCTTTAGAGTTGATTCGCACCGGAGAAAGCGTTATTATTGCAGACAATCTTGCAACCAGACACATCGAAGCTGTTCCGAAAGATGCGAAATTTTATCTGGGTGATTTGCATGACAAGGCGTTTCTTGATAATATTTTTGAAAACGAACAGATAGATGCAGTGATTCACTTTGCAGCATATTCTCTTGTTGGAGAAAGCGTTGTCAATCCACTAAAGTATTACGATAATAATCTCTGCGGAACAAAAATTCTTTTGGATACCATGGTTGAACACCATATTGATAAAATTGTATTTTCCTCAACCGCTGCCACCTATGGTGAACCGGAAAATATTCCGATTCTTGAAACAGACAGAACACAGCCAACCAATCCATATGGTGAAACCAAACTTGCTATGGAGAAGATGTTCTATTGGACTTCAAAAGCTCATGGCCTAAGATACGTTTCTCTCCGCTATTTCAATGCTTGCGGAGCAGACAAATCAGGTAAAATCGTCGAGGCTCATAATCCGGAAAGTCATTTGATCCCTTTGATTCTTCAAGTCCCAAATGGAAAGAGAGAAAGTATCTCCATCTAAGGAACAGATTATGATACTCCTGATGGAACTTGTATCAGAGACTACATTCATGTTACCGATTTGGCTCAGGCACATATTCTCGCTGTAAAGTACTTAAAAAACGGAAACGAAAGCAATATTTTTAATCTTGGAAATGGTGTCGGCTATTCCGTAAAAGAAGTAATTGATAAAGCAAGAAAAGTGACAGGGCACCCGATTCCTGCAATTGAAACGCCAAAGCGTGCCGGAGATCCTGCACGACTGGTGGCTTCCAGTGAAAAGGCAAGGAAAATTCTTGGTTGGAATCCTGTACACGATAGCCTTGAAGAAATTATATCTGACGCATGGAATTGGCATAAGAATCATCCAGATGGTTTTTGAAAAGAGGTGTTATCATGATATACAGGGCAATAAACGGATTAATCCGTCATGCAATAGAAGCTGATTTGATTACAAATGACGATATTTTCGTTGTTAGAAATCAGCTCATGGATATACTGAAACTGACTGGAATGATAAAGAACCACTCACGGGAAATATTGAAGAACTTCTTGAACCCCTGATCGACTATGCAGTAAAGGCAGGAATCATTGAAGACACTTCTGTACAACGTGATCTATTCGATACAAGAGTTATGGGTGTTTTCGCACCTATGCCGAGAGAAGTTAATGCCACATTTCAAAGAAAATATTCTGCTTCGCCATCAGCAGCTACAGAATGGTACTATGCTTTTAGTAAAAGCCTGAACTATGTTCGTGCTGAAAGAATTGCGAAAGATTTAAAGTGGACATATGAATCAGAATATGGAACACTTGACATTACTATAAACCGTTCTAAGCCAGAGAAAGATCCTCGTGATATTGCTGCTGCTAAATTGCAAAAAAAATCAGCCTATCCTCAATGTCAGCTTTGTGTTGAAAATATGGGGTTCGCAGGTCACCAGACACACCCTGCAAAACAAAATCTTCGTCCGGTAAAGTTGAATATCAACAGCCAAGATTGGTTCATGCAGTATTCTCCTTATGGATATTATAATGAACACTGCATTGTCTTTAATAAACAGCATATTCCTATGACAATCAATGCACAGGTATTCAATAAACTGTTTGATTTTGTTGAGCAATTTCCACACTATTTTATCGGTTCAAATGCAGACCTTCCTATTGTAGGCGGCTCCATTCTAACGCATGAACATTTTCAAGGCGGCAATTATAATTTTGCAATGGCAAAAGCACCGATTGAAAGAACATTTCTTTTGAAAAATTATATGAATGTTAGTGCCGGCATTGTAAAATGGCCGATGTCTGTGATACGTCTTTCTTCAAAAAACAGGACGGCTTTGGCAGCTGCATGTGCTGATATTTTATCAAAATGGAGAACTTATACAGATGAAGTGGTTGGAATTTATGCAGAAACAGACGGAATTCTGCATAATACAATTACTCCAATTGCAAGAGCAACTTCTTCTGGATTTGAATGCGACTTGGTATTGAGAAACAATATTACAACAAAAGAAAGACCGTTAGGTGTGTTCCATTCGAATCCTACCTTACATCATATCAAAAAAGAAAACATCGGATTGATTGAAGTGATGGAACTTGCTGTTCTTCCGGCGCGTTTAGCAGATGAACTGACACTTTTAAAAGATGCAATGCTGTCCGGCAAAGAGATTGCTACAGATGATAAAATTGCATCTCATGCAATTTGGGCAAGTGAAATTCTAAAAAAATATTCTGATTTTAACGCTGATAATGCAATGGATATTATTCGTTATGAAGTCGGCAGAGTTTTTGAACAGGTACTTGAAGATGCCGGAGTATTTAAGAGAGATAAACAAGGAAAAGAAGCATTTGCAAGATTTGTAGAACAATTAGGTTGATTTGGAATATACGAAAATGAGCTATTGCATTATGTGCAGCAGCTCATTTTTAATTTAATTCAATTATTCAAGGCCGAGAATTTATTTCAGCACATCATCCAGTGGAATCCAATTATCTCCTGACATATCTTCAGTGTAGATTGTATTATTTATGTACAATTCCTCATCAATGTCACGCACAAAGCCCCAATGAAGGTTGTACTTCTTGGCGTATTCCTTAAATGCATTAAACTTATTTTCGACCTGACGGTCAATATTTTGTGTGTGACCTGCCTGCATACCACCTTTAGCTTCGATAATCCAAATATTTCCGTCAGTAGTCTTAATGATGTAATCATGATAAAAGAGCCACTGCTTTCTGATACCATTCACATAGACGATAGAAAGATACTGTTGACCAGAGTCACCATTTTTGTAAACCCATTTTACACAATCAAAGGATATGTTCGTTATCTGAATTTTGTTGACTTTTTATATTTGTATGCTATAATATAATTACTGCCAAATATAAAATGCACTGATGAGTAGTGTCATTATCTTAAATTTGAGGTTTGAGAGTAGTTTAATTTTATAGGGTAGTAAAACTTCCAAGACAGGATATTGTTCTTACACCAAAAACTGAAAATAGATTATTTTTTTGTGGATGAAAGATATGAGCAGTGATTTCCGTTGGATGAGAATGAATCGTTCTACATTGGAAAGTCGATAGCCGGATTGAAATTGAATCAGTCGGCACAGAATCCGATTACATATCTGTATCCACTGGAGAAAGATAAAATTCATATTTAACGAAATTGACAAATCGGAATTTGAGAAGGTAAGTGAATGGGATACCATGGAGGAATATGATAATGTCGAAAGATGAGTATTTGATAACCGATACG
>OGWR01002673.1_pt1 | contig 12442 bp, 8 predicted proteins | sample 1576061 | NCBI WGS metagenome assembly OGWR01 (sample SAMEA3541511, study PRJEB24748) | human gut metagenome | biome: human gut; feature: human-associated habitat; material: faeces | place: China | collected 2012 | reverse complement strand
GACTGGAAGATGGATGCGTTCGTAGAGAAATCCATCGAAGAAATCCGTAAAAAAGCAACGGACGCGCCAATGTTCTGGTGTTCCCGAGTCTCGAAGTCGGCAATATCGCCTATAAGCTCGTGCAGCGTCTCGGCGGAGTGCAGGCCGTAGGCCCCGTGCTTCAGGGTCTCGCCGCTCCCGTCAACGATCTTTCGCGCGGCTGCTTCCCCGAAGACATCTACAAAACAGTCATCATAACCTGCAATCAGGCTATCGGCGCCAAAGAAGCCGCCAAAGCCTGACAATTAACCTTATCGATCATGAAGATTCTTGTTTTAAACAGCGGTTCAAGCTCGGTCAAATACAAGCTCATCGACAGCGTCAGCGGCGAAGCTCTCGCCGAGGGTGGCGCCGAGAAACTCGGTCTAGACGATGCTTTTCTGAAATATAAGCGCCACGACGGCTCGAAGGCCATCGTGGAACTCGGCGCCGGCGCCGGCCACGTAGAGGCCATCAAGGCCATCCTGAATATTCTGACCGATCCTGTCGAGGGCTGCATCAAGAGCTACGACGAGATCGAAGCTGTCGGCCACCGCGTTGTCCATGGCGGCGAGAAGTTCAACAAGAGCGTGCTGATAACACCCGAAGTGCGTGAGAAAATCCGCGAGTGCTATCCGATCGCTCCGCTCCACAATCCTGCCAACATGACCGGCATCGAGGCTATCGACGAACTCATGCCCGACGTGCCTCAGGTCGGAGTGTTCGACACCGCTTTCCACCAGACCATGCGCCCCGAGGCATATCTCTATCCTCTGCCCTACAAATATTACGAAGAGGACGATGTCCGCCGTTATGGCTTCCACGGAACCAGCCACCGCTACGTGTCGGCGCGCGCCGCCGAATTCCTCGGCCTGCCGATCGAGAAGCTCAAGATGGTCACCTGCCATATCGGCAACGGCGCTTCGATAGCCGCTGTCGACGGCGGCAAGAGTGTCGACACTTCCATGGGTCTCACTCCAACCGAAGGACTCATGATGGGAACCCGCTGCGGCGATGTCGACGCCGGAGCCCTCATCTTCCTCATGAAGCGCCATAACCTCTCGGCCGACGATCTTATGCGTATCGTCAACAAGGAGAGCGGTGTGCTCGGAATCAGCGGCCTGAGCAACGATATGCGCGAAATCGAGGCTGCCGTCGAGGCAGGCGACGAGCGCGCTACTCTCGCTCTGGCGATGGACGAGCTGCGCATTGTCAAATATATCGGCGCATACGCAGCAGAGATGGGCGGACTCGATGTAATCGTCTTCACAGGCGGAGTCGGCGAGAACCAGACAGGACTGCGCGAGGATGTGTGTCGTCCGCTCGCCTTCATGGGCGTTGAGATCGACAAGAGTGTCAACGACACGCTCCGCGGCCGTGAAGCCCTCATCTCGACGAAAGATTCGCGCGTGAAAGTCGTCGTCATCCCCACCGACGAAGAACTCATGATCGCCCGCGACACGGCCGAGATCGTCTCCGCCCTCTGATCCTGAAAGATTCCCCGTAAAATCCCGGTTAATCCTGATAAATCCCGATTAACCGGGATTTATCTATCCTATCGACCGGATTCCATTGCATTTCGGGTAGTCGCTGCAGCCCCAGAATTCGCGGCCTTGCATCTGTCCTTTTTTCTGGGTCCGCCTGAGCATCGGTTTGCCGCATTTCGGGCAGACCGGCGCGCCTGCGGCTGAGGCCTGTGTCTTTCGGGCCTCAAGTCGCTCTGCGGTCATGTTCTCGGTGAATCCTCCTGTCTGGCGGAAGCCCTCGAGCTGGCTCTGAATCTGAGCCTGAAGCATCTTGTTCTCTCTAAGGCAAAGAACAAGCAGCGCATTAGCGGCTATCTCGGGGACGTCGTTTTCGAGCCAGCGGCTGAATTTGCTCTTCTGTGAGAGGATATGACGGGCGGCGTCATGCAGATAGCTGTTGGAATATTCCGGCGTGTCGAGCTTGGTCTGCCATATTAATTCGCGGTCGGGATTCCCGATGGCCCATACGTCGGCTTTCTTCCGAAGAAGAAAGTTGAACAGGTCACCCTGAAGCTCGTCGAAGCTTGCCCGCGCCACATCAAGCAGCCGCATCTCAGTCTCGACAGAAGTCGAATGGCGGGCTGAACCCTCTGCTATATTCGCTACTCCACATCGGGCGGCCATTACCATCTGGTCGTAGAGACGACGTCCCGGATCCATTCGGAAGTCGATAAAACGCTCGCAGAAATCCTGAGTGGCGAGCTGAATCACATTCGCCAATATCCAGGAATTGAGCCAATGGTATGATTGCGAGAAGCGGATATTTACGCCCATAGCTTATTCGTTTGATTATTTAAAGTTATAAATCCCGATTTATCAGGATTAATCCCGATTAACCGGGATTTATCTATTGTCGGTGGAGGATGAAGCGGAGGGAGTTGCCGGGCGATTCGTCGGGGCGTTCGGCAGTTCGGTAGCCGGGCTTGGTGAGGGTGATAGGGAGCACGGCGCGTTGCTCGGCCAACGGCAGAGTTATCGAGAAACTGCCGTCGGCGCCGGTCACGGTCCGGTGACCCGCGACTGCGACTGTCACTCCTTCGAGCGGATTCAGGTCTGAGTCGGTGACGGTCCCGGCGAATGTCGCGAAAGAATTGTCGCGCTTCATGTCGATGACAATGTCGCGGCGCAGCCCGAAACCGGTGGGTATCATGGTGTCAACCGGATTGAAGAATTCCGATTCGGCTTCGATATGTACCTGCGAGAATCTCTTATGTCCGGCTATGGTTATTCTGTCGGTCTGCTTGCTGCCGGCCCTGACCGAGTATTCCCCTCCGTCGACACGAAGCGTTATGGAGCCTCCCGGAGGTAAGTCGGCTTTCTGAAGCTTTACCGTGACATCGACCTCGACCGGCACGGCGAAGAGATATGCTGCGGCGAGGATAGCGGTGGCCGAGGCCGTTCCGGCTGCTGTCAGCGCGCGTCTGTGGCGCTGGTGTCGCTTCCAGAGCGAGTCGAACGATACCCCGAGCATCCGCGACACAATGCGGATCAGAGCTTTCTCGCGGCCACGGCGGTTCATGTCGATGCCGAGCAGCTCACGGTCGGGGTGGTCGTGGAAATAATCGCGCAGAAAGGCAGGGAAAAGCTCAGGCTCGGGTGTCGTTCCGTCGGGTATGAAAACCGGAATTATCCGGTCGAGCCGCCCTGCCTCGACGAAAGTGCGCGCCTCGGCGCTGACCCATTCCGATCGGGCTGACGACTGCGAGCAGATAAGTATGAGGAACTTGCTGCGCAAAAGATTATGGCGCAGTTCGTCGCCGAGGATGCCGGTGTTGAGGTCGGACTGATCCCGGAATATGGGGCGAAGGTATTTGCTGCCTTCTTCGATGTCGTTGTGGATTTCGGTAGGCAGCCTGAACCGCTCGAGCCGTTTCTGAAGCCATTTCGCTACAGTCATGTCGCGGTGGCTGTAGCTTATGAACGCATAGAGGCTGTAGGGCTGATTCTCTTCTTTCATTTGACGGAATTATTTTTCTGCCATTCTTCGAAGGCGCGTTTGAGTCGCGCCTTCTCTTCGGGCGTCACCTTTACGAGATACAACCCCATCCCAAGACGGTCGGTCTCAAACATATAGGTTTCGGGATTTCCTTCGTTATAAAACACAAACTCCTTCGGCTTGCCCACCGATGCCATTGCAGCGCCCTGTAGATCGTGGTCGCCGAAGTGCCAGTCGTTCAGAGCGAAGACAACATATTCGCCGGTCAGCCCTTTGGCGGCCGCTGCGCCGTTGGTGCTGACGGTTTTCATTGTCCACACTTTATCGGTCATAAACTCGTCGAGTTGCGACTGATAGGCCGGGTCGGCTGCGGCAAGCGCTATCAGCGTCAAGGCTACCGAGAAGTTTGATTCGCGGATGTCGGGATGATCATCCCCTAAGACTTTCTCTCTGATTGCTAGAGCTTTGCGCTTATATTCGAGTCCCTCCACTTCTTTTCCCTGTTTTGCCAGAGCTATGCCGATGTTGTTATACAGCTGGGCAAATTCGGTGTTCTCTTCTTTGAAGGTTTTGCGGCGCGTTTCAAGAGACTTGCGGTAATATTCCAGTGCCTTGTCGTAGTCGCCGAGGTCGCTGTAGATCGTGCCGATATTGTTGTAGCCGGTGGCGACATCGGGATGGTCGGCTCCGAGAACTTTGATCCTGATGTCGAGAGCTTTTTGTAGATGTTCGAGCCCTTTCTGATGTTCGCCGAGGTTGCCATAGGTTGTGCCGAGATTGTTGTGGGAGAGCGCTACCTGCGGATGTTCGGGGCCGAATATCCGCTCGTTGATTTCCAGCGCTTTCTCGTTATATTCGATAGCTTTCCGGAAATCGCCGAGGCTGAAACAGAGGTCGGCGAGATTGTTGTATGCCACGGCGACGGCCTCGTTGTCGCCCTCATAGACCGATTTGTATATCTCCAGGGTCTTCTCGAGATTATCGCGGGCGCCGTGGTAGTCTCCAAGCTCGATGCAGACAACGCCGAGGTTGTTGTAAGATTCGCCGACCGAGGGATGGCGTTCGCCGAAAGCCTTTTCGCGGATGTCGAGCGCTTTCCGGAAATATTCGAGAGCCTTGGTAAAATCACCGGTGTGGAAATATGTCGAGCCGATATTGTTGTTAGAGATTGCTGTGTCGGGATGGTCTGAACCGACAATCTTTTCCTGAATGGAAAGAGCTTTCTGATGGTTGTCGAGCGCTTCCTGATAATTGCCGGTAGTGCTTTGAAGATAACCGATATTATTGAGAATCGCGGCAACCTGAAGGTGCTCTTCGCCGTAGTTTTTCTTCTGGATCTCAAGAGCTTTATTAAGATATTCGAGTCCTTTTGCATAGTCGCCCATAACGCACCAGGCATTGCCGATGTCATTATAACTGACTGCAATGTCAGGAGCTTCGGGGTCGAGTACTTTCTGATTTATGTCGAGCGCCTTTCGGAAATATTCGAGTGCCTTAGCTGTGTCGCCCGAGTCGAGATATGTGTTGCCGAGGTTTTCGTAGGTATTCGCCGTCAGCGCGTTTTCTTCCCCGAGAACGGCGAGTCGTATGTCGAGCGCCCGCTGAAGATAGTCGAGTGCGTTGCTGAACTCGCCGAGGTCGTTGCAGACCACGCCGAGGTTGTTCATCACCTTCGCTACCTCCTCGCTCCGAGGGCCATGCTGCGCCTCGGCGCTCGCCAGCGCCTTTCGGAAATAGTCGAGGGCGGCCTGATGGTCGGCTGCATACTCGTAGAGGAAGTTCCCGGTGTCGATGAGCCAGTCGATGTTGGTTGTGTCGGCATCGGCGATGTCGCAGTAGAGGCGTCGGATTTTCTCGTTGTTTTCGGCACCGCCGAGCTGAAGCGTCTGGATCTGGCGCTCTACTACGGCGTAGAGTGTGTCGTTGTCGGCGGCGAGGTTGCGGTCAACTTCGGTGAGGGTCGAGATTGCCTCGCCGACCTCCTTGCGCTTGCTGATTCCGTCGAGCAGTTTCTCTTTGGCGTTGAGCTCTTCGTATTTCGCGATGGCCTCGTCGATCTTTCCGGCCTGCACGAGCTCGATTATCTCCTGCTCGACGGGTGAGATTTCCGACAGGTCGATTCGGGCGAACCGGTCGACGTAGTTGTCAAGGTTCTCAAGCTGACGTCCGTATTCCTGCTCGAGCTGTTCGAGCCGCTCGATATATTCTTTCTGCTGAATCTTGTTTTGCTCTTTCAGGCGTTTCAGCTCGTCCTGAGCTTTCCGATACTGTCGGGCGTAGCGTTCGCCCGAGTTCTTATAATACGTGTCTTTGAGGTGCTTGAACATATTCGAGCGGCACATGACAATCATGAAAGGTGCCGTCGGGTTGAGATTCCACTGCTCGAGGGCGTCCTTGTTGAAGATTTCGTAGCCCTCCTTTTCGATTCGGCGCACGTTGATTCTTTCTCCGGGTTTCAGCGTCAGGAACTCGAGTCTGAAATTTCCGTTGCGGTCAGATGCCGTGCTCTGTGCCGGATAGACCTGCAGCTCGACACCGGCCAATGCCGTTTTCTTGGCTTTTCCTTTATATTCACGGACAACGCCCGTCTGCACCGTCTTGGCGCCGGCGGCAAGCGCCGACAGAATCAGAATTGAAGCGATGATGATGTTTTTCATGGCGTTTTTTATCGATAGTCAGTAGCAAAGTTACGAATTAATGCCAGCCAAATATAGGCCAAATGTCGGGGGGCGGATTATTTCACGGCGATCTTTACCGAGCGGGTTGCACCCGACAGAATATAAACGCCCGGAGCAAGCACAGAGCTGTCGAACTCTTCTCGTCCGGAAACGAAGCTTGCGACTTCGACGCCTGAGATATTGACCACCGATATGCGCTCGCCACCGGCGAACCGATCGGCTTCGACGGTGCTGATTCCGGCTTCAGGCACAGCTGTCACTTTCACGGCGTCAAGCGCCATTGCATTGCCCATATATCCCGAAAATCTGAAGGCGAGCCTGATGTTTTTACCGGAATAATCATCGAGGCTCACCTCGTTGTCGCGGAAGTTGCGGCTATAGTATTTGCTCATCAGTTCGTCGAGCGTGTATCCCTGCCAGAGGTCGAACACATCGTAGATCTCATCCCAGTCGTCGGCATCGTCGGCTCTGGCCATGATTTTCAGAGTTGTCGCCGGCACGCGTTCCTTGAAATCAAGAGGGTCGGAGGTGAAATCAAGATATTCGTTCGAACAGTTGTAGAGAAACATAGGAACATAGCTCAGCCCGAATGTCAGCTGCGGATTCGAGCCAAGCTCTATCGGTGGTGTGACAAGCCATTCGTCCTGACTGAGTTCGACGCGCTTGCCGTCGCCATCGGTATAGCTTGCCTGATAAATCAGAGCCATCTTGTCTCCGTCGAGCGGCTTCGGAAAATCTTCGGGAGCGGAAGCGACACGCCAGCTGAACACACCGTCTTTAAGTGTGGCCATCTCGGGAGTGGAATTGATGACTTCCCAGCCGGCGGGAAAAGCATCGGCCGAACTGAAATTCTCGTAAAGCACCGTTGAGGGTTCCTGAGCACTGCCGGTGACCACGGCTGCCGACATTGCGGCAACAAGGAGTAGATGTTTCTTCATAAATAAAGATTTAGTTTTCGCAAATATACTATAATTTGCGAATGTAATAACAAGATTATGAAGAAATTTCAATGAGAACTGTTCAGCGCTTGCGTCGGCTGTTTTTCGGTGGACGCCGGTCGGCACCCGGCCGGTTTACTGAGCGGCCGCGCGGAACTCCGCCGGGAAAAAGCTTTTTGGCCAGGTCGGGACGGTGTAGCCGGTGCAACGAGTCGGCAAGATCGGCCCGGCAAGCGGGAACATACCAGAAGAAGTATTTTCGCTGGGCCTGCTTCTCGGCGTCGGTACGCGCCGTGAACACGGGCTCAAGCGTGTAGGGATGATAGCCGGTATAGTAAATCTCTGTCGACAGTGTCATCGGCGTGGGCGTGAAATCCTGAACCTGTTCGAGCTTAAGCCCCATATCTTTGGTCATAACGGCGAGTTCGGCCATGTCGGTCTCGTGGCAGCCGGGATGCGACGATATGAAATACGGGATTATCTGCTGGCGCAGTCCGGCTTTCTCGTTGACGTTGTCGAAGATCTCCTTGAAACGGCCGAAGAGATCGAAACGGGGCTTGCGCATGATGTCGACCACTGCGTCGGAAGTGTGTTCGGGCGCTACTTTAAGACGTCCCGAAACATGGTGCTCGATGAGTTCGCGGTTATAGCGACGGTTGTTGGCGTCGGCCCGGGCGTCGCCGGTCGGGGCCATCGACAGGTCGTAGCGGACGCCGCTGCCGATAAACGACTTCTTTATGCCGGGAAGAGCATCGACGGCATGATAGAGCTCAAGCAGTGGCCCGTGGTCGCTGTTGAGGTTCGGACATGGTTTAGGGTGGAGGCAGCTCGGGCGCATACACTTGGCGCACACCGACAGGTCTTTGCCGTGCATCCCGTACATATTTGCCGACGGCCCTCCGAGGTCGCTGAGATAGCCCTTGAAACCGGGCATGGCGGCAACCTGCTTCACCTCGCGCAGGATGCTCTGCCTGGAGCGCGATGCGATATGCTTTCCCTGATGGGCTGAGATGGTGCAGAACGCGCAGCCACCGAAACATCCGCGATGGATGTTGACCGAAAATTTTATCATCTCGTAGGCCGGGATAGTCTTTCCGCGATAGCGCGGATGAGGCTGCCGCGTGTAGGGCAGATCGAACGACGCATCGATCTCGGCGGTTGTCATCGCAGGATGCATCGGGTTGACACATACGGCCATATCGTCGTAGGCCTGCCAGAGCGCCACGCCGCCGTCGAGACGGTTGCTCTGCTGCTCTATATGCCTGAAATTTGCTGCCTGAGCCTTTTTATCGCGCAGGCAGCGACGCCAGCTGTTGAGGATGATGGCATCGGCGGTGTCGGCAGCCGGGACTTCATCGAGGCGCCGGCGGGCAACCGTCTGCCTCACATCGGTCATCTCGGCCACCGGCTCTCCGGCTTCAAGACGGCGGGCAATCTCGACGACAGGCTGCTCGCCCATTCCGTAGACAATCATGTCGGCCGGCGAATCGAGCAGAATCGACGGGCGCAGACGATCCTGCCAGTAATCGTAATGGCTCAGCCGCCTCATCGACGGCTCGATACCGCCGAGAATCACCGGAACGTCGGGATAGAGCTCTTTCAGGATTTTCGAATAGACGACCGACGGATAATCGGGGCGCATACCGTGGCGTCCGCCGGGAGTATAGGCGTCGTCGTGGCGCAGGCGGCGCGCGGCTGTGTAGTGGTTTACCATGGAATCCATCGCGCCGGGCGACACTCCGAAAAATAGGCGCGGACGTCCGAGCTTTCGGAAATCGCGCAGGTCATCGCGCCAGTTCGGCTGCGGCACAATGGCAACCTTCAGACCGGCTGCCTGAAGCGTCCGGCCGATAACGGCAGCCCCGAAGGCCGGATGATCGACGTATGCGTCGCCGCTGAAAATGATAACATCGAGGTTGTCCCATCCCAGCGCTTCGACCTCTTTGACCGAGGTCGGCAGAAAATCTGTCGTATTTGTCATCAGTCCTTCTGTTTTTCTTTATTGGCGAGCATAATCTCGAGTTCCTCGATTTCGTCGCGCAGGCGTGCCGCCTCGATAAATTCCATCCGTTTGGCAGCCTGCACCATCTGGTCGCGCGAACGTTCGATTGTGCGGCGGATCTCGTCGGCGTTCATATAGCCCACAACGGGGTCGGCCGCAACCGAAGTGCCGACGCCATATTCCGTGGCGTAGGGAATCGACTCGGGTTTCGGCTTGCGTCGCGGTGCCTGTCCGGCTCCACGGCTGTCGCGCCGTTTGTCGGAGGTCTCGTCAAGCCCGACGAGGGCGTTGCGCGCCTTTACGATAGCCGTCGGCGTGATGCCGTTCTTTTCGTTGTAGGCGAGCTGTATTGCGCGGCGCCGCTCTGTTTCGTCGATGGTCTGGCGCATGGAGTCGGTGACATTGTCGGCATACATTATCACCATGCCGTTCAGGTTTCGGGCAGCGCGCCCAACGGTCTGGGTCAGTGAGCGGTGGCTGCGCAGGAAGCCCTCCTTGTCGGCGTCGAGAATCGCCACGAGCGACACCTCCGGCAGGTCGAGACCCTCGCGCAGCAGGTTGACGCCGACAAGAACATCGTAGTTGCCGGCACGCAGGTCGTCGAGAATGGCGATACGGTCGAGCGCCTTGACGTCGCTGTGGATATAGGCGGCCGAGATATTCAGTTTGGCCAGATAGGCGTTGAGCTCTTCGGCCATACGTTTTGTCAGGGTAGTAACGAGCACACGCTCGTCAGCCTCGATTCGTTTATGGATTTCCTCGAGAAGGTCGTCGATCTGATTGAAGGCCGGCCGCACTTCGATAATCGGATCGAGAAGACCGGTCGGACGTATTATCTGCTCCACGATGACGCCTTCGCTCTGTTCGAGCTCGTAGTCGGCGGGAGTTGCCGACACATACAGTTTCTGTCCTGTCAGATTCTCCCATTCTTCGAATTTAAGCGGCCGGTTGTCGAGAGCGGCCGGAAGGCGGAAGCCGTATTCGACGAGATTGACCTTTCGCGAAAGGTCGCCGCCATACATTCCGCGGATCTGCGGAACAGTGACGTGGCTCTCGTCGATAATCGTCAGAAAGTCGTCGGGGAAATAGTCGAGCAGGCAGAACGGCCGCATGCCCGGACGGCGTCCGTCGAAATAGCGGCTGTAGTTCTCGATGCCCGAGCAGTGGCCGACTTCGCGAATCATCTCGATGTCGTAGGTGACGCGCTCGGTCAGTCGTTTGGCTTCAAGCTCTTTCCCTTCCTCGCGGAAAAAACGGGCCTGATCGCCGAGATCGAGCTCGATCTGGCCTAATGCCTGAGCGGCACGTGTGGCCGAAGTGACAAAGAGATTGGCCGGATAGATCTTGAATTCGTCGAACGTGCCGAGAGTTACGCCGTCTTCGGGCGTTACGGTCGTTATCGACTCGATCTCATCGCCCCAGAAGACGACGCGCAGCGTTATCTCTTCGTAGGCCAGACGGATGTCGACCGTGTCGCCCTTGACCCGGAAGGTTCCGCGCGAAGGCGCGAGTTCGTTGCGGCTGTAAAGAGCGTCGACAAGCTGGCGCAGAAAGTGGTTGCGCACGATTTTCTGGCCTGTCCGAATCGTCAGCACGTTGGCATTAAAATCCTCGGGATTGCCCATGCCGTAGATACACGACACCGACGACACTACGATCACGTCGCGTCGCCCCGACAGCAGCGCAGACGTCGTCGCGAGGCGAAGTTTGTCGATCTCATCGTTGATCATCAGATCTTTCTCGATATATTTGTCGACAGTGGGGATATAGGCCTCGGGCTGGTAATAGTCGTAGTACGACACAAAATACTGCACCGAGTTCTCGGGGAAAAAATTCTTGAACTCGCTGTAAAGCTGTGCGGCAAGCGTCTTGTTATGGCTCAGGATAAGGGTCGGGCGGTTTACGCGCTCGATGACATTGGCCATAGTGAAAGTCTTGCCCGAGCCGGTGACGCCGAGAAGCGTCTGGGCCGGAGCGCCGCTGTCGATGCCCGCGACAAGCTTGTCGATCGCCTGTGGCTGGTCGCCCGTAGGCTTGTAAGAGGAGTGGAGCTTGAAATTCATAACTTGCAAAGTTACAAAACTCTCCTGACATATGCAACCAAGCGCCGGGGCGCCTTCTGCGGGGGGCCTGTGATACAGCGAAGCGGCAACGCTGTCACGCAGCCGATCGTGAAAAAAAATTAGCAAAAGATTTGTTAAAGATAGATAATTACGCTATTTTTGCACCGAGTTTTGAACTATTCGAACCGCATTAATGTTATAAAAACATAAAAAACAGGTTACGTCTAACACACCGAAACTCATAAAAAGGAAGTTAGTAAACTATTTATCAGAAACATAAAAACGCGAGAATGAAAAAGAATCTACTTCTTCTTGCAGCCTGCGGCGGTATGCTGCTGGCAGCAAACGACGCTCAGGCTCAGGAGACAGTCGTTGTCGACGAAAGCGTCAACATTGACGTTACCAACGTCGAGTGCAAAGACAATTACAACCACTCCTGGCGTAAAAACTGGTTCATCGAAGTCGGTGCCGGCGCGCAGCTTCCCTTCGTTGAAGACACCCGCTTCAAAGGCGACTGGCATCACCAGATCACTGCGATCTATAACCTCGGCTTCGGCCACTGGTGGAGCCCCTATTTCGGCTTCCGCATGAACGCCACCTACGGCGCCATCCACTGGGATAGCGAAGGATGGGGCAAGGCTCAGAACGTCAGCCTCAATGCTGAAATCATGTGGGATATGCTCAACAGCATCTGCGGCTACAGCAAGACCCGCGTATTCTCGATCATTCCTTTCGTAGGTTTCGGCGGTAACTTCAGCTGGGACTACAGCGGCTACACCAACTGCTTCGACCGTCACGGCAACGAGAAGACCAATGTGTGGACTCTCCCCGTCACCGCCGGTATCCAGCTCCGCTTCCGTCTCTGCAAGTATGTCGACTTCTTCGCCGAAGGCCGCTATGTATTCTACAGCGACGAATGGAACCGCAACGTAGTTAACCGTCCTCTCGATATCAACGCTGTTGCTGTCGGCGGTTTCAACTTCAACATCGGTGGCCGCGAATTCACCAGCTACAACCCCTGCGAATACATCGGCTACATCAACGCCCTCAACAATCAGGTCAACGACCTCCGCGGTGCTTTGGCAACTACCGCTGCCGCTCTGGCCGCTTGCGAGGCTCAGCTTCCCTGCCCCGAAGTTCCCGCTGTTGAAGAGAAGGCTCCGGCTCCCATGCTCAGCTGCGTGCGCTTCAAGATCAATTCTGCCCGCGTAAGCGATCAGGAGATGGTCAACGTCTACAACGTTGCACAGTGGATGAAGTCGAACCCCAATGCAAAGGTTT
>OGWR01002668.1_pt1 | contig 12470 bp, 14 predicted proteins | sample 1576061 | NCBI WGS metagenome assembly OGWR01 (sample SAMEA3541511, study PRJEB24748) | human gut metagenome | biome: human gut; feature: human-associated habitat; material: faeces | place: China | collected 2012 | reverse complement strand
GGTGCAGGGGCGAAATCGAAACGCCCCTGCCGTTCTCTTAGGGGTTCAAAAGGGGGCCTTCTCTCACGTGAGAGAAGGTCCCCTTTTATCACCGCTTGTCCTGTAAGGACAAATAATTTACAGATACTTCTGCATGCCGTCGGTGGCGAGGGCGGGGTCGCCGGAGACGGAGATGGTGAACTTGACGCCGGTGGCGTTACTGAAGCGCTCAAGCTCGTTCAGGAAATCGTCGGCCGCCTGGTTGCACTCGCCGCCGGTGATCTTGAACAGGTTGTCGATGAAGATGTGGGAAATATCATAATTGCCCGCGTACAGGCCGAACAGGAAGCCGCGCAGGGCCTCGTAGTTGGACAGGTCGTACTCGTAGGCAGAGATCAGACGAACGTGATAGTGCAGGTCAAAGGTCATGGTAGACTTTGCTTCGACGCAGACGACGCTGCCGTTATCCTCCTGCGCAGTGGTATTGATCATTTCGATCAGCTTCTTGGTCTTACCGGTGCCCTTTTCACCCATGATGAGTCTGACCATAGAAATCACTCCTTTCAATAGCTCCCCGCCTCTTTTGCGGGGGATGGTCTTTCTGATGGCATCAGCATAGCATAAATGAAACAAATTTGCAATGCTGAATGGAAAGTTTCAGGTTTATTCAAAAAATTCAGCGCAGGCGCTTACGCAGCTCCTCGCCCATTTCCTCGTAGCCGGGCTTGCCGAGCAGCGCGAACATGTTCTTTTTATAGGCCTCCACGCCCGGCTGGTCGAAGGGGTTGACGCCGAGGAGGTATCCGCTCAGCCCGCAGGCGTATTCAAAGAAGTAAATGAGCTGGCCCATCGTGCGGGCGTTGTTCTCATCGAGGTTCAAAATGATGTTCGGCACGCCGCCCTCGACATGGGCGAGCAGCGTCCCGTCCATGGCCTGACGGTTGATGAAGTCCATCGTCTTTCCCGCAAGGAAGTTGAGCCCGTCGCCATTGACTTCGTCAAAGGGAACGATCATCTGCTGCTCCGCGGGCGCAAAGCGCACAACGGTCTCCATCAGCATACGCTCGCCCTGCTGGATGTACTGGCCCATCGAGTGGAGGTCGGCGGTGAAGTCGACGCTCGCGGGGAAGAGGCCCTTTTCCTCCTTGCCCTCGCTCTCGCCGTAGAGCTGCTTCCACCACTCGGCCATGAAGCGGAACGCGGGCTCGAAGCACGCGAGAAGCTCCACCTTCTTGCCCTGACGGTAGAGCTCGTGGCGCATGGCGGCATACTGCCAGGCGGGATTGCTGTAATCGTTTTTCGCGCAGAGCGTCATCATCTCCTGCGCACCGCCCATGAGTTCATCCAGATCAACGCCCGCGACGGCGATGGGGAGAAGGCCCACGGCCGTGAGCACGCTGTAGCGTCCGCCGATGTTGTCGGGCACGACGAATTCCTCGTATCCCTCCTGATCGGCGAGGGACTTGAGCGCGCCTTTGTGCGCGTCGGTCGTGGCGTAGATGCGCTTCGCGGCTTCGGCCTTGCCGTATTTCTTTTCGAGCTTTTCGCGGAAGAAGCGGAACGCGACGGCGGGCTCGGTCGTCGTGCCGGACTTCGAGATGACGTTGACGGAGAAATCGTCGTCGCCGATGAGCTCCGTCACCTCGCGCAGCGCGTCGGAGGAGAGGCCGTTGCCGATAAAGTAGATGTTCGGCGTGGACTTCTTCTTTAAGTTATAGTTCGGGGAGCAGAGGCATTCGATGACGCCGCGCGCGCCGAGATAGCTGCCGCCGATGCCGATGACGACGAGCGCCTTGGAATCGCCCTGAATCTTCTTCGCCGCGGCGAGGATGCGGGCGTACTCATCCTTGTCATAGTCGCGCGGGAGCGTGACCCAGCCGATGAAATCAGAGCCCTTTCCGCCGCCGTTTTGCAGCCAGCCCGCCGCGCGCTCGAGACGCGGGCGCAGCGCCGCTTCATACGGCAACGAGAGAAACGATACGGCATGGGATACGTCGATAGACAGCATAAAAATGGCCTCCTGCGATCAAAAATTCTTGCTTGCATTGTAGCACACGACAAAAAAAGAAACAAGCGCAAAGCGGGGAAAAACGGGAGGCAAACACCGCGCTGCCGTCCAGAAACCGTGAAAACTGTGGAAAGCGGCAAAAAACGATTTGCTTTACCGCTCCATCTTTGTAAAGTGCGTGCATTTACTGTCACAAGTTATTGTGTTATCGTGTTACCACACTAAATCAAACGGCCGAGCGCCGGAACTTACAGGAGGAAGAAACGATGAAAAAATTCTTAGCCATGGCGCTTGCCGCCGTGATGGTACTGGCCCTTGCCGCCTGCGGCAGCAAGAACGACACCGCCGACGATACCGGTGATACGCAGGACGCGCAGGGCGGCGAGACGCAAAAGCTGATCGTCGGCTTTGATGCCGAGTTCCCGCCGTTCGGTTTCATCGCCGCCGACGGCACGTACGACGGCTTTGATCTCGCAATGGCCAAGGAGCTGTGCGCGCGCCTCGGCTGGGAGTACGAGGCCGTGGCCATCGACTGGAACAGCAAGGACGCCGAGCTTTCGAGCGGCACGATCAACTGCATCTGGAACGGCTTTACCTACACCGGCCGCGAAAATGACTACACGTTCTCCGACCCCTATGTGGATAACTCCATCGTGATGGTCGTGAAGGCGGACAGCGGCATCACCTCGCTCGCGGACCTCGCCGGTAAGAGTGTGATGGCGCAGGCCGCGTCCTCCGCGGTCGACGCGATCAACGAAAACGAGGACTTCAAGGCGTCGCTCAAGGAGGTCGTGGAGCTGGGCGACTACAACATGGGCTTTATGGACCTCGCTCAGGGCACGGTGGACGCCGTGGCCGCTGACCTCGGCGTTGCGCAGTATCAGATCGCGAACAACGACGGCGACTATGTCATCCTCGACGAGCCCCTCTCCACCGAGCAGTACGCCATCGGCTTCCTCAAGGGCAACACCGAGCTGCGCGACGCGGTGAACGCCGAGCTTCTCAAGATGGCCGAGGACGGCACCATGCTGGAGATCGCGCAGAAGTACGTCGATCAGGGTCTCGTGCTCGACAGCCTGTGCCTCATCAACAAGTAAAAACGTTTACCTCGGGCGACTGTAAAAACCAATTATAACTCATAGGCGCCCATCCTCTTCTCAGGGAGGGAGCGGGGGCGAAAGCCCCCGCTTTTTCCCGCTTATGACCGAATAAGGGAGAATCATTCCATGACTGTATCCACGATGCTTTCGCTATTATCCGAGGGCTTTGTCACATCGCTTTTGATCTTCGTGCTGACGCTGCTATTCTCGATGCCGCTGGGCCTTGCGGTGATGTTTGGCCGCCGCAGCAGATTGACGCCGCTGCGCGGCTTCATCAAGGCGTATATCTCCATCATGCGCGGAACGCCGCTGATGCTGCAGCTGATGGTCGTCTTCTACGGGCCGAAGCTCCTGCTTGGCGTCACGGTGCCGGGCAACTGGCGCTTCACGGCGGTCATCGTCGCGTTCGTCATCAACTATGCGGCGTATTTTGCCGAGATCTACCGCGGCGGCATCGAGTCCATCCCGCGCGGGCAGTATGAGGCCGCACAGGTGCTGGGCTACACCAAGGCGCAGACATTTTTCAAGATCATCCTGCCGCAGATGGTCAAGCGCGTCATCCCTGCGGTGACGAACGAGGTCATCACGCTCGTCAAGGACACGTCGCTCGCGTCCGTCATCGGCACGGTGGAGATGTTCACGCGCGCCAAGCAGATCGTTGCCTCGCCGAATACGCCGGGCATGCTGGCGCTGGTGGCGGCGGGTGTCTTCTACTATGTCTTCAACTATGTGGTCGCCTTCGCCATGGAAAAATGGGAGCAGGCGCTGCGCTATTACCGCTAAAGGGAGGGGAGAGCAATGGCAGTTTTTGAAATGCGGAACGCCAGAAAGGCGTTCGGCTTGCTCGAAGTCTTAAAGGGCGTGTCGCTCAAGGTGGAAAAGGGCGAGGTCGTGTCGATCATCGGTCCCTCGGGCGGCGGCAAGTCGACGATGCTGCGCTGCGCGACGCTGCTCGAAACGATGGACTCCGGCACGCTCGCGTATGGCGAAAACGTCGCAGCGCGCGAGGAAAACGGCAAAAGCGTCTACGCCGGAAAAGCCGCGCTTGCGCAGGTGCGGCGGCAGTTCGGGCTGGTGTTCCAGCAGTTTGACCTCTTCCCGCACTACACAGTGCTGAAAAACGTCTGCGACGCGCCGATCTCGGTGCAAAAGCGCGATAGAGCCGAGGTCGAGGCCGAGGCGATGGCGCTGCTCGACAAAATGGGACTAAAAGGCAAGGAAAACGCCTACCCCTATCAGCTCTCGGGCGGGCAGCAGCAGCGCGTGGCCATCGCCCGCGCGCTCGCGATGAAGCCGGAAATCCTCTTTTTCGACGAGCCGACCTCCGCGCTCGATCCGCTGCTCACGGGCGAGGTGCTGCGCGTCATCCGCTCTCTTGCCGACGAGCACATGACGATGGTCATCGTGACGCACGAGATGCCCTTTGCCCGCGCCGTGAGCGACCGCGTCGTGTTTTTAGACGGCGGCGTCATCGTGGAGCAGGGCAGCCCCGAGCAGGTCTTCGAAAACCCGCAGCAGGAGCGAACCAAGGAATTCTTGCAGTCTTACCGCGAGACGAGCAGCGCTCAGGCGTAGTAATTCACGAGCAGGTCGACGACCGCGCCGTAGCTCTGTGTGCCGAGTTCATCGCCGTAGGATTTGATCATCTTATCATTGAGCGACTGGGTGACGGTGGCCGTGAGGCCCTTGTACTGCGCCCAGTAGGCGCTGTTGTAGCGCAGATCGAGCACGATCTCGTCGGGTAAGCTGTCGCGAATCTGCTGCCATGCGTCGGGGTCGACGCGGTACAGCGCGTTGCCGAGGTGAATGTAGCCGAGCATCCAGCCCGCATAGTTGTAGTTTGCGTCGTCGCAGCGCGAGCAGGCGAGGACCGCAAGGAAGTTGCTCTGCTGCTCGGACGTGATGCCGCGCTGATGCGAGAGCTCGTGCGCGCAGGTCGAGGCCAGCAGCATCGCGGGCGAGTCCATGTTCACGTTTGACTCGCCCGTGAACGGAAAGTAGAAGCCCGTGAAGTTCATCGCGCTCATGATCTTCGAAAAGAAAATGCCCTTGGGCTTCTGGTCCGGCATGTCGAGGAACGGAAATTCGTCGTACAGGCAGTCGTACACCGTGTCGGCGTAGTTAAGGATCTCCTGCCGGTCGGCGGTGAAGAGGCCGTTTTCATCGCGCGCGATGTGCATCGACGCCTCGGCGAGATGGTCCGCGAAATACTGCGTGACGCGGACCAGATCATCATACGCGACGGGCTCGGGCGAAAGGCCGCTTCTGTCGCAGAAGTCGTCCGCGTAATAGTTCGCGCCCCAGAGAAGCGAGAACGCGGCGTAGACCGTGAGAAACAAGTCGAGCACGAAGAGCGCGCAGCGGTACGCGGCGCGCCCTTTTTGGCGCGACTTTATAAGATAGTGCACCATCAGCACGAGCAGCACGACCGCCGTGACCGCCGCGAGCACGTACAGAAGCTCTGCGACCGAAAACGGCAGCGCCGCGCACGCGCGGCCTAAGAATTGCTCGAAGGGCAGCGTGACCGAATAGACCCAGAAATTGACGGCCGCGCGGTTTCCACGGAAAAGATAGAAAAGCACAAGGACTGCGCCGCAGGCGAAAAGCCAGCGGTGCAGTCCTTTGTTGTCACGGTACAGGGTTTTCATGGGGAGATCAGTCCTTTTTTTCATCCGGAGAGGCGAGCGGCGCGGGGGCGAACATCGCGTCGTCCGTCACGCCCTTTTTCGTGAGGCTGCGGTTCGTGAACCAGTTCACAAGCGAGCTGATGCACGCGAAGATCGGAACGCCGAGGAACATGCCCAGCACCCCGCCGAAGCCGCCGCCGACCACGATGGCCACGATGACCCAGAAGCTCGAAATGCCGGTGGATTTGCCGAGGATCTTCGGCCCCAGAATATTGCCGTCAAACTGCTGCAATGCGATGATGAAGAGAATGAAATAAAGGCACTGCTTGGGGCTGACGAGCAGGATGAGGAATGCGCTCGGAATGGCGCCGAGGAACGGGCCGAAGATCGGAATGATGTTCGTCACGCCCACGAACACCGAAATAATTGGCGTATACGGGAACTTGAAGATCGAGCAGCAGATGAAGCAGAGGATGCCGATGATGAGCGAGTCGAGCAGCTTTCCGCGCACGAAGCCGCTGAAGATACGGTCAGCCTCGGCCACGGCGCGCAGCGTGCGGCGGTACGGCGTTTCGGGCAGAATGGCGAAGAGGATCTTCTTCGACTGCTTGGCAAAGCTCTCCTTGCGCGCGAGCAGATAGACCGAGATCATCATGCCGATGAGAAGGTTCTTGAGGAAGATGACGACGCTCCAGATGCCGCCGGTCACGGCAACGATCGCGACCTGCGCCTGCGGGATGACCGTGTCGGTGACCCACTTGACGAGCTTATCATAGTAGCCGTTGAGTGCGGAGAGCAGCTGGTCGGAGTAGATGTCGTCGGAGAAGATCGCCTGATTCTCCACAAGGCTGTTGACCCAGTTGTAGACGGTTTTATAATAGCTTTCAAAGTTGTCGGCCAGTGTCTTCGTGCTGTCGACCAGCTCGGGGATGAGGATGCTGAACATCAGGTAGATGAGGGCGATGACGCAGATCCACGTGACGAGGATGCTCAGCCCCCGGACGAGCGAGGACTTGACCTTCGGCAGCCCCTTTTGGATATACCGGTCGAAAAAGTCGACGATGGGGGCGAGAAGGTACGCGAACGCAAGGCCGTAGATGACCGGCGAGAGCACGCTCATCAGCTTGTCGAAAAAGTCCAGCAGCACGCGGGACTGGAAAAACGTGTCGTAAAACATCAGCACCGCGCAGGCCGAGACGATCAGCGTTACGCCGAGGTGAAGATAGGTTTTGTTCTGCTTCATGGGCTCCCCCTTTTTTTGGGCAAAAGGCGTTAAATGACTGCTAAAAAGATACCAAAAACAGCTTACTATTTTTTGCTGGGAATTGCAACCGCTCATTTCGTGTGTTATGATAATCTTTACTCTCTGTTAATGAAGATGAACAGAACTTGACTTTTTTGGCAGAGGGTGATTTTGACCGACAGGGCGCAGGGTGCTTTGCCGGTCTGATGCTGTGAAGAGCAAACGAGGAGGAACCCATGGACGACAAAAAGCTGCTCTTTATCGTCAATCCCCGCGCGGGAAAGACCAAATCCCTCGCACCGCTGTTTGACGCCGCCGCGATCTATTCCGAGGTGGGCTATCTCGTCTCCGTGCGCAAGACCACGCACCGCGGAGAAGCGACGGAGCTCGCCGAATCGCTCGGGCCGGAATTCGACGTCGTCGTCTGCCACGGCGGCGACGGCACGCTCAACGAAACGGTGAACGGTGTGATGCGCATTCCGCGAGAATACCGCCCGCTCGTGAGCTATCTGCCCGGCGGCAGCACGAACGACTTTGCCGCGAGCCTGAATATCTCGTCGAATCCCGCCGAGGCGGCGGCCTCCGCCATGCGCATGAAGCCGAGATCTCTCGATGTGGGCAAATTCGGCGAGCGGAACTTCGTCTATGTCGCGTCGTTCGGCGCGTTCACAAAAACGACCTACACCGTCCAGCAGGATATCAAGAATATGTTCGGGCACTTTGCCTACTTACTCGAGGGCGTCAAGAATCTCGACACGCTCTGCCCGTACCGCATGAAGATCACGGCGGACAGCGAGGTCTTCGACGGGGAATACCTCTTCGGTGCGATCAGTAATTCGACGTCGATCGCGGGGCTGATGAAGCTCTCGCCCGACGAGGTGTCGTTCGACGACGGCAAGTTCGAGCTGCTGCTCGTGCCCGTGCCGAGAACGCCCGCTGCGATGCAGGCGCTCATTTTAGCGCTCATCAACAAGGACTACTACGACTCCGAGGGGCTCATCTTCCGCCATGTCAGGCACGTCACGGCGGAGACCGCCGAGGACATTCCCTGGACGCTCGACGGCGAGTACGACCCCGGCGCGCCGGTCGTGGAGATCGGGATCGAAGATAATGGGGTCACGATGCTATTATGACTTCAAAAAAGAGAGGCTGGCCTATGGGCCAGCCTCTCATAAGGGCAACATTTAAAAGAATCGTTTAGAGCAAGGCAAAAGCACAAGCGGCGCACCAGATTTGGTGCGCCGCTTGTGCTTTTATTTAGGAGCAGCAACCGATATGTGTATTTCTGAAATTTTGCCCAATATCAGTGCTCATACCGGGTCCAGTCGGGGTTTTTGTTCATGCCGGTCCAGGTCTCATAGTTTCCGGCCTTGTACTGGAACGCGTGGGAGTTGGTGGCCTCCTGGACCGCCAGGTAGAACCAGTCGCCGGGGTTGCAGTCCGGCCAGGTGTTCATGCCTGCTGGCAGATCGCTGTTCTCCTCGGGGATGCGGTTCAGCACCCGGTTGATCATGGTCATAGCTTGGGCACGGGTGATGTAGGCATCCGGGCGGAAGGTGCCGTCCTCGAAGCTCTTGATCCAGCCCAACCCGGTAACTCGCCGGATATACTCCTCAGCCCAGTGTCCGCTGATGTCGGAGAAGGTCTGGGTGGTGCCGCCGGCACCGGTATCAAACCGGGCGCAAATGGCGGCAAACTGAGCCCGCGTGATGGGGGCCTCGGGATCAAAGGTAGTACCGCTATGACCCTGCACGATGCCCAGACCCGTCATGGTGGAGATGGCGGTATTTGTCCTGTTCGGCTTTCATTTTCTCATAAAGGCGAGCATTGTAATCTGTTACGCTCATAGCGAACACCTCCTTCAAAATAGAAATAGCCGCCTGATTTTTTTGAAAACCAAGCGGCTATGTATGTGGTTTATTCTGCTGTTAAAACAAGACGCAGGGTGCAGATCGGCGGGATCAGTTCATATCGTTATTATCTTTAATGCCTTCGTTCATTTTCTTGATCTTCCTTTTCCACACAGAATACTGAGTTACCCAAGCAGCGAGGAAGATCGCTACGAATATGCCTACATAAGACAGAATTCCAGCGGTCGAATGGGGCATCCAGTTGGCAAAATAAGAGATAGGGAACATAATCACGCAAGCAATTGCGAAGTAAATCCCGCTTTGCTTTGCAAGACTCCACGAATCGATCTCCCAAATAACCGAAGCCATTGCAAAGCCTGTGCCCATTATTCCGCTCAGACCGGTTTGAATGAGAACCGCATTTAGTTCGCTCCCTATTTTATTCACAAGCTCCGGAGTGACCGGATAGAAGAAGCCATCCCCAATGCAGATTGAGATAATCACCGTAATGACATATCCGATTGCAATGCCAACAGGGAAACCAATTACACCTCGTCCAATCAGTTTTTTCTTCATTTCTGCCACCTCACATTCCTAACAGTTGTTTGATTTTGGCGACGGATCGCCGTGAAACATAAGTAACCGTACCGTTTGAAAGCGTGATGCAAATTGTCCCGACAAAGCTCAAATCAAAGCTCTTGACCTTTCTCAGATTGATAATATCCGAGTTTGATATTCGGACAAAAGTCTTGCTGTCAAGCCGTTGTTCCGCCTCGTATAGCCTCAGGCGGAGCGCATACTCGCCGTGATTTGTCTCGGCAAACACCTTACCTGATTCAGCAAAAACACGGTAGATCTCAGACGGTTCCAGAGCCTCGACCACATCCTCCCTGAATCCGGCAATGACCTGCGGTTGCTCGTCTGACAGTCTTTTTATGATCGCATTGACTTCATCGGTCATTTTGTCCGTCATCACGATGATTTTTGGCTCTTTGCATTTTTCGTCTATCTTGATTTCAATTTGCATCGGTCCACCTCCTCGCTACGGTTACAGTATAGGAAAATCAAGAACCGATTTCTACCGATTCTCGATAGGTGGTTGTTTTAGGAACATAGGTGGTATTTTTCACGGGAATCTCATACCGGTCTGTATGGGCAGCTGATAAGTATCTGCGGTATGGGGATGCTCCCATACCGCAGACGGATCATCCTTATATTCAGTTCGACAAACTGGGATCTGTCGTATTAGAGATACCAAACCAATCCATTTTCTGTTGCCTGAATCATTGCCCCCTTCGGTACCTTTCGCAATATGATTAAAACATCCATATAATCGGGTGCTGGAGAAATTAGTCCCATAAACGAAGGAACTACACATATTGTCATCAACCACTTCATTGAAATCGGGCAGACCACGAAAACAGCAAGAAAGATTATCCCCGGAATCAAAGGTGCCAATGACATCATTATATATCGTCCTCTGCTAAGTGCTGCTGAGGATGCAGCATATGCTCTCAACTGTTTTAGAGATACTCCTATATAAACTTTTGCCCCCTTTGGATAACTTATAGCATGAAGAAATTCATGTAACGGCATCGCAACAAAAAAGCCAATAATAAATGACAGCGGCATAAGCCATAAATTAAATATAAATTCATCTGATTGCGCCTTTTTTGTAAAAATTGCAACAAAGCATACAATACAAGGGATAATCATGTATGGAATTGATGCTTTAATTATGTCATCTGGTCTGTCAATTAGAACTGCATTTTCAGGAATGCTTTTTTCTTCAATCTCTCTGTCCCACGGCTGATTACCGTCCCAAACGTTTTCCCAGTTTTTATTGCCATCCCATATTATCTGCGCCATTTTAATATCCTCCACAAATTCCGATTTGTCATTCTGATTTAAGCATATTATACGACGATATTGTGACTTTTTCTACCGTTAAGTTCCCAGTATGTATCTGCGGTATGGGGATGCTCCCATACCGCAGACGGATCATCCTTCCGGCTCATTTTTGCGCTTTGTACTTCTCTGAACCGGAATGGAGAGCAGCTCTCTTGTACGCTCTCCAAGCTGTTTTTCGATGGCTGTCAGCCGCTGCTCCGGCAAATTGAGGGACGGATGACGGGTGAACTTGAAGTCCAACATTCGCCGCAGCTGCGCTTTCTGCTTTGCACCCATTACCTCTTTACATACATCCTCATAGGAAATGCGGTAGGGATTGGAACGGGTCTTTGCATATAAGGGTCATCCTTCGTGCCGCTGCGTGTCGCAGCGGCAGCAAAGGCCACGTTCGGGAGCAACTCCACCGCCATGGCGAGGCAGAACAGAAAAAAAGAACAGACTTAGCCTGTCTAATTGTTATGAAAGAATTGATCACTTTTCAAGTCTGCTTTTGGGCGAAATAGCCTGGATTTGCGGGCTTTTCACTTCTTGTCGGCACATCCTTTAAAAGCGGACACGCAGGATCATTCAAAACCTAAAAATTGGATGGTTTAGGTGCCTGCAAATGGATACGCACGGATTATTTGATATACCAAAGAACGGTACTCAGGGCAATGGATATTACATAAAATTTTCGCGGAACGGGTGATTGACGGGCGCGGTGCTTGACAAGGCGGCGAGGGTTGATATATCCTTTACTGATAATAAAAACAGGGGCGGTGCGCGGTACAGGGCTGCGCTTGGGCTCCTGATGGGTGTAGAAAGGACACGGCAGATGATGAAGATCGGCTTTATCGGCACAGGAAATATGGGCGGCGCGCTGGCGAGCGCGGCGGCCAGAAGCGGCGAGGTGGAGGTGCTGCTCGCCAACCGCACGAAGGCAAAGGCGGAGACGCTCGCGGAGCGCATCGGGGCCGTTGTGAGCAGTAACGAGATCATCGCGCGCGAGGCGGACCACATCTTCCTCGGCGTGAAGCCGCAGATGATCGTGGACGTGCTCAAGGGCATCGCCCCGGCGCTCAAGGAGCGCAAGAGCGCGCCGGTGCTCATCAGCATGGTCACGGGACCGGACATCGCGCGCATTCAGGAGCTTGCGGGCGGGGACTATCCCGTCATCCGCATCATGCCGAACATGCCCGCCGCCGTGGGCGAGGGCGTGATCTTCTATGCGTGCAGCGGCAACTGCGGCAAGGCGCAGCAGGAGGCGTTTTTGCGCTACATGGCGCCCGCGGGCAAGCTCTTCCCACTGGCGGACACCTTCTCCACAAACCATTGCGGGTTATCTAGTGAATTATATGAATAATACTGATTTCCTGCAAAAACGCGAAATCACACTTAAAGAACATATTTGGTATCTCTTTGAATACGACTGCGGACAAAATTGGATGGATAACCGGAATGGCGGACAACCTTATTTTTCTTTCAGATACTTCGTAGAACACGGACAACTAGACCGTATGCGTGTGCTAAAGGAATCTCTGCTCGCTGTCAACCGAAATATGAACAAGAATTTATGCGGCTGGTTTGCAGGCATGTTTACCGCACTTACTCCCAGCATAGAAGAACAACTCGCGTTACAACCGGAAATATTAGCCGTCCTGTCCGCCCCTCACAGCCGCCCTGTCAATATCATGCTCGGACTGCTGAAGGGCTTATGCAATCATCCGCAATTCCGGATCGAAGAGTTTCTGAATCAGACTTCCGTTCTTTTCG
>OGWR01002666.1_pt1 | contig 12476 bp, 10 predicted proteins | sample 1576061 | NCBI WGS metagenome assembly OGWR01 (sample SAMEA3541511, study PRJEB24748) | human gut metagenome | biome: human gut; feature: human-associated habitat; material: faeces | place: China | collected 2012 | reverse complement strand
CAGCCAGATTAAAGAAGAGTCCCAGAAAGCAGCGGAACGCACCAGGGCGGAAGCCCGTTCCAAGGCAGATGAGATTCTGGCACAGGCCCGTGCGGACGCAGAGAGGGAGTGCGTTGATATTGAGAGGCGCTCCAAACAGGCGGTAGCCAACATTCTGGAGAGAGGACGCACGGCAGCCGAACTTAAGAAGAGGGGTGCTGTTCTGGCTGAAAAGCAGAGACTCATCGGCGCAACCATTGGGATGGCCAAGGCCGAACTCAAAGGGCTTGAGACCGGTGCCTACTTTGATATGATTCTGAAACTTGCAGTTAAATCCGCACAGACCGGCGAAGGCGAGCTCCTGTTCTCAAAGAAGGACTTGGAACGCCTGCCCGAAGGCTTTGAGGACAGGTTAAATGCCGCTCTTAAGGACAAGGGGGCAGTGCTGCGCATATCCGGAGACACCCGGGATATAGACGGCGGTTTTGTGCTTACTTATGGAGGAATTGAGGAGAACTGTTCCATTGACGCTCTCTTTGACGCAGCACATGAGGTATTGCAGGATAAAGTGCAGGAGATTCTGTTTTCATGAACGTAGGGAGGAACTAATTAAATGGCAGACAAACAGTATGTTTATGCAGTAGCCCGCATCCGTTCCAAAGAATTGTCCCTGCTATCCGGTGCATTTTTAGAGCAGCTGACGGCTGCAAAAGACTATGACGAGTGTATCCAGCTTCTTATGGAGAAGGGCTGGGGAGAGGACGGCATGACAAATGCCGCTGACATCCTGGCCATTGAGAAGAGGAAGACCTGGGAGCTGATTAACGAGCTGGTGGAGGATATGTCGGTATTCGACGTGTTCCTGTACGCCAATGACTACCACAATCTGAAGGCAGCCATCAAGGAGGTCCGCATGGGCCATGAGTACCCCGGGATCTACATTGACCAGGGAACCGTGGATGTAAAGCTGATACACGATGCAATTGAGAACAGAGAATTCCAGAATCTTCCGGAGCCCATGAGGGTGCCTGCGGAGGAAGCCTACAAGGCTCTTCTGCACACACAGGACGGCCAGCTCTGCGATATCATCATTGACAGGGCGGCGCTGGAAGCTATTTACCATGCCGGTAAATCCTCAGGCAATGAGTTCTTAAAGCTTTATGCGGAGCTGACAGTTGCGGCAGCAGATATAAAGACAGCGGTGCGGGCATCCCGTACCGGCAAGGACAGGGCATTCCTGGAACAGGCGCTGGCACCATGCGGCAGCATTAACGTTGCCCGTCTGGCTCAGGCAGCCATAGAAGGCGTGGATTCCATCGGTTCATACCTGGAAACCACGGCCTATGCAGATGCAGTGGAAGAATTGCGGCGTTCACCTTCAGCTTTTGAGCGGTGGTGCGACAATCTGCTGATTCGTAAGATTAAGCCCCAGCAGTACAGCGCCTTTGGTCTGGGTCCGCTGGCAGCTTATATTCTGGCACGGGAGAACGAGATTAAATCAGTTCGGATTGTGCTTTCCGGGAAATTAAACCATCTTCCCGAGGAGTCCATCCGGGAAAGGATAAGGGAGATGTATGTATAAGATTGCAGTTATGGGCGACCGGGACAGTATCTACGGTTTCGCCAGCCTGGGTCTGGAACCATTTCCTTTGACAGACCCGGCGGAGGCAGGAAAGAAGGTTAAGGATCTGGCAGAAAGCGGCTATGCAGTAATTTACATTACAGAGGCCCTGGCCGCCCAGATTGAACCGGAGATCAACCGCTACCGTGAGGCTGGCCTTCCGGCCATTATACTGATTCCCGGCATATCAGGCAATACGGGAAAAGGTATTCTGGCAGTTAAGAAGTCAGTGGAGCAGGCAGTTGGCTCGGATATTATATTTAATGGGCAATAACAATGGAGGTAAAAGATGAGCAAAGGCGTAATTAAAAAAGTAGCCGGTCCGCTGGTCATCGCAGAAGGCATGCGCGACGCGAACATGTTCGACGTGGTTCGAGTCAGCGAACAGCGTCTGATTGGCGAAATTATAGAGATTCACGGTGATAAGGCTTCCGTCCAGGTATACGAGGAGACATCCGGACTGGGACCCGGGGAGCCGGTGGAATCCACAGGCGTACCCATGAGCGTGGAGCTGGGGCCTGGCCTGATTGGAAGTATATACGACGGTATCCAGCGTCCCCTGGATGCCATTATGGAGAAGACAGGCGGAAACCTGTTAAACCGCGGCGTGGAGGTTCCCTCCCTGAAGCGTGAGAAGAAGTGGACCTTCGTACCCGCTGCAAATGCGGGCGACAAGGTAGGCGGCGGCGACATCATCGGTACGGTTCAGGAGACCGATGTGGTACAGCAGAAGATCATGATTCCTGTTGGCGTTAGCGGCACCCTTACCTATATCAGCGGCGGAGAGTATACGGTTACCGATACAGTGGCTGTTGTGACAGACGAGAAGGGACAGGAGCATCCTGTTTCACTGATGCAGAAGTGGCCTGTACGTAAGGGCCGTCCCTATCAGAGAAAGCTGTCCCCTGATATGCCTCTTGTAACAGGACAGCGTGTTATCGACTGTCTGTTCCCAATTGCAAAGGGCGGTGTTGCGGCTGTTCCCGGACCTTTCGGTTCCGGCAAGACGGTTGTACAGCACCAGCTGGCCAAGTGGGCTGACGCAGATATCGTGGTTTACATTGGCTGCGGCGAGCGCGGAAACGAGATGACCGACGTTCTGAACGAGTTCCCGGAACTGAAAGACCCGAAGACCGGAAAGTCTTTGATGGAGCGTACCGTTCTGATCGCAAATACCTCGGATATGCCCGTTGCGGCACGTGAGGCATCTATTTATACAGGAATTACAATTGCTGAATATTTCCGTGATATGGGATATTCCGTAGCACTTATGGCAGACTCTACATCCCGTTGGGCAGAGGCACTTCGTGAGATGTCAGGACGTCTGGAAGAGATGCCAGGTGAAGAAGGATACCCGGCGTATCTTGGAAGTCGTCTGGCTCAGTTCTATGAGCGTGCCGGACATGTAGTTTCTCTTGGAAAAGAAGGAAGAGAAGGAGCACTTTCCGTTATCGGAGCAGTATCTCCTCCGGGGGGTGATACATCTGAGCCGGTATCTCAGGCTACACTTCGTATCGTCAAAGTATTCTGGGGACTGGATGCTTCCCTGGCATACAAGAGACATTTCCCGGCAATCAACTGGTTGAAGAGTTACTCTCTGTATCTGGATGATATGGAAAAATGGTTTAACGGACAGGTCGCTGAAGACTGGATGGAAGGCCGTCAGAAGATGATGACGCTGCTTCAGGAAGAAGCAGAACTGGAAGAGATCGTTAAGATGGTAGGTATGGATGCACTTTCACCATCCGACCGTCTGAAGATGGAAGCTGCAAGATCAATCCGTGAGGACTTCCTGCATCAGAATTCTTTCCATGAAGTAGATACGTATACGTCATTGAAGAAACAGCATATGATGATGGTTCTCGTTAATGAATTCTTTGACAGAGCAACCGATGCATTAAAAGAAGGTGCATCACTTCAGAAGCTGATATCAATGCCGGTCAGAGAGCAGATCGGACGTTTTAAATATGTGACAGAAGATAAGCTTGATGAAGAATTTAAGCAGGTCGATGAGACATTAAGCGCTCAGATTGCAGCAGCATTTGTAAAGGAGGAAGGTTAAATGCCAAAAGAATATAGAACCATTCAGGAAGTGGCCGGACCTCTGATGCTGGTGCATGGAGTAGAAGGCGTAACATATGATGAGCTTGGAGAAATCGAGCTGGCGAGTGGTGAGACAAGAAGATGTAAGGTTCTGGAAGTGAACGGAAGCGATGTCCTTGTACAGCTGTTTGAAAGTTCAACAGGTATTAACCTCTCCAACAGCAAAGTACGATTTCTTGGACGAAGTATGGAACTTGGCGTATCAGAAGATATGCTTGGACGTGTCTTTGATGGACTTGGTAATCCGATTGATGAGGGTCCGCAGATCCTTCCGGATGCCAGAATGGACATCAATGGTCTTCCGATGAATCCGGCGGCCAGATGTTATCCGGAGGAGTTTATCCAGACAGGAGTATCTGCAATCGATGGACTGAATACACTGGTTCGTGGGCAGAAGCTTCCAATCTTCTCAGCATCCGGTCTGCCGCATGCACAGCTGGCAGCACAGATTGCCCGTCAGGCAAAAGTACTTGGAACAAATGAAAACTTTGCGGTTGTATTTGCTGCTATGGGTATTACTTTCGAGGAGTCTAACTTCTTTATCGAAAGCTTCCGCGAGACAGGAGCACTCGACAGAACAGTATTGTTTGTAAACCTTGCAAATGACCCGGCGATCGAGCGTATCGCAACACCACGTATGGCGCTGACAGCAGCGGAGTATCTTGCATTTGAAAAAGATATGCATGTCCTTGTTATTCTGACAGATATCACAAACTATGCAGATGCATTGCGTGAGGTATCTGCAGCTAGAAAGGAAGTTCCTGGCCGTCGTGGATATCCGGGATATCTGTACACAGACCTTGCAACACTGTATGAAAGAGCAGGACGTCAGAATGGTAAGAAGGGAAGTATCACAATGATCCCGATCCTGACAATGCCAGAGGATGACAAGACTCATCCAATCCCTGACCTGACAGGATATATCACGGAAGGACAGATCATCTTAAGTCGTGAGCTTTACAGAAAAGGAGTAACACCTCCAATTGATGTTCTTCCATCTCTGTCTCGTCTGAAAGATAAAGGAATCGGAGCAGGTAAGACAAGAGCAGATCATTCCAATACGATGAATCAGTTGTTTGCCGCTTATGCGCGTGGTAAAGATGCAAAAGAGCTGATGGTTATCCTAGGAGAGGCCGCACTGACAGAAATTGACCTGAAATATGCACGTTTCGCAGATGCATTTGAGAAAGAATATGTATCTCAGGGATACCAGACAGATCGAAGCATTGAGGAAACATTGAATATCGGCTGGAAGCTGCTTCGCATGCTGCCGCGTACCGAACTCAAACGAATTGACGATAAATATCTGGATGAATATTACGACAAAGAGTAAGAACAGACAGAGTGATCGAAGATAGAAAGAGGAGGTGGCGGTATTGGCTGCGAAACAAGTGAATCCAACCCGTATGGAACTGACCCGTTTGAAGAAAAAGCGGATTACAGCCATTCGTGGTCACAAGCTTTTGAAAGATAAGCGTGATGAGCTGATGCGCCAGTATCTGGATCTTGTCCGAGAAAATATGGAAGTGAGACTTCGTGTAGAAGAAGGGATTCTCTCTGCAAACCGTAATTTTGTTATTGCCCGGGCCGGAATGTCAGAGGCAGCACTGAATACTGCATTGATGGCTCCGAAGCAGGAAGTTGGACTTATAGTTGATGAGAAGAATGTTATGAGTGTTGAGATTCCGACCTTCACATCCAAAACAAGAACAGCGGATGAAAATGATATCTATTCTTATGGATTTGCATTTACTTCCAGCGATCTTGATGGAGCAGTGAAGTCTTTATCAGATATCCTCCCAGACATGATCCGACTTGCAGAATGTGAAAAAGCATGTCAGCTGATGGCGGCAGAGATTGAGAAGACAAGACGTCGTGTAAATGCACTGGAGCATGTTATCATTCCAGAGACAGAGGAAAGTATCAAATACATTACGATGAAACTGGATGAGAATGAGCGTAGTACACAGATTCGACTGATGAAAGTGAAAGATATGATGCTCGAAGAGGCGCATCATTACAAAGAAAAAGAGGCGTAACTATTAAAAATAAAAAAGAACATGACCAGAGAATAAAAGCTTCTGTTTAAGAAGTCTTGAAACTGTGGTGCATGTTCTTTTTCATGTTTACATCTAAAAATGCAAGCATTTTACATCTTTTTTTGAAATTTTGCTTGGCTCTGAACAGTTACAAATGCAAAACATTATACAAGAATTTTGGATTGCAGAAGATCTGTTAAAAGTTGTCTTGCTCCGGCCTGAACCTGTTCTAACGGTACTTTTGATGTATAAGACTCACTGATAAATCCGAACAGACCAAAGCAGATGAATCCGGCAATCTGTCTTGCAGAATATTTTAAAGAATAAGAAGCCTTCAGCTTATCTGTATGAGATTCTACCGTGTCTAAAAGGATCCGATAAAATCGAAAAGCCAGGTAAGGATTTGTTTCCGGTACGACATGCTGGAAAAAATCATAACGTTCATAGTAAAGAGACAAAATACTGTCCAAAACGTTCAGATATCCCTGTGTGAGATTGTTTTCAGGATTGTTTTCCTCTTGTCTGCGATGGTATCCCTCTTTTCCAATAATCAGCATATCATTGAAAATGTCGTCAAGGAGGGCAAATTTATCTTTATAATGTGTGTAGAAAGTGATCCGGCTGACATTGGCAATCTTACATAATTCCGTGATTGAAATCACATCAAAAGCCTGTGTGGTTAAAAGATCCAAAAGAGCAGACTTTAAAGCACATTTTGTTTTGGTGATACGCTTATCCTCCATTGCGGATATTCTCCTTTCTATGTTCTATAGCAGATCATACGAATGCTGTGATTGCTTATCTGTAAAATTATTGTAACTGTTCAGAGCCAACCTCCAAAATGCTACGCATTTCGTCGGTGTGGCGTATCCGCCAAATAAAATTTCAAAAACAGTCTTAAAAATGCAAGCATTTTATAGCTGTTTTATGAAATTTTGCTTGGCTCTGAACAGTTACAAATTATTTTAACACTTGTAAAGAAAATGGTCAAATGCAGATGAAAGGGATTCATTGTTGATCTCGTGGTAGTGTGAACAGTAGTACAGGATAGTAAGTAACAGAAATGTAATATTTTTCGAATAATTCTTAATGAATCATTACTATATATTTAAGATATATGGTCTATAATAAATATAATCATATGGATATTGTATGCCAAAGATGCCGGAAATGATGATGTCAGCAATATTCGTAAGAAAAAGAGCGTTGTTTACAGTAATGCAGAGGGAATGGGAGAAAGAATGCAGCAAAAGATAAAGAAAATTTTGATAAAGATAAAAGATACAATGGTGAGTGTCATGCACAGTTACAAAAGAATGCGGCAGGAGAACAATATTTATTTCAACATACTGGTAGGACTTGTGTTTTTTGCAATTGTCGGAACAGGTGTATGTATGGTGGCAAATGCGCGGGAAGTAGCAGCTTTACGTCAGGTAGAAATGCAGAAAGAGAAAGAAGCACAAGAGAAGAAAAAAGCTGAAGAAGAAGCGAAAAAAGCAGAAGAGGCAGCAAAGGCAGAAAGAGATAAGTCCATGTCTCTGCAGCCGGGAGTTGCAGTTGGAACCATGGATCCGCAGGATGATGAGAAAGTCGTTTATCTGACATTTGATGATGGACCGTCTGCAAATACGCAGCGTGTGCTTGATATTCTGGATCAGTATGATGCGAAAGCAACCTTTTTCATTACTGCCCAGCAGCCGGATTATTTCCCTATGATCAAGAAGGTTTATGATGAGGGACATACAGTTGGACTTCACAGTTACACTCATGAATATGATCAGGTCTATGCATCTGTGGATGCTTATTTTGATGATCTTGAGAAAATAGGAGAGGTGGCAAAGGAACAGCTTGGATTTGTTCCATGCTTTATCCGTTTTCCGGGAGGCGCATCGAATTCTATTTCAAAAAAATACTCAGCAGGAATCATGACACAGCTGACACAGCAGGTGTTGGATAAGGGATACCAGTATTATGACTGGAATGTGAGCAGTGGAGACGGAGGAACAGTTACGGCAGATCAGATCATCGCACAGTCAGAAACGGATGAGTATACCAAAGTAATGCTCCTGTTCCATGACACAGAGGCGAAGGAGTCTACCATTCAGGCACTTCCGACGGTAATGGAGTACTATAAAAATCTGGGATATTCTTTTAAGGCAATCGATCGGGAAAGCCTGGTTGTGCATCATTCAGTGAATAATTAGAAGATAACAGAGAAAGAAAAGCAGGAGTTGGCTGTAAAGAAGAGCAGTCGACTCCTTTTCTTTCTTATGATATGATGTAAGTGTCAAAAGTATAAATTGCGTTTGTGCTTGCACAAATAAGCAATTTATACTTATTGACACGCCGAACACCGAAAACGAGAAAACAATGAAAGGGGCAGATTTTATGGGGAATAACTCAGAAAATAAGCCGGACAGATATATAAATATAGGTATTGTAGCGCATGTGGATGCCGGAAAGACGACATTGTCAGAAAGCATGCTCTATCATGCCGGAGCGATCAGGAAACTTGGCAGAGTGGATCATAAGGATGCTTTTTTAGATACAGATCAGATGGAAAGAGAACGTGGGATTACTATTTTTTCCAAGCAGGCAGTATTCCGGTGGAAGGATCGCACAATCACACTTCTTGATACACCGGGACATGTGGACTTTTCTGCGGAGATGGAACGTGTCCTGCAGGTTCTGGATTGCGCAGTGCTTGTTGTCAGTGGAGCAGATGGTGTGCAAGGACATACACAGACACTATGGAAGTTATTAAAAAGATATCACATTCCAACCTTTCTTTTTGTGAATAAAATGGATCAGGAAGGAACGGATGGTGAAAAACTTCTGAAAGAACTTCGCAAGCGTTTTGGGGAAAATGTCGTTCCATTTGTGGATATCATGACAGAATCTGACTGCCCGGGTGGAAAAGTATATTTACATACGAAAGAGAGCGCAGTGGAAGAGGTGCTGGAAGAGCTGGCTGTCTGTGAAGATGATATGATGGAAGAATATCTGGAAGAGGGAAGAATCTCTTTGGATAAAGTACAAAAAGCGGTTGCAGACCGCCAGGTGTTTCCATGTTATTTTGGTTCGGCACTACATTCTCAAGGTGTGGAAGAACTTTTGGATGGACTTGATCGGTATATGAAAGATAAGACTTATCCGGCAGAGTTTGGGGCAAAGGTTTATAAGATTGCAAGAGACAATCAGGGAAACCGTCTGACCTATCTGAAAGTGACAGGTGGAAGACTGAAAGTAAAAGATGTAGTGGAAGAACTGAATGAAAAGGTCAATCAGATCAGGATCTACTCCGGTGAGAAATTTGAGGCTGTTAAGGAAGTAGAAGCCGGAAGAGTATGTGCAGTTACCGGATTGGAAAATACAAGACCCGGGCAGGGAATCGGCGCAGAAGAAGAGTCGGATTTACCGGTATTGGAACCGGTATTGACCTACCAGATCCTTCTTCCGGATGACTGTGATGTACATAAGATGCTTTTGAACCTAAAGATTTTAGAGGAAGAAGAACCAGAACTTCATATTGTATGGGAAGAACAGACTTCTGAGATTCATGTACAGTTGATGGGAGATGTGCAGATTGAGATTTTACAGCGGATGATAAAGGAACGTTTTGGTGTGCTGGTAGAATTCGGTGAAGGAAGTATTGTTTACAAAGAGACGATCACAGCACTGGTAGAAGGTGTAGGACACTTTGAACCATTACGTCATTATGCAGAAGTGCATTTGCGTCTGGAACCGGGAGAACGTGGATCCGGAATGCAGTTTGCAGCAGAGTGCAGTGAAGATATTCTGGACAGAAACTGGCAGCGGCTTGTTCTGACACATCTGGAAGAGAAGGAGCACAAAGGTGTGCTGACAGGTTCACCAATCACGGATATGAAGATTACGCTGACTTCCGGACGTGCACATCAGAAACATACGGAAGGCGGAGATTTTCGTCAGGCAACTTATCGTGCAGTGCGTCAGGGATTAAAGAAAGCAGACAGTATTCTTCTGGAGCCATATTATGAATTCCGAATGGAACTTCCATCAGAAAATGTAGGACGAGCTATGACAGATATCCAAAATATGTCCGGCAAATTCGGAACACCGATGATAGAAGAAGAGACAACAGTGCTGACAGGAAGTGCACCGGTGTCCCTGATGCGTGGATATCAGAAAGAATTCACTGCCTATACAGGTGGACGTGGAAGAATAGCAGTTTCGTTGAAAGGTTATGATATTTGTCATAATCAGGAAGAAGTTCTGGCAGAGTCAACCTATGATTCGGAGGCAGATCTGGCGAATCCGACAGGTTCTGTATTCTGTGCACATGGAGCAGGATTTGTTGTGGATTGGGATGAAGTTGAAGAATATATGCATATGGAGCATACATTGGAATCAGGAAATGATGATGAAATGGATATAATGGAGGTGACACTTCCAAAACGCAGGCACTCCAGTATTGAACTGACACAGGAAGAGTTGGATGCGATCTATGTTCGTACACCGGATCCGAAGAAGAATCGTTCTACAGGTCCTGTAACTGTCCGGGCAAAGGAAAAGACAAGAGAGCCGGGAAGCGCTTACCAGGATCCGAAGTGGGAAGCACGCCGGAGAGCGAAAGCCGGAACAGAAGAATACCTGCTGGTAGACGGATATAATATAATTTTTTCATGGGAGGAATTGAAAGAACTTTCAGAAAGAGATATTGGTGCAGCAAGAGGAAAGCTTGCAGATATTCTAAGTAACTATCAGGGATTCCGCAAATGTACCCTGATCCTTGTGTATGATGCTTATAAAGTAGAGGGGAATCCGGGTGAAGTGATGAAATATCATAACATTTATATCGTCTATACGAAAGAAGCAGAAACAGCAGATCAATATATTGAGAAGACAGTCCGCAGGATTGCGAAGAATGCAGATGTAACCGTAGCCACATCAGATGGACTTGAGCAGGTGATCATCATGGGGCAGGGCGCCCACAGAATGTCTGCGCCAGGTCTGAAAGAAGAGGTTGAGTTGGCATTAAAAGAACTCAGGGGAGAGCATCTGGGCAGGCAGGTAAATCTGAAAAATTATCTTCTGGATTATCTTGATGAAGAGACCGCAAAACAAATGGAAGAAATCCGTTTGGGAAAAGAAAAGTGTTAATTTTTAATGAAGATACAAGTTTTTTTGTGATATTAATGTTATGATATAAGAAATAAAGTCGCAAAACGAACAAGTGAGCAAATTGGTCAGTGCTCTGGGAAAGTGAGAATTGTGACTTACGAAAGTGAGGTAGAGATGATGAAATGTATGAACTGTTATCAGGAGATATCGGATAGTTGTAAGTTCTGTCCGAATTGCGGGGCGAAGCAGCCGGTACAGAAGATGGAACCTGTATCACAGGTGAAGGAAGAGACAACAGATAACATAACAGAAGATACAGCAGAGGTACAGCAGCCGACAGAAAAAGTGCAGTCAGAAGAAGATGTGCTGCCGGAAGAACAAGTGCAGCCAGAAGAAGATGTGCTGCCGGAAGAAAAAGTGCAGCCAGAAGAAGATGTGCAGCCGACAGAACCAACACAGCCAGAGGATGTGGAAGGTTCATATCAGAACGATCCATACAAAAGTGTGAATCAGGAGCAGAATACTTCCTATGGTGAACCAAACAACTATGAGTATGGACAGGGGTATGGTCAGCAAAATCAGAATTATAACCAGCAGAATCAGAATTATACTCAGCAAGCTTCAAACTATGGTCAGCAAAACCAGGGATATTATCAGCAGAATAATTTCAATGGAATGCCACAGAAGCCAGTGAACTGGGTTCCGTATCTTATATTATCGATTATTTCAACGTTATGTTGCTGCCTTCCATTTGGTGTAGTGGGAATCGTGTTCTCGGCGAAGATCAATAGTGCTATGCTGGCAGGAAATCTTGAAGAAGCACAGAATAATGCGAAGATGGCAAGAATCTGGATTATCGTATCCTTTGCAATTGGTCTTCTTACATGGTTGATCTACATGGTTCTGATCGTGACAGGGGCAGTTTCCGGTTCGGCTTATTACTATTATTAAAAAGTGAGCGGATGATGATTTGGAAGAGAAAGATGCGTGAAGCATTTCAAACAAAAAGGTCAGCCAGGATCATCGCAGTTCTGACGGGGGCAGTGATTGCAGTGGCCGCTGCGGGTTATCTCTTTTTTCATAATCCGCACCAGTATCCGCTGCCCTGCCTCTTTCATATTATTACCGGACTGTATTGTCCGGGATGCGGTGCCGGGCGGGCAAGCTATTCTATTTTACATGGAAGATTTTATATGGCATTCCGGTATAATCCGATGTATGTGACATTACTCCCGTTTCTTGGTGTGTATATTGTAGCACGATTGATTGACTGGATTTTGACCGGTGGTAATCATGTGGATCAGAAGATTAATCAGAAAATCCTATATGTGGTATTAGTTATAGTGGTGGGGTTCGGAATCGTGAGAAATATTCCGATTTATCCATTTACATTGCTTGTGCCGGCGGGATATTAAAAAATAAAACCAGAGAAACCAAGTTCTTTCAGATTCTGTTTAAATGAGTGACAGAGAAAGAACTTCGTTTTTTATTGGTTTTTATTTTTGATTTATTAAAAAGCATGACTAGGAAAATTCTCAAGAATATGGTATTATGAAAAATGATATATTGTGATGTAAGTGTCAAAAGTAAATTTTGCCACTCACTGATGTAACCGGATTGCTCCATTGCTA
>OGWR01002664.1_pt1 | contig 12494 bp, 9 predicted proteins | sample 1576061 | NCBI WGS metagenome assembly OGWR01 (sample SAMEA3541511, study PRJEB24748) | human gut metagenome | biome: human gut; feature: human-associated habitat; material: faeces | place: China | collected 2012 | reverse complement strand
ACCTGGACCGACCTCGACATGACCACGATCTACAACCTCAATTACTGATTCCATCCCTTGAAATGAATAGCATTTTTCGCTATGCACTCCCGATTCTGCTGGCGTTCACCTTCGTTGCGGAGGTGAACGCTCAGAATTATGATTATATGGGGATTGGAAACGGTCTCTCATGGGAAGAACAGATCGCGCTGGCTGATGAGGGTGATAATTATGCCCTCGAAATCGTCATTGGCAACTATGCCGACGGCCATTTCGGCATCCGCGACTACGATAAGGCTATCTATTACCTGAATAAAAAACTGGCAAAGTCGCCCGATGATGCGGAAGCGCTTTTTATGCTCGCGCAGGTTTACGACACCATGGAAGAGTCGGATAAGGCGCAGGAATATTACCGCCGGGCCGCCCGGCTCGGTAATTTGGCGGCCATGAATATGCTGGCACTATATGCCCCTAATTCCGAAGCGATCGACTGGTATCGCAAGGTTGTGAAAATATCTCGTGCTGCTGATAATGAGGATGTCGATGCCGAGCAATATGCAGAGGCGCTGATCAGACTGTCGCAACTGCTTGAGATGAATCGTTCGCAAAATTTAGCTGAAATCAAAGAGCTGGCAGAGCAGGTAAAAGATCTCCGTGTGTTTAATTCCGATACTTATTCCTGCTATCTTTTCAGTTATATCGAGAGTCATCCCGGCTCAGCCACCAATAAGGACGGACTGGCGGAATTATTGATGCGCCTGACGCGCTCTGCCGACGGACTGTCGAGGCTGTTCAATTCTTCCCAAATTTTGGATTCCTTTAAAGAAGCATCCGTAAAGAAAATAGAGGAAGAAGTTCATAGAATCAAGGCCAGCGGCGGATATTCCACTCCCGAAAATGAAATCATTGAACGCGACAAAGTCTATACAGTCGCCAGTTATCTCGTGGAAAAGAAGCAGTATAAGAGAGCTTTCCCTCTCATGCAGTTTGCTGCCGACCGTGGAAATATCTGGGCGGCCCGCGATCTCGCATATTTTGTCTACGGAAAGCCGGTGGGAGATCTGATCGGTGGCCCGGTATGGCCCGCAGCCTACCGCAATGCCGCAAAGGCCCGCAAATGGAAAGCGATTTTCAACAAATTCTTCTACGAAGGCCCGAGCGGAATCTGAAACTCTGCTGACACAAAGGCGGCCGGTGCGAATTGCGCCGGCCGCTTTTGTGAGATGGTGTGGGCTTCAGCGGACAATCGTCTTGGTTGCGGTGCCATCGGCTTTGACAATGATATAGACGCCGGGAGCGTCGGCGCTGTCGACGCGAACACCGCGCAGGTCGTAGATGCGGGCCGGAGCGTTGCCGGCATCCCCGGCTACTGTCTCAATCGAGCCTTCGGTTATAGAATAGCTGATGCTGAATTCTTCGTTGAAGCGATGATCGTCAGGTTCGCCGAGAAGGAACACGCGGCGTGCGAAGATGATCTCGTATCGGCCGTTTTCGACAACCGCCGGGTCGAACTTGATCTGCATCGTGTTGGCGGCGAGGCCGGTCTGATTGTGGTTGACCGCCCCTTCCGACACTACTGTTCCGGCGGCGTTGACAACCTTTATCTCGGTGTTGAGTTGGTCGACGATATGGCTGCGCTCGATGCGCGTGAAGTCGGGGAAGGTCACCGTTATGTTGTCGATGCGCGGAACTATCGAGCCTGAGGCGGGATCGGCGACGACGTTCTCTGCGGCCGGCTCGACAGTGGCGCCGTTCTCGGCGATGACATAGCGGAATTTGTAGGCCGGCATCTCGGGCTCTCCTTCGGTTCCATAGTCGTAGAATGTTCCCTGCGGGAAGTCGATTGTGTAGGTGCCCGGGACATTCATCCACGGAATAACGTCGGCGATGACCTCGCGCCCCATGTTGGCGCCGTAGTCGATGCCGCATGTGCCGAAGATGTCGCCTGTCTCGTCGTTGTAGACTTTAATCATCTTGGCGAAGTTGATTCCGGTCTTCGGGCAGTCGAACGTCAGAGTGAATGTGTTGAGCGACTTGTAGCGCCCCTGTTCGGGATATATTGTGACGCCGCGGTTGTCGTAGGGGCCGTCGGGGTCTTCGGGGTCGTAGGCGTTGTCTTTGACAGTGTATTTAAGAACTATCTGCTCGCTCTTCGCGCCGTTCTCGCCGACGAGGAAAGTGCCTTCGGGCATTGTGACGTAATAGTCGCCCTCGGCCGTAATGTCGCTTGAGAAGGTGACGGCAACCTGATTCTGTCCGATCTTCTCTTTTGTGGCGAGAGGTATGCCGGTTGCGACCTCTTTCCCCATTCCGTCGACGACCGTGATGTCGGAATTGAGGGCCGGCCCGGCTTTCCCATAGTCGGGGAAGGTGACGACGAGGCGGCTGAGCCGGCGCACTGTCGAGCCGTCGGAGGGATAGACGACGCTGTAGGCCGGATCGGGCCTGTAGGCTTCGCCTGTCTCGCTGACGACATACCGGAATTTGAAGGCCGGCAGGTCTTCGCTGTCCGACGAGCGGTAGAATGTGCCCATCGGGAACTCAAGTGTGTATGAGCCGGGGGCTGTCACTTCGCGGTCAGAGGCGAGCACAAACTGGTTCAGCACGGCCAGATGGTCGTCGGTGAAGGTATAGTCGATGCTGAATGTGCCGCAGACAACACCTGTTGCATCGTCGATCATGCGGATTAGCATGGCCGGATTCACGCCTATCGACTGGTAGTCGAAATTGAGCTGGAAATTCTCGCCGATCTTGTCGTAGACGCCCTGTCGCGGGCTGATTGCGACGCCGACATTGTCGTAGGGGACGAACTCGTCGGGATTCTCTTCGTCGCCGGTGACGATGTAGAGCCATTTTGTTTCGGCGACATCGGCATAGTCCCAGTTCTGGGCGAAGCCGGTCGGTATGGTGACGACGTAGGCGCCCGGCTCGCGCAGCGTGCGGTCGAGAGTGACGTGAAGAATGTTATACTGCTTGGCGTCGGTCATGGCCGTGGCGCCCATCAGAACATCTGTCTCGCCGTATTTCGTCACGGTTATTGAATACTGATAGGGATTCGGAACGACGCCTTGCTCATTCTCGTAGGTCAGCGAGAAGCGCTGTAGAGTGCCGACCTCTCCCTGCACCGGATTAGCGGTTACACCCGGATTGTCGAAAGGAGGCGGGTTCTGGGCCGCAACTGTGAGTCCCAAAGCAACGGAAGAAATAACAAATGTAGCTTTTAAATTCATAAAACGAAGAATTAGTTTGAGATTAAATAGGTTTCAGTTGCAAATATAAACAATATTTCTAAAAAACGATTCCTGATTCCGGATTTCTGATTCATAATTTTTTTTGTAACTTTGCAGCTTGATTTTCAGACGTATTATAATATGCTAACAGCAAAAGAGATCCGCGAGTCTTTCAAGCAGTTTTTCAGCGAGAAAGGCCACAAAATCGTTCCGTCGGCTCCGATGGTGATCAAGGATGACCCCACTCTTATGTTCACCAATGCCGGCATGAACCAGTTCAAGGATATTATTCTCGGCAATGCCGTGCCCAAAGCCCGCAGGGTTGCCGACAGCCAGAAATGTCTGCGTGTCAGCGGCAAGCACAACGACCTCGAAGAGGTTGGCATGGACACCTACCACCACACGATGTTCGAGATGCTCGGAAACTGGTCGTTCGGCGACTATTTCAAGCAGGATGCCATCGACTGGGCCTGGGAATATCTCGTCGACCGTCTCGGCCTCGACCCCGACCGCCTTTATGCAACCGTGTTCGAGGGTTCGCCGGCCGACAATATCGGTCGCGACGACGAGGCTGCAGCTATCTGGGAGAAACATCTGCCGAAGTCCCATATCATCAACGGCAATAAGCACGACAATTTCTGGGAGATGGGCGACACGGGGCCCTGCGGCCCCTGCTCGGAAATCCACATCGACCTCCGAAGCGACGAGGAGCGCAAGGCTATCCCCGGCACCGAACTGGTCAACAAGGACCACCCCCAGGTAATCGAGATATGGAACCTCGTGTTCATGCAGTTCAACCGCAAAGCCGACCAGAGCCTCGAGCCTCTTCCCGCAAAGGTAATCGACACCGGCATGGGCTTCGAACGCCTCTGCATGGCCCTGCAGGGGAAGACGTCGAACTACGATACCGACGTCTTCACCCCCATGATTGATAAAATCGCAGCCCTCTCAGGCAAGAAATACGGCGAGGACCATAAGGTCGACGTGGCCATGCGTGTAATCGCCGACCACATCCGCACCATCGCCTTCTCCATCGCCGACTCACAGCTCCCCGGCAACGCCAAGGCCGGCTACGTGATCCGTCGTATCCTGCGCCGCGCCGTGCGCTATGCCTATACCTTCCTCGGCCAGCGTGAGGCTTTCCTCTACCGTCTGGTCGACACGCTTATCGACTCGATGGGTGAGGCATATCCCGAAATCGCACGCCAGCGCGACCTGATCATGAAGGTGACAAAAGAGGAGGAGGATTCCTTCCTGCGCACCCTCGAAAACGGCATCAAGATGCTCGAATCGGCCATCACCGAAGCCCGCAAACAGGGGAAAACAGAGATTTCGGGCAAGGAAGCCTTCGTGCTCTACGACACCTATGGTTTCCCGCTCGACCTCACGCAGCTCATCCTCAAGGAGAACGGCATGACCCTCGACCAGGCCGGATTCGACAAGGAGATGGAGGCGCAGAAAACCCGCGCGCGCAACGCCGCCGCCGTAGAGGCCACCGACTGGATTACCCTCGCCGAGGGCGAACAGCAGTTCGTGGGCTACGACGCCACCGAGGCCGACACCCGAATACTGCGCTACCGCCACGTGAAGCAGAAAAACAAGGAATACTACCAGCTCATCCTTTCAACGACCCCCTTCTACGCCGAGATGGGTGGCCAGGTAGGCGACCGCGGTACCCTCACCGCAGCCGACGGCGAAGTGGTGGAAATTTTCGATACCAAGCGCGAGAACGGTATCGGGGTGCACCTCACCCATAAACTCCCCGCCAACCTGGAGGGCTCTTTCAAAGCTGCCATCGACAAAGAAGCGCGTCGCGCCACATCGTGCAACCACACGGCCACACACCTGCTGCACGAAGCCCTGCGCGAAGTGCTCGGCACCCATGTGGAGCAGAAGGGCTCGTTCGTTTCGCCCGACCTGCTGCGCTTCGACTTCTCCCATTTCCAGAAAGTAACCCCCGAAGAGCTTCGACGCGTGGAGCATCTTGCCAACCGCAAGGTGCGCGAGGCCATCGCCCGCGACGAGCACCGCAATATGCCCATCGAAGAGGCCCGCGCAATGGGCGCCATGGCTCTCTTCGGTGAAAAATACGGCGACGAAGTGCGCGTAATCCGCTATGGCTCGTCGGTTGAGCTCTGCGGTGGTACTCACGTCGACAATACCGGCAACATCGGTATGATACGCATCCTCTCGGAGAGCAGCATCGCAGCCGGCATCCGACGCATCGAGGCCATCACCGGCGCCAAGACCGAGGAGGCCCTCGACACCATGGCCGACACCCTGCAGGACATCGGCCGTCTGCTCAACAACGCCCCCGACGTGCTCGGCGCGCTGCGCAAGGCCATCGAAGAGAACGCAGACCTCCGCCGTCAGGCCGAGGAAAACATGAAAGAGCGCATCGCATCGCTCAGCAAGACCCTCGTCGACAACGCAGAGACAATCGGCGGAGTGAAAGTAGTAACGATGACAGGCACACGCATCCCCGACATGGTGAAAAACGTGGCCTTCAGCGTGCGTAACCTTTCGCCGGAAAATACCGCCTTCATCGGCGCTACCACCGACGTGGGCGGAAAACCTCTGCTCACCGTAATGCTCACCAACGACCTCGTGGAGCACGGCAAAAATGCCTCCGCAATGGTGCGTGAAGCGGCTAAAGCAATCAAAGGAGGAGGTGGCGGGCAGCCCGGCTTCGCTCAGGCAGGCGGCAAGGACGCCTCGGGCATAGAGACGGCCTTCAACGCCCTTATGGCCGCTCTGGCCTGACCCTCCCCGACCGACCAACGCAGTTTACAATCAATCTACCTTATACTTATGCAAAAAACAGCCTTAATCACAGGCATCACCGGACAAGACGGCTCCTTCCTCGCTGAATTCCTTCTTGAGAAGGGCTATGACGTGCACGGCACCATCCGCCGCTCGTCGGTCGACTTCCGCGAGCGCATCGCCCACCTCGAAGGGCATCCCAACTTCCACCTCCATTACGCCGACCTCGGCGACTCCATGAGCATGCTCCAGGTGGTAAAAAAGGTGCAACCTAATGAAATCTACAATCTGGCCGCGCAGAGCCACGTGCAGGTGAGCTTCGACTCCCCCGAATTCACTGCCGATGTCGACGCTACCGGCGTGCTCCGCGTGCTCGAGGCCGTACGCCTCTGCGGACTGGCCGATACCTGCCGCATCTATCAGGCATCGACATCCGAACTCTATGGTAAAGTGGAAGAAGTTCCGCAAAACGAGAATACGCCCTTCCATCCCTACAGCCCCTACGCCGTGGCCAAGCTCTACGGCTTCTGGATCGTGAAGGAATACCGCGAGGCCTACAACATGTTCTGCTGCTCCGGAATTCTCTTCAACCACGAGAGCGAGCGCCGCGGCGAGACTTTCGTAACCCGCAAAATCACACTCGCGGCCGCCCGCATCGCCCAGGGCAAACAGGACAAACTCCTGCTCGGCAATCTTTCGAGCCTCCGCGACTGGGGATACGCCAAGGACTACGTGGAGTGCATGTGGCTGATTCTCCAGAACAGCAAACCCGAGGACTTCGTGATTGCCACCGGCGAGCAGCACTCCGTGCGCGAGTTCGCAACCCTGGCATTCCGCAACGTAGGCATCAACCTGCGTTGGGAGGGTGAGGGCATCGACGAGAAGGGTATCGACGAGGCCACCGGCCGCGTGCTCGTGGAGGTTTCGCCCGACTTCTACCGTCCCACCGACGTGGTAAACCTCTGGGGCGATCCCACCAAGGCCAAGGCCAAGCTCGGATGGAACCCCTCGAAGACCTCGTTCGAGCAGCTCGTTAAGATCATGACCGACGCCGACATGGCCAAGGTGGCCGTGGAGCGCGCCGGCGAAAGCGTGCGCACCAACCTCGCCGAATACCTCGAGAAGGGTATCGTGAAATAGTTTCTATGAAATCATGATGGAAAAAGATGCCAAAATCTACGTTGCAGGCCACCGGGGCATGGTAGGCAGCGCCATTGTGCGCGAACTGCAGCGTCAGGGCTATACCAATATTATAACGCGTACCCACAGTGAGCTCGACCTCTGCCGTCAGGATCAGGTGGAGGAATTCTTCGCCAAGGAGAAACCGGAATACGTATTTCTCGCCGCCGCCAAGGTGGGCGGCATCATCGCCAACCAGTCGGCCCTGGCCGACTTCATGTACGACAACATGATTCTGGAGATGAACGTAATCCACTCCGCGTGGCAAAACGGCTGCAAGAAACTCGAATTCCTCGGCTCGAGCTGCATCTACCCGCGCATGGCTCCGCAGCCCATGACCGAGAGCTGCCTGCTAACCTCAGAGCTTGAGAAGACCAACGAGGCCTACGCTCTGGCAAAAATCTCCGGCCTGAAATACTGCGAGTTCCTAAACCGCCAGTATGGCACTGACTACATCTCCGTGATGCCAACCAATCTCTACGGCCCCAACGACAACTACCACCCAACCCACTCCCATGTGGTTCCGGCCCTTATCCGCCGCTTCCACGAAGCAAAGGAACAGGGCCTTGAAGAGGTTACATGCTGGGGCGACGGCTCGCCGCTTCGCGAATTCCTCTACGTCGACGACCTCGCCAACCTCTGCGTGTTCCTGATGAACAATTATTCGGGCAACGAGACTGTAAACGCCGGAACCGGCAAGGAGCTTACCATCAAGGAGCTTACCGAGCTTGTGGCTAAAGTGGTAGGCTACGAGGGCCGCATCCTGTGGGACACATCCAAGCCCAACGGCACTCCGCGCAAGCTGCTCGACGTATCCAAGAGCCGCGCCCTCGGCTGGACCTACCGCACAGAGCTTGAAGAAGGCCTGCGCCTGAGCTACGAGGATTTCCTCAACAACCCGATGCGCGCCGAGCGCTGACAGCCCCGGCGAGCATCCTTATCGCCTATAAGCAAAGACATTGTGCATACACACGAAAGCACAGTGTCTTTGCGTTATTCAATAGCGTACCCTTCGGGACGCAGGTTACCCACATTCAACGAAATGAACCGAATTCTCTCCATATTGACGGCACTCATGACCGCGCTTGCCATCACCGGCTGCTCGGGCGACTCCGGCGACATGCCCGAACCCGCGCCCGAACCCGCTGCCACAGTGGAGCGCGCGGTACTTGTCTACATGACCGCCCACAACAACCTCGGCTATCAGAACCCGCAAGACGGCGATTCCAGGCATTTCGACGAACGCGATCTCGACGAAATGACGGAGGCAGCCCGCTCAGGCGCATTCGGCGCCAACCGACTGCTCGTGCTCCACTCACCGTGGGAAGGGGAAACCGCGCTGAAAGAGGTTACGCCCGAAGGATTCAAAACTCTGAAAAGCTATGGCAAAGCCCTCAACACCACCCAAAGCGCTGCCATGGAGCGTGTAATCGCCGACTTCAAGGCCCTCGCTCCTGCCCACGCCTACGGACTCATTCTCTGGGGTCACGGCAGCGGATGGTTGGAGGACGGACAGGAGAAAGCACCACGCAAGCGATCCTACGGCGGCTTCGAGACAGGCGGCTCACATACATGGATGAACACCACCACTCTGGCCGACGTGCTTGAAGGGAAAGGATTCGACTACCTCTATTTCGACTGCTGCTTCATGGCGGGTGTGGAGGTGGCCTACGAGCTGCGCCACGCCGTCGGCACGGTTATAGCCTCCTCGTCGGAACTCCCATCAGAAGGAATGCCTTATCACAAAACTCTCCCCTACCTTATGGCCGACAATCCAGACCTGCCGCAGGCTGCAGCCGCCACGTTCAGCCATTTCGACGCTATGCAGGGATACGACCGCACATGCACCATCAGCGTAATCCGCACCGCTGCGCTCGACGCGCTCGCCGAAGCTGTAGGGAACGCATGGCTTTCCGCAACCGCCGTGCCGTCGGCCAGCGCGGTGCAGCAGTTTGTATCGCCAAACGACTATACTTACCGCTATCGCTACTTTGATCTTCTCCACGCCGTAGAGTCGGCTGCCACCCCCGAGGCTGCTGCGGCAGTAAGTGCGGCCGTCGATGCAGCCGTGGTCTACCGCGCCGCGACCCCCTATCTCTGGGAAAAGGACGCTGACCACCCCTGGGATTACTATCAGGTAAAAATCGACCGTCATTGCGGCCTCACCACCTATATCCCCTCATCTCAGGCCGATTTCGATACTTACGGCTATTCGCAGCTCGAATGGGCAACCGATGTCGCGTCGAAATTGTTTAACAAATAAGTTTCAACTAAAAAAATACGAGATGCTCCTCAATATACTGAATCTGATTGCTTTGCAGACGGCACCCGCGGCTCCGGCCGCCGAAAGCGCCGCCAAGATATCGCAGGAAGTGGCCGAGCTGAAATCGCTCTCGCTCGAAGACCTCATCAACCGCCTGGCCCAGTCGGCCGTGACGTTCGCAATAAATCTGGCAATCGCCATCGTAGTGTTCTACGTAGGCCGCTTCGTAATCCGGAAAATCTATCGACTGGTACAGACCATCTTCCTCAAGCGCGACATCGAGCGCTCGCTCAGCTCGTTCGTGCTGAGCCTGATTAATATCGTTCTATATTTTATACTGATAGTCACCGTAATAGGCATAATAGGCATCGAGACGACCTCGTTTCTCGCCATCTTCGCCTCGGCCGGCGTTGCCGTCGGCATGGCTCTCAGCGGAACGCTTCAGAACTTTGCCGGAGGTGTGCTCATTCTCCTGCTGAAGCCCTACAAGATAGGCGACTACATCGAGGCGCAGGGATATGCCGGCACCGTGAAGGAGATTCAGATATTCTTTACCGTAATCACCACCTACGACAACAAATCCATCTCCATCCCCAACGGCGGCCTATCCACCGGCAGTGTGAACAACTGGACGCGCGAGGAATACCGCCGTGTACAATGGACCGTATCCATCTCCTATGGCGACGATGTAGCCGCCGCGCGCCGCGCGATTCTCGACATGTTTGCCCAGGACGACCGCGTGATGAACGGCAACCTCGAAGCTACGGCCATCACTGAAGTTTCCGCCTCCGGCACAACCGATGCCGCCGAAGCACCCTCGTCCGAGTCGGGCGCCAGCCCTGCGGAACCGGAAAAGCCGGAGCGCATATCGCTATGGAACAGAATAATCCACCATCACCGCCGCACACGCGAGGCGCTTGCCGCGCGCGAGGAAAAACTCGACGCACAGCTCGCCAGCCTCATGCCTCGGCCCGACTACACTCCCAAGGTATTTGTCGACTCGCTCGGATCGAGCAGCGTGGACCTTACCGTGCGAGCCTGGACCAAAACAACCGACTACTGGGCTGTATACTACTATTATAACGAAAAATTCTATACCGAGCTGCCCGAATGCGGCATCAATTTCCCGTTCCCGCAACTCGACGTTCATCTTCAGCCCACCGAACAAGCCGCCAATCTCTGATGTTTCAGATTCAAGACACTCTCGTAAGCCTCGACCTTGCCGAGGAATTCTTCTGCTGCGACCTGAGCAAATGTCTCGGCGCATGCTGCATCGAGGGAGATGCCGGAGCGCCGGTAACCCCCGCTGAAGTGGAGAAAATAAAGGAATCGCTCCCGGCCATCGAGGCCGACATGCTTCCACGCGCCCTGGAAGAAGTGCGACGCAACGGCGTGGCCTACACCGACGAAGAAGGCGACCTTGTCACCACTCTGCTCGACGGCCGCAACTGCGCCTTTACCTGCTACGGGCCAGGCGGCGTTTGTCTCTGCGCGCTGGAGAAAGCCCGGCGCGAAGGCCGCACGTCGTGGCTCAAACCCGCCTCGTGCGCGCTCTACCCCCTGAGGCTGACGGAATATCCCTCGTTCACGGCCGTGAACTACCATCGCTGGAACATCTGCCGCGATGCCGTAGCCAACGGGCGCCGTCTCGGCATCCGCCTCTACCAGTTTCTCGAACAACCGCTCACAGAGCGATTCGGGGCCGAATGGTATGCGGAGCTCAAGGCCAACTGCGAGCTGTATCTCGCCGAAACGGCCAAGGGGAATCGCCCCGGACGATAACACCGGCCGCTGAGCCCGATTTTGCCGTTAGGGCGGAAAAGGGTAAATTTGCATAGACAACCTCATTCAGCAATCTTCACAACCGACTAAAACATATGAGTTTCCTCGACAACTTCCGCATGATGCCGCCGGTCACCAAAAACCTGCTCATCATCAACACCATCATATGGCTGGCCATGATTGCAATCCGGCCGCTCGGGAACCTGCTCGAACAATACGGAGCACTCTACTATTTCACTTCCGACCAGTTTCTGGCCTCGCAGCTGCTGAGCTATATGTTTATCCACGCCAACTTCTGGCACCTTTTCTTCAACATGTTCGCCCTCTATATGTTCGGCGTCACGATGGAACGTGTGCTCGGCAGCCAGCGCTTCCTTTTCTACTATATTTCGTGCGGTCTGGGCGCAGCCCTGGTGCAGGAGGGTGTATTCGCACTGATGATCAACCACTACGCCTCCGCATTCGCCGATCCAGGGTCCGTCACCACGCTGCTGCGCCACAGCAGCGTACCTCTTCAGGATCTCTGGAACACCAACGACCCCGCCGTGGCCCATATATTCAGCCTCTATCATACTCCTACCATCGGCGCCTCGGGCGCCATCTTCGGCATTCTTCTCGCTTTCGGATACATGTTCCCCAACGTGCGCCTCTATCTGCTCTTCCCTCCCATTCCGATGCGTGCACGCGTATTCGTACTGCTTTATGCCGGACTTGAACTGGTGCTCGGCATCGCCAACAGCCAGGCCGACACCGTAGCCCACTTCGCCCACCTGGGCGGTATGCTCTTCGGCCTGCTGATACTTATCTACTGGCGACGCAAACACATTATCGGAGGCCCGTACTTCTAATCCGACTATTCTCCAACCGTCTACACTCCCTACTTGACCACTATTCTGCTCATAGCCCTCAACGTTGCAGCCTTCGTAGCCCTGAAGGCAGCCGGCTTTGTCGACGCCTCGTGGCCCGACAGTTGCGTGGCGTTTGCTGGAGTACATGGCGGTTGCCCCGGGGCGCTCACGGCCCATCCATGGAGCATAGTGAGCTACCTTTTCATCCACATCAACGTATTGCACCTGACGGTCAACATGCTATGGCTTCTGGCATTCGGCACAATGCTTGAAAAGACTGCCGGACGCGGCGCCCTGCTTTCTGCTTTCGCCGCCGGCGCAGTGGCCGGAGCCGTCGTGTTTGCCGTCGCCGCTCCGGGCGGCGGATATCTCATAGGCTCGTCGGCTGCAGTGCTCGCTGTGGCCTTTGCGGCACTCTGTTCGGGCGCTCCCGCACGCATCGAAATGCCG
>OGWR01002663.1_pt1 | contig 12500 bp, 12 predicted proteins | sample 1576061 | NCBI WGS metagenome assembly OGWR01 (sample SAMEA3541511, study PRJEB24748) | human gut metagenome | biome: human gut; feature: human-associated habitat; material: faeces | place: China | collected 2012 | reverse complement strand
GAACTACGAAGAGGGCAAACCCGTATACTGCATCTATGTGGCTATCGGCCAGAAGTCTATGAACTTGTCGAGCATCCGGCCGGCTTCCTGAGCGATAGCTTTGGCGTTCTGTTCGGCAGCCTCACGGCGCCACAGCTCGGCGGCGAGGCGCAGAACGGTAACGAGATGGGTCGGCGAGGCTATGAGCACACCGTGCTTCATCGCCCGTTCCCATATCTCGGGACGCGAGCGCATCAGGGCTATGTAAGCCGGTTCGTTAGGGATGAACATGACGACGAAGTCGAGAGTCGATTCTCCGACAAGCGCCTGATAGCGCTTGAGGTCGAGCTCCATGACATGGCGCCATACCGAATCGGCGTGAGCGCGCTCGAGTGCGGCGACATCGGCGTCGGCAGCCGCGTTGCAGAGATCGAGATAACTCGTCAGCGAAACCTTTGAGTCGATCACCAGACAGCGGTTGCCGGGGAAGTAGACGATAACGTCGGGACGCTTCCCTTCGACGGCAACCTGAGTCTTGAATTCATGCCCCTCGCGCAGCCCCGAAGCTTCCAGAATAGAACTCAGCAACATTTCGCCCCATAGTCCCTGAACACGGTTGTTGCCGCGGAGACCTCGGCGCTGTCGCGGATGAGCCGCGAAACCTGTTCTTTCAGCGCGAAACGCTCGCGGGCTTCGGCCGAATAGCAGTCGTCGACGCGTCGGCGGAACTGCTCGATGTCGCGGCGGAGCGGTTCGAGAAGCTGCTGAAGCTGTCGCTCCTGTCCGGCGTTGAGCTCACGGCCGCTACGGGCGAAGGCCTCGGCAGCTACAACGCGCAGATGGTCGTCGGCTGCTTCGCGCTCGCGCGGAATGAGAGCTTTCAGACGCTGTTTGTCGCCCCAGAATTTAGCGGCTGCGATAATGGCTGCGATGGCGACTGTCAGAAGAATTATATCGAGAAGCATAGTGCATGGGATTCAAAAAGAATCGAAGTAGGTCGGCCGGTTTGATTATCCGTCAGATGTGCCGACGTTTTGTTGATGAATTGTGAGTATTAATTTGCGATATGGATTGGCCGGAATTTCTTTTTGTAATCAACAATCCTTAATTTTTAAATCAAAGAACATAAAGCGTGTTTCCAATGACTCGTCATCCTTTAATCCTAAAAAAGAACGTTCTTCTTGTTCAGTTCTGTAAAGCATCTTTCGAAAAGAATTCATCGAGGTCGCTGTCGTCGCATGAAAAAGGCTTGCAATAGGCTGCCACCTCTGTCGTATAAGGCAACATTACAGCGTCTTGCTCAAGCGTAAAATTATTGTTCAGAATCATTTTTCTGATTCTTTGGAGGAAAGATGAATTCACGCGATTTTCTTAAAAATTCAGCGATCTGCGCTTCTCTTTCGGGGGAGAGGGAAGGCGTGGGCAATTTGCCGTTGCGCTCAGCCTCATCGACAAAAAGCCGGGCGGATTCACCTGTCAATACGGGCGAAGAGTTGATTGTCATAGCCATATCGGAAACAAGTTTAGTTAGAATGCAAATTTACAAGATTATAACAAATTACGCAAATATCTGATTGTTAAATCCGAAGAGAAAATTGATACTAAGTTATGTTGTTCAAAGGCAAGGCAACGGCGGGCTGCGCCGAGGCAGTCCGCCGTTGTGATAATCTGTTTAAGAAAGAGATCAGCCCCAGGCTTCAACAATGCCCATGAAAGAGGCTGCGTCGAGCGAGGCACCGCCGATAAGACCGCCGTCGATGTCGGGCTGGCTGAAGAGACCCTTGGCATTGCCGGGTTTGCAGCTTCCGCCGTAGAGAATCGAGGTGTTCTCGGCAACTTCCTTGCCGTATTTGCCGGCGATTACGCTGCGGATGTGGGCGTGCATGTCCTGAGCCTGTTCGTCGGTGGCAGTCTTGCCTGTGCCGATGGCCCATACGGGTTCGTAAGCGAGGATTATCTTACCGAAATCTTCGGCCGAGAGGTTGAAAAGACCTTCTTCGACCTGTTTTGCAACAACTTCGTTGAAAGTGCCGTTTTCACGCTCTTCGAGAACTTCGCCGATGCAGAAGATGGGGGTCAGTCCGTTGGCAAGTGCAAGAGCGACTTTCTCGCGAAGAGTCTCGGAGGTCTCACCATAGTACTGACGGCGTTCGCTGTGGCCGAGAATTACGTATTTGGCGCCGGTCGAAGCGACCATGGCGGCGCTGACTTCGCCGGTATAGGCGCCTTTGGCGTGATCGGCGCAGTTCTCAGCACCGAGGCCAAGCTTATTAGAGTCGATTATGCCGTTGACGGGAGCGAGATGGGTGAAAGGAACACAGATGATCACGTCACATTTGGCGTCGTAGTTGCTGACAGCCACATTGACATCTTCGGCAAGCTGGAGGCCCTCCTGAAGGGTGGTGTTCATTTTCCAGTTGCCGGCAACAATTTTCTTTCTCATTATACGATAGTGTTTTTAAAACCGGTGCAAAGTTACAAAATCTTTTCGACACCTGTCGCCGTCATTTTTATTCAATTGTTTAAAATGCCTAAAAATTTGGCAGTTAAGTTGAAATAGAGTTTCTTTGCACAGATTTCCTGTCGTCACATAACAATTCTTTGCAAAACCTTTAATAAACATCAAATAAATGAAGCATTCTTTTTTAACAGCCTTGGCAGTGGCATCTGCTCTTTCGTCGGTTGCCGCTCCGCGTTCCGAGGCTCCGCTTTTCCGTTATATGCCTGAACCGAAGGCTGTGACGGATTTTGCCGGCAATCCGCAACGGCCGTCTGAGGTAAGCCGGTCGCGTGCCGATGGTGCCCGTGTGGAGACCCTCTCGCCTGCAACTATGGCGCTTAAGAAACTGCCCGCGTCTGACGATCTCGGTTATCTCGATATGCCGAACGGCGAAGTCTGGTATTATACTGTCGCTTATGACAAGGAGAACGTCAAACAGGAAGCGTATACCGAAGTTATTATCAAGGGGTTCAAACTGACGGTCTACGATACGAAACTCGATATTGTCGGCACTGTTGAAGACGCCGTGACAATGGATGAAGACGAGACCAAGCTCGCGCAGCTTCAGGTCACACCTACTGTCACGAAGAAATTCTTTAACTACGACGACAAATATGAGATTATGGTAGGTCTCGCTTTCAATACGTCGAAGTTTGTAAACCATTATCGCACTGTAGTTTATTCCATAGGGAACAACACGCCGCTGGCAACCTTCCAGGGTTATGTCACATCGGCTGTCAACAGCGCTACCGACGCCTGGAGCGAGAAATTCTGGATTACCTTCATGACCGAGGAAGAAACCACCACTCCCGAGGTCAACGGCATTGTCAACGTTGTCGATCTGGTGTTCAATACCTATAAATCGGCAGGCTATTCGGGAATGGGAGATCCGGCGCTGACAGTCCGCGTGCCGCAGATAACCGTAGCCGGAGAAAACGCAATGCCTTTTATCTCGACCGTATCCGACGGCAAACCCTGGTTCGCGGTCAACCGCATGAAGTATTGCTGGTATGAAGATCCTTTCGACTTTAACAACGACAATCCCACACCCGACAATGAGCTTATGGTGGATCTCTACACTCTCGAGTCGTCATGGGATGCGGTTGCCAAACTCTATTCGACAACGACTATTCCGTCGACTGCTACTATCGATGATCTGTCGTTCCTCTATCTCGGCGATTTCAGCTACGACAATGACCTGTCGTTCGGGCGCTATTCGGCCGACGGTCTTCCTTCTCTGATTATAACCCGCCAGCATTATACGTCGGGCAACGACAGCTATACCTATGATTATTATGTCTATTCCACTGCGGCAAAGTCTCAGACAGCTGCCGGAGAAAAGAAAATCACGATAGCCGAGAATGTTACTGGCGGTTATTTCATGCAGGACATAAAGGGTTTCGACCCGCAGGTGCTCTTTATTGTCGAGGACGGCGACTCATATAAGTTCAATTTCGTCAGCCTCGTGACGGGCGAGACCGAGGTGTCTCTTCCCTATATAATAGCCAAAAATGTTTATCTGACAGTCGATACCGAGCGAATTCCTTCGGCCGACGGTTATGTTTTCGCAGCGGCCCAGACCAGCGGGGCTTCTCAGGACAACGGCGACGTCTACACTGCTATGGCTTATATTACCCGCGACGGCCAGGTCGACCATATAGATTATATCAACGTAGGAAAGAATGTCGACCTCGCCCAGATTTACAGCTATTACGACGGCTTCGATCCCTATATTTTCAATCTTGATGACAATCGTGAATATATGGCGTTGGTCAAGCGCAAAAATGATGACGGAAAAGGCAACCATGAAGAGCTGCTCGTTGTCAGCTCTGATCCCGAGGCAGAGCCTCTTCTCCAACTCGGCCCTGACGATGAAATGGGTTCTATAGCCAATATCGCTTTTGTGAATCTCGACGGTGATGATCCGCGCCTGGTTGTAAGTTATGTCAAGGATTACAGCTACACGTTTGCGGCTCATCAGCTTCCGCTGGTCGGTTATGAGCAGGGAAGCGGTTCGCGCGGACGTCCTTATGTGATTACAACAGTCGGCGGTCTGCAGCATATCAGTGCAAGCCCCGATGCTTATTATGTTCTCGGATGTGATATTGACGCTTCGGGCCATACTCTCAAAACTTCCAAATATGAGTTCACGGGAGTGCTTGACGGAAAAGGCTACACAATAAGCAATCTCGACCTTGACCGCGCTCTCATTCCTACTGTCATGAAACCCTCTGATGCCGATTACGAGGCCGGAGTTGTGCGCAATCTGAATTTTGTCAATCCTACTCTTGAAGCGTCAGCCGAGGATCAGGCGATTCTTGCTTCTGTCCTTTCCGGTGCCACCATAAGCAATGTCCACGTCTATGACGCCAAGGTGACCTCTGATAATTGCGATGTGGCAGGCCTTGTCGGCCGTGTGTCGCTCTATTCGACGGTTTCGGAGTGTTCGTTCAACGGTTCTATCGTTGCGCCTGAGAATTCAGTCGGCGGTATCGCATTGAACCTTGTCACCTCTTCGGCTATAAAAGCCTGTGCCGTAAGCGGCTCTATCAATGGCGGCTCGGAGGTAGGCGGAATTGTTGCGACTCTGAATGCCAATGCAGCCGGAGTCTCTGACTGTCATGTCGACGCGGCAATCAAGGCGAAGAATACAGTCGGCGGCATTGTCGGTGATTCGGGCCGCGCTCTTATCGCGAACTGCCATGTCGAAGGCTCGATCGAGGCAACGGAAAATCCCCGCTGGGGCGGTGGCCCGAAAGCAGGCGGCATTGTCGGAAATCTCGCTCCCGATTATTCGGCTCTCAATCCCGACAACGAACAGACTGAACCGGCTGGCCCCGCTGTTAAGAACTGCTATGTTGATCTCACCTCACTGAGCTATACCGGCCAGACTTCGGCGAGCGAGGAATATCCCGGACAGAATGACACCATGCACCGCATCGTCGGCGCTTCGGTTGCAAATGCCGAACCTGATGTTATTGACTACGACAGTGAGTATAATCCCGTTTACGGCGATCCCCGGGAACCCGATGCAGGCCTCGAAGGCAACTATGCTGTCGCTTCGCTGAACCGCGTGTCCGACAAAATCGACGATGCCCTGACATCTACAGAAGGCAAATCTGTTGCCTCAGAAGATACTTCGGTCGACTTTTTCACAGCCATGGGCTGGAAATACGGCAACGACGCCGATAACCCGTGGAATCAGACCGGCGACGCCAGTCATCCTGAACTCTATTTCGAAGGGGGACTGCTGACAGTGACACCCGCTGTTGCCACAGTCGAGGCCGGCAGCGAAATCACGTTCTCGCTCAACCTCCACGGAGTTGAGCTGACGGATGAGCTTATCGAGGGTTTCGCTTTCGAAATAGCTGACGAGACAGTGGCCGAAGCCGGCGATATGGAGTCCGACGGAAAAGCAATCAATATCGTTGTCAAAGGTCTCGCCGAGGGTTCGACGAAGATTACTTTCGGTCTTAACGGCAAGCAGGCCGAGGCTCAGCTGACCGTTGTCAGGAACGAGAATTCGATAACTGAAATCAACGGTGACAAGACTGTTGCTATCAGCTACGTCAACCATGTTGCCCGCTGCGAGGGAAGCCGGTTGAGCGTCTATAATGCCGCCGGCTCGCTGCTCCGTCAGGGTCGCGATGCTGTCAGCCTCGTCGACCTTCCCGCCGGAATCTACATCGTGGCAACTGACAGTGCTTCTCTGAAAGTTGTCAGATAACTCTCACTTCATTCATCATCAACGAAAAAGCCGACGCCCAGCGCCGGCTTTTTTATTCTCTTGTTACAAGAGAATTTATTTCGTTGACCAACCTGTTCCTCCGGCCAATATGTTGTAGACCGATGAGTCGAGATACGGTTTCAGTTTCGCATAACTTACGAAAATATCAATATAGCTGCATCTTGCCTGATAAAAGATGAATGACAAACCGGTCTTTTCGGGACGTATGGCATTCGGAATACTGATTCCATTTCCGTTTCGAATCCACTCATAACTTCCGTCTTTCTGAGCGGCTGCCTTTATCAGGGCAGATATTTCCTTTCCATACTGCGAAGCTACATTGTCGGTATAGTTCGAAGGATTCAGAGCTGAGATCAAAGTTATCTCAGTGCGGTTCCATGCGGCCTGATTTCTTGGAATGGTTATCCACTTGGTGTAGCCCTCACATCCGAAACATTCTGAATATGTTTTTATTAGCTCAAAACATATCCATTTGTTGCAGGCAAGATATGGTCGGACTGAAATCTCATAATCAGTTGGACATGATTCATTTTCAAGATTATATGCAGATTGCGGAACAGAAGACACGACTTTCCAGTCTTTATTGTGAGTTGTGAGTTTGTCAAGTTCTTTTTTAATATCGGAAGTGCCGTATTCGTCGAGAAGGGCATTTACGATCAGTGCCTGAATCTCTTCAACCCGGCTTTTATGACGGTCCATTTCAGCTGTAGAGCCGCTTCCTCCGGTTCCGGCGAGCCGTAGGTCGGTGGGCCATTTTATGTCAATGTCGTAGCTGAGGTAACTTGGTTCTTCTGATTTGTTTCTTCCGATATATTTAAGCACTACATTCTTTTTTATGGTGGAATATGTGTCACGACCGAGTGCGTTCGGTAATCCGGTCGAGGCTTTTACAAGAGATGTGCGTGTTTTCGATTTACCGCCTGTCCGGCGCTGTGCTGCTGCGTCTACAGAGGCAGTGGCCATGACGATAACGAGCAGATACGACAGAATCTGTTTGATTATCATTGGATAAAATTTAAGGTAAGAGAATGCGGCAATACAGCCGTTGATTGTGGATTTATTTGTTTTTGCGGAGGTCGTCTTCGCGCTCGCGACGCAGTTTGTCGCGGCGCTTGAGGAAGAATCGCAGGGCGATAATGCAGACGAGGGTTGCTCCGATTATGCCGAAGTAGTAGATGTAGTTCCCGGCAAAGAATTCAGCGCGGCCTATGTAGCACATCACAAGCAGATATGCGGCAAGAATGGCCGGAATAACGTTGTAGCGCTTCATCAGGCTGGCAGTTCTTCGGGATAGACTTTATAGGGGGAGGTTTCGGGGTTGAAACGTCCCTCTTCGAGGTAGTTGTAAATTCTCAGACACGCCCAGGCGTCGATTACGGCGTAGGCCTGCTGGGCGGAAGTCAGCTTCGAAGCTTCCCAGTTGCTGAGGCGCTGGCCTTTCGAGATACGGCGGTTGAAAAGGATGGCGTAGATGCGCTGGAGCGAACAGTCGGCAATCTTGAACCTGCCGACATATTTCTGCAGGTCGAGGAATCCGGCCGGTTCGAACTGGCCGTTACGGTGCATGACGAAGAAGTCGTCTTTAAGCGAAAGACCGATTTTCCTGACATTGCCGTTCTCGATGAACCGGCGCAGCGATTCGGGGAATCCGATTTTGTTGAGGCGGAAGAGGTAGCCGTGGGTGTCGGTGGATATCTGCATGAGGGCCACGGGATTCCCGGGCCCTTTGCGGAAGGTGGGCTTTGTTTCGGTGTCGAACCCGACGATTGTCTCCCGTTCAAGCTCGGCTATGGCTTTGTCGGCGGCCTCGACGGTATCGATCACGGTGATAGTGCCGTCGAAAGTGACGGTGTCGAAGTCGTGGATAGTTTCTTTGGCTATGGATATGTTGTAGGTCTTGGCCTGTTCAGAATTCATGGCACAAAGGTAGGCAATAATAGCCAAATGTCCCAAGCAATTAACGAAAATCACATTCGGGCGCCTGCATCGAGGGCACGTCGAGATAGAAGGCGTCGGGGAAATGGCGGCTCAGGTATCGGGCGATGAAGCCGTGGGTGTCGGCGGCGATGGGAGCGTCGTTGTCGAAGTGGGTATTGTAGAGAACTCCGGCGAGTCGGATCCCGCGGGCCTTGATGGCTTCGAGCGATAGGATGGTGTGGTTTATCGAGCCGAGCTTGGCGTTTACGACGAGGATCAGCGGCAGGCGCCGTGATGCCACATAGTCTATTGCGAAGAAGTCGTCGGTTATAGGTACCATGAGTCCGCCGGCGCCTTCGATGAGGACAGTGTCGAAGCGACGCTGGAGCTCGTCGGACGCATGGTCGATGACGCTGAGGTCTATCTCGCGCCCGTCGATACGGGCGGCGAGCTGTGCAGAGGCCGGATAGCTGAAAATAACGGGGGCTGTCAGCCCTTCGCGGTCTTCGTCGAGAAGATGCCCGACGGTCAGCGCGCGGTGAAGCTCGATGTCTTCGCTGCGGCCGACATTGCCGGTCTGGATGAATTTCTGGGTTATGACGGTCTGCCCTTCGGCAGCCAGTCGGTTGACGTACCAGGCTGTGCAGTAGCTTTTGCCGGCGTCGGTGTCGATGCCGGAGATGAATATTTTGCTCATTTTTGCAGAATGATGAAAATCGGATGATAGGTCAGCGAGCAGCGCCCGTCGGAACGGCGGGGGTAGTTGCGAAGAAGTCTGAGTGCTTCGGCGTGGCTACCCTGGCGTATAGCGTTGACGCCGGTGAGTTTTATATGGCGGAGAACGTCGGCGGGAGTTTCGAAAAGGAGTTCGATGTGTTCCTCTTCGATGACGGCATCGGGCAATATGGTGCGCCACCTGTCGGCCGATAGATAGCGGCGCCGGGGCGCAAGCCCGTCGAGCTCTGCGAAGTTGTCGGGCCCGAAGGTCGACAAGACGGCTGTTCCCTCGGGACGCAATGCGCGTCGGACGCGCTCTGCGAAACGCCGTGGGGAGTTGAACCATTGCATGGTCGAGGCGGACACTATAGTGTCGAACCGCTCAGGTGCCTGTCGTGCCATGAACACCTCGGCATCGGCGGCTTCGACCGGCTGCCCGTCTATTTCGGCTGCGTTAAGGTCGATGGCCCGGAACGAAGCCGGCCGGCGCCTGAGAAGTTCGCGGGTGAGCAGACCCGAGCCGCTTCCGACTTCAAGGATGTCGCCGAGGGGTCTGTCGGGTAATTTTTTGCAGAGATGTTCTGCGATAGTCCGCTGAACGGAGGCGTTGTCGTTGTATGTCGTGGCGGAACAGCCGAAGCGTTGCCTGACAAGGCGCTTGTCGACGAGCAGGTCTTTTGCGATGGCCTGTAATGGCGGCAGATGCGGAGTGTCGAGCGTGACCACGGGTGTAGAGGTCATTCCCCATGCCCGTTGTTGGTTTTCGGGAGGTATGATGCGGTCGTCAGTGCTGACGAAGGCAATATCCCAGGCTTCAAATAGCGGCCCTGCAATGCTGTCGATGGCGCGGAGTTCGTTGCGGAGGGCGTCGATGTCCATTCGGGCGGCCATGACGGCCGACTCGGCGCCGAAACCTGTGCGTCGATAGAATTTCGTGAGGTTGCATTCGTCGAGGCCGGTGAGGGTGCCGTCGAAGATGGCGCGGGGAATACCGAGATTGTCGTCGACAGGATGGAGTGTGCCATTGACGGCGGCAGCGAGCGTCAGCGGCAATGCAGGGCGTTCGGCAAGGAATCGGGCCGCAGCGACGACACCGAACGACCAGGCTATAACGGCAATCTCGCTGTAAGAGGCAAGCCGGCTGTCGTCGAACTCCGGCGAGCGGTAATCGCTGACGACGAGCGTGTCGTAGCCCTCGGCCGATATTTCGCCCACAGCGGCAGAATCACAGCCCCAGCCGGCAAACACGATGAGCAGGCGGTCATTGCCTCGTTGAGTAATGGTCTGTTTCATGCTGTCAGATTCTTCAGGGTGATGACGAAGCGCCGCAGGTCGTCGGGAGTGACTTCGGGAGTCAGGCTGAGGCGCAGACGGTCGGTTCCGGGCGGAACTGTGGGCACGCGGATGGGAAGCACTCTGAATCCGTTTTCGAGAAGTTTCTGCGACAGCTCTACAGCGCGGCGCGGGTCACCGACGGGGATCGGCACGATATGGCTGCCGCCTGAGCGGCCCAGAAGCTCGTCCATGAGCGCAACGCGCTCGCCAAGGGCGCGGGCGCGGGTGTGGTCAGAGACGAGATGTTCCATGACACAGGCTGTCCATTCGGCGCAGATCGGCGGAAGGGCCGTCGAGAAGATCAGGCTTCGGGCACGGTTGATGAGGAAGCTCTTCATTGCCGGGTCGCAAAGCACGAAGGCGCCAGATGAAGCGAGGGCTTTCCCGCAGGTGCCGACGATGATATCGATATCGCCGATGAACCCGAGGCTGTCGGCGAGTCCGAGGGCATTCGGGCCGCAGACGCCGACGGCATGGGCTTCATCAACATATAGGAGCAGGTTGGGGTAGCGGCGTTTAATCGCGACGAGGTTTTCGAGGTCGGCCTTGTCGCCGTCCATGCTGTAGATGCTCTCGACGATGACCACCACAGTCTCGTAGCCGGAGGCTTTCGCGGTGAGGATCTTTTCGAGATGGGGGAGACTGTTGTGGCGGAACCGCTCGAAGTGGGCGCCTCCAAGGCGAATGCCGTCTATTATGCTGGCGTGGACCAGCTTGTCGGCAACGATGAGCGTCCGGCTGTCGGAGATGGCGGCAACGATGCCTGTGTTGGCGTGGTAACCGCTATTGAACAACAGTGCCTCGCGTCCGCCAGATAGCTCTTTCAGCAGGCTTTCGAGTCGGGTGTAGGAACGTTGGTCGGAAGCCAGAAGCCGTGAGGCCGACGATGTCAGCGACTCCGTTGCCGATTCGAGAAACCGGCGCTGCATGTCGCTGTCGGCGCCGATGGCGAGATAGTCGTTGGTAGAGAGGTCGACTATTCCCGCCGGCGACTCGGCGGGAATCCGCCTCAGGTTGCCGTCGCGTTCGAGCTGACAGAGAGTTGCCTTAAGATTCATGGCCTGATAATGTCGAGCATCGAGGTGGCGAGGACTGTCAGGTCGTCGTCGCCGATGATATATGGAGGCATTATGTAGACGTTTCGGCCGAAGGGACGCACCCAGATTCCGCGACTGACACATTCGCGCTGGAACGAGCCGACATCGACAGGCTCTTTCATCTCGACAACACCTATGGCGCCGAGAACGCGCACGTCGGCTACATTGGAGAACTCATGGGCCGGTTCGAGCAGTTTTTTCATCATCGCTTCGAGATGGCTTATGACGGCCGGCATATCCTGAGCCTTGAGTCGCCTGAGACTCGCTATGGCGATGGCGCATGCGAGTGGATTGGCCATGAATGTTGGCCCGTGCATCATGACTCCGGCCTCGCCGCGCGATATAGTATCGGCGACGTCGCGTGTCGTCAGCACGGCCGATGAGGTCAGATAGCCTCCCGTAAGCCCTTTGCCTATGGTCATGATGTCAGGCTCGACTCCGGCGTGTTCCCATGCGAATGCGCGGCCTGTGCGCCAGAATCCAGTAGCCACCTCGTCGAATATGAGATAAAGGCCGTATTCGTCGCAGAGGCGGCGGGCTTCACGGAGATACTGCGGATGGTAAAACCACATTCCTCCTGCGCCCTGAACGATAGGTTCGAGAATCATTCCGGCGAGTTCGTTGTGGTGCTCCCGTATGATTTTTTCGAGAGAGACGGTGTCGGCGCTGTTCCATTCGCCTCCGAAGCACGAGCGCGGCTGATCGGCGAAGAAACGTATGGGAAGGGCAGGGCCGAAAGCTCCGTGCATTCCCGTGACCGGGTCGCAGACGCTCATGGCGTTCCAGGTGTCGCCGTGATAGCCGGAGCGGATAGTGACGAAGTTGCTTTTGGCGTGGTTGCCTCCCGAGCGTTCTACGGCGGCCTGCACAGCCATTTTCATGGCTACTTCGGTGGCCACACTGCCTGAGTCGGCATAGAATATGTTGTTCATCGACGGAGGCGCCATCTCAAGCAGCATCTTGCCGAGCTCTATGGCCGGTTCGTGGGTGAGACCGCCGAACATGACGTGGCTCATCCTGTCGATCTGGGCTTTAGCGGCGGCGTTGAGGTCGGGATTGTTGTAGCCGTGGATGACGGCCCACCACGACGACATTCCGTCGATAAGTTCCGTGCCGTCGGCCAGACGCAACCTGACGCCTTCGGCGCTGACAACCTTATATGTCGGAAGCGGGTCGATGGTCGACGTATAGGGATGCCAGAGGTGGT
>OGWR01002658.1_pt1 | contig 12511 bp, 12 predicted proteins | sample 1576061 | NCBI WGS metagenome assembly OGWR01 (sample SAMEA3541511, study PRJEB24748) | human gut metagenome | biome: human gut; feature: human-associated habitat; material: faeces | place: China | collected 2012 | reverse complement strand
TTCTATTGGAGAAAGTGCTTCATAATTTGGATATGCCAATACAGATGGCTAGTTATGAATTAATATAAAAGATAAAGAGTCTCCACAGCTAAGAAAAAACACACACTGTAAAAATAAAGAATAAGGGGCAACTCCTTTAACATTTACAAGCTTTTGTGTTTCAAATATTTCCATTAATTTTACCGGCATTAAAAAAATGGAATAATTATATCTGACTAATGACTCAAACACTAAAAACGTCCGAACGTCTTGGAGTAGTAGATGCTCTGCGCGGATTTGCCCTTTTGGCAATTGTATTATTACATAATCTGGAGCATTATAATCTGTTCTTAGTACCGGAGAATGTGCCTGCATGGTTGCAAACAATTGATAAATATGCATGGGACATCCTGTTTTTCCTGTTTGCGGGAAAGGCGTACGCTACGTTCTCCTTGTTGTTTGGCTTTAGCTTTTACATTCAGTTTCATAACGCGGAGAAACGTGGTATAGACTTTCGCGGACGATTTGCCTGGCGGATGTGCTTGCTTTTCCTGTTTGCGCAGTTGCATGCCCTGTTCTATAACGGGGATATTCTTTTACTCTATGCAGTAGTGGGTTTTGCATTGATACCCGTGTGTAAGCTAAAGGACAAAACGGTCTTTTGGATTGCCCTGATTCTGCTTCTTCAGCCTTATGAGTGGGGACGTGCCATTTATGCGATGATAAATCCCGACTACGTAGTAGCAACCGGTCATTATATGCCTTATGCCATACGTGCGCAGGAGGCAACTGCCAATGGTAATTTCTTCGAAGTACTCTGTTCCAACATCTCCGACGGACAATTATACAGCAATATCTGGCAAGTAGAAAATGGTCGTTTGTTTCAGACGGCTGCTCTGTTCATGTTCGGAATGTTGCTGGGACGCCGGAAATATTTAATAAAGAGCGAAGAGTCTGTACGCTTTTGGAAGAAGATGTTGAAAGGTGCCGTCCTCGCATTTATTCCTCTCTATTGTCTGAAAACTTTTGTGCCGGACTTACTCACCAATCCGTCCGTACAAATTCCTTATAAGATTGCCGTTCCATCCTATGCCAATTTTGCGTTTATGATTATCCTGGTTTCTATTTTCACCTTGCTTTGGTTTAAGAAAGAGAAAGGATATGGCTGGCAAAGTCTGCTAATCCCTTATGGGCGTATGAGTCTGACAAACTACATCTCTCAATCTATCATGGGAGTCACCATCTATTATGGATTCGGATTAGCCATGTACAAATACGCCGGAGCAACGGCAAGCCTGCTTATCGCACTGCTTATCTTCACTGTTCAGCTGATATTCAGCCGTTGGTGGCTTGCCCGTCATAAACAGGGACCACTCGAATTCTTATGGCGTAAAGGAACTTGGATTTAGTGACTTCCCACTATTCGAATTTGACAGTGACTTCTACTAGTTTGTTGCCGTAAATCCAGTCCGGTCCCTCTTGAATCAGGCGGATTGCTTCTTTATCGGCAGACTCGCAAAGGCTCTCTTTTACTTTGATGTAGAAGGGACGCCCTTCCTTGTTAACAAGGAAAGTTAATACAACCTTCCCTTTCACTTGTGCACACTTTTCATCTGTCGGACGAACGAGATGCTCTTTCAGGTATTTCTGATAGTTACGTTTACCGATGACAGGTTGCGGAGTGATCTCTTTCTCTGTCTGTTCTTTAACCTTCGCATCGCTTCCGAGGGTTGTTGACTTCTTATTTTTCTTAGCGCCATATCCCACTACCACCACTTCATTGAGTGCCTGTTTGTTTTCGTTCATGGCAATGAGCATCGTCCGGCTGGTATCTACCCGGATTTCTACCGGATCATATCCGATATATTCCGCTGTCAATCGTTTCTTATCATCCTTTTTGACTAACGAAAATTCTCCATTCATATTTGTGATGGTTCCGATATTCGTTCCTTTATATGTCACACTGGCTCCGATAAGCGGTTCTCCTTTTTCGTCGGTCACTCTCCCTTTAATCATGTTCTTTTGAGGAAGGATAGTCGCTACCTTAGCCAACTTCATTTTCTTATCAGATTCAGATTCGAAAGTATCCATTGTTGCTACTACTTCTTGCAATGCGGCAGTCTCTTCCGACACTTCCTCCATCACCGGCACAGTTGCCACAGGCACACCTTGTTGTGGTTGGGAAGTCGCTTGGATTTTGGCAATCATATCTTTCTTATTCGCTTGTCTCGCAGTAATTTCGGAAACAGGAGTGGAATCTTCGGAAGCAGGAGTGGAATCCGTTTTTACCTTTGCGGTAGCCAATGCGATTTCCTTTTGTGGAGTTGCCGGAACTGTTGGAGTTGCAGGAATGGCCGGAGTGGGCGGAACTGCGGGTTCAGCCAACTTGGAGGAAACACTCTCTTTGGCAATGAACACTTCGTCCGTCATACTCTTTTTCAGGAACAGGAAATAACTGCTGATACCGAATCCGATAGCCAGACAGGCAGCGATGCTCCAAGTGATAGCACGGGTGTTCTTTTTCTTTGCCGAATGAGCTGAAACCTGCATCCGCAGTTTCTCGATCCGTTGTTCGTGATTTCCCTCCACCTGGCTGTAACCATCCATAGCATCGGCCAGGAAAGGATCCTGCATCGACTCTCGTTCCAGTCGGTGGGCCTCTTTTCCTTTGCGGAGTCCTCGTATGTAGTCCAATAGTTTCATAGGGCTTGTTTCTTGATACAAATTTTTAAATTTCGCTTTCCGTTCTGGATATAGCTTTTCACATTGTTCAGAGTAAATCCGGTTTGTTCCACAATGTCGGCATACGACATCTCTTCGAGGAAGAAACGCGTAATACTGGTCCGTTGTTCTTCGGGCAACTTTTCGAGACAGTGATGTAATGCCTTCAGTTGTTCCTCCGAACTTTCCTCTTCACTTAATAGATGCAGAAATTCGTCAGATTCCATAATATTAACTGTATAATCTAACGGAATTTCTTTATTTTCCTTCCGTAAAAGTTGCAGGCAATGATTCTTCGCCACCCGGTAGAGCCATGGCTTGAAAACTTTTATCTCATAATTTCCCAGTTTAGGCAATAAATCTTCAAACAACTGCATGACTGCTTCCTGTGCCCGGTCTTCATCATGCAGGTATTTCAAGCAAAGCCCGTACAGTAACGGGATATATCGGTTATATAATTCACCGAAATATTCCGTATCACCGGACTTCGTATAGTGTATCAGTAATTCCTCGTCCGATAGTTTCGATATGTTTCTTTTGAAAAACAACATCTATTCCTCTTCTTCGTCGATAACAACTTGATATTTTTCTTTCATTCTTTCAAAATCACCTGTTATCTGCTCTAATATTTCATGTGTATCCGTACTCTTTACCAAAGCGGGCATACCATAATAGATGGATGCTTTGTATGGCAACAGGATCATCTTTCCTTTGGGTAAAGAGCGTCCCATACCGGTCATGAATACAGGAATATATTTCACTTCAGGTCGTAGCGATAGGATACGGGCAATGCCGGATTTTATTTTTCCCATCTGCTCCGGTTTCCCTCTGGTTCCTTCCGGAAAAAGAATCAGTGAATATCCGGCATCAATGGCTTCAAGCATCTTACGGATCGGATCGTGCTCCGAATCTTTTTCCCCTTTTCTTCTGATAAGAAGCGTATTGATGAAAAAGTTGCTGATGGAAGCCTGAAAGCGGGTTTTCCCGAAATAGTCTTCTGCTGCTACGGGTTTGACTTTCCACAAAAGTTCGCCGGGCAGGGAAGACAACAGGCTTAGGGTGTCCAGGTGGCTGTTATGGTTGGCAAGGATAATGAATTGCTTTTCTTTTTTAAGGAAGCGGCAATCGGTGAACTGAACCCCTACGATTAATTTCAGGAACCATTGGAAAACACCTTTATATATAATCTGCATCGCAGTAGCTTGCATGAATCTTTTTTCCATTCTCTCCGTTTAATATGCAATGTAATAAACTAAATGAAAAAATACAGGAGCAGTGTAGGACAGCGAATCTATCCGGTCGAATACTCCTCCATGACCGGGAATACTGTTCCCCATATCTTTAATTCCTTTATCTCTCTTGATAGCGGAGATGACCACGTCTCCCGAGAATCCGGCAATCGCAAGGAGGGCGCTAACCAGAATAACGTTGGGAGCGGAGAGGGGAGTCAGGAAACCGAGAAAGTAACCAATCGCAGTGGTACTGATGACACCGCCCAGGAAACCTTCCCATGTCTTGTTCGGACTTACTTTCGGAAGAATCTTATGCCGTCCGAGAAGTTTGCCCCAGATAAATTGCATGATGTCATTGATTTCCGTAAGGAATACAAGGAACAACAGCAGGCCCCGTCCTCCAGAGCTGAATCCCGGTAGTTCGGGAAGTGACAGGAGATAAGCGAGGTGGCTGATACCGAATACCGAAAGCATCAGAATCCATTGCAACAGCGCCATCGACTTGGTGATTCCGTGTGTATCTCCCTTTAAAACGAGCCGTAAAGGCAATACGAGGAACATGACTACCGGAATGAAGATGATGAATGCTCCATACCAGGCAAGGTAAGCCAGATAATATTGAATGGGGATAGACAGTATACCCCAAAACAGTGCTCCGCGATCTGCCTCTCTGAATCCCAATACAGAATAAAGTTCTCTGAAAGCAATGAAAGAGAGAAAGGCAAGGAAGAAATAAGAAATGTTATAGCTGATAAATACAGCACCGATAAACATACCCGCCATGATCCACCATGAGCGCGTGCGTGCGGCGAGTTCGCTGATATTTGTTTTCGGAGATATCTTTTTTACAAGGAAAAGAATAAGGCTTGCCGTAACAAGCAATCCGATGATAAGCGAGATGACAATAATCAACTCATCGCTTAATGTAGGGAATATTTTATCCAGTAGATTTTTCATTTTATTTCAGTGTTTGTTGTGTGTGACATGAGGTACAGGCGATGTATCAGTGTCGCGATAAGACCGATGTTGATAATGATTAGAGCGATGAAGCATACCATTCGGTCGTATCCTGAATGGATGGTGCAGGTGGCGACTACAAAGGTTAGCGTCAGCAATGCCATGCGGTGTTGCTTGGCCATCGGGCCATTAAAGAAATGCTGATGTGTTTTATAGGCTCCTATCCAGCGGAAATAAGCTGTCATAACAGCAAGAAGAGCGCCCAGCCACCCCAATTCGACTCCGAATCCACCTGCTACATACCCGACGGGAATGATGAATAACGCATCGGCAAAACGGTCGGGCATATCGTTATAAAGATCTCCGTTGGCACTTTTCTTTCCTCCTTCAATGGCAACCATCCCATCGAACAGGTTGCAGAGTAACCGCGACTGCATACAAACGATGAACAGAATATAGGCTACATATTTATTGAAGCCGGGATAAATGACTGTGCCAATCAGCAGGAGGCAACCTACCATAGCGAAGAATACACTCATCATGGAAATTTGATTGGGAGTGACACCCCAACGAGTTAGTTTGCGGGCAATGTTATTAGCCCAGGCCGTGTTTCGCGAGGCTATTTCCCGCCTTCCGTCGACTCCGTTTTTCATATTTGTGATATGTTTATGATTCGCAAATATACACATCATCTGATGAGTTGCAAAGGAATGAGGGAGAATTTTGAAAGGACTCTTTTTTCTGCCGGATAAAAAAAAGTTCAAGTCATTTATGGAATCAGTGTGAAATCTGCATCTCTATAGTAAAAGCGAACTATTAGTAACATTTTAAATAATGAAGTTATGAAAACAAATCAATTCAGAGCAATGATGCTCGTACTGCTGATGGCAGTTGTTTCTTTAGGTATGGTGAACGCGCAAGCTATTACCGTGTCGGGTACTGTGACGGATGCAAAGGATGGAACTCCGCTTGTTGGCTGTTCGGTACAGATAAAGGGTACTACGAAAGGTACGGTAACGAATATGAATGGCCGGTACACGATACAGGCTAAGAAAGGGGAAACGTTGTTGTTCCAGTATATCGGGTATAAGCAGGAGAGAAGGGTGGTAAAATCGGCTACGTTGGATGTGAAGATGAAAGCTGACGAACTGGTATTGGAAGAATGTGTGGTGGTAGGATACGGCCATGAGACAAGAGCTGCAAAAGTAATGTCTACTGCTTACAGGGCAGTATGTCCGACTCCGGGAATCATGTATGATGCTGCAAATGCGGAAGAATACGGGGAGTTTCAGGAGAATGGTTTCAAGAGTGTGTCGGATGCTCCACTTTCTACTTTCTCTATTGATGTAGACGCCGCTTCTTATAGTAATATGCGTCGTTTTATCAATAAAGGTGAATTGCCTCCGGTTGATGCTATCCGTACAGAAGAATTAGTGAACTACTTTTCTTATGATTATCCGAAGCCGACAGGAAGTGATCCTGTGAAAATTACGATGGAATCCGGAGCCTGTCCCTGGAATACTAATCATCGTCTTGTACGTATCGGCCTGAAAGCAAAAGAAATCCCGACGGATAATCTGCCTGCATCTAATCTGGTATTCCTGATTGATGTCTCCGGTTCTATGTGGGGAGCCAACCGCTTGGATCTGGTGAAGTCATCTCTCAAATTATTGGTAAATAACTTACGTGATAAAGATAAAGTAGCGATTGTGACTTATTCAGGCAGTGCCGGTGTGAAACTGGAAGCAACTCCGGGTAGCGACAAACAGAAGATTCGCGAAGCGATAGATGAATTAACGGCGGGTGGCTCTACGGCAGGTGGTGCAGGTGTCATGTTAGCGTATAAAATAGCCAAGAAGAATCTGATCTCTAACGGCAATAACCGTATCATACTTTGCTCCGATGGTGATTTTAATGTGGGCGTTTCTTCCGCTGAAGGATTGGAACAATTGATTGAAAAAGAACGCAAGAGTGGAGTATTCCTTACTGTACTGGGGTATGGCATGGGTAATTATAAAGATAAGAAGATTCAGGTGTTGGCTGAAAAGGGAAATGGCAATCATGCTTATATAGATAACTTGCAGGAAGCCAACCGTGTTTTGGTAGGCGAATTCGGTGCTACGCTGCATACAGTGGCAAAAGACGTCAAACTGCAAGTCGAATTTAATCCTTCCCAAGTGCAGGCATATCGTCTGGTTGGTTACGAAAGTCGTCTGTTGAAAGACGAGGACTTTAATAATGATGCTAAAGATGCCGGAGATATGGGTGCGGGACATACAGTGACAGCCTTTTACGAAGTGATTCCTACAGGAGTAAAGAATGAATATGTAGGTAAAATAGACGACTTGAAATATCAGAAGAAAGAGAAAGTATCCGTGAAGCCGACAGGCTCTAATGAACTCCTGACTGTGAAACTGCGTTATAAAGCTCCGGATAAAGATGTCAGCAAGAAAATGGAACTTCCTTTCGTAGATAATAAAGGAAATAATGTTTCTTCCGATTTCCGCTTTGCTTCTGCAGTGGCTATGTTCGGACAGTTACTTCGGGAGTCTGATTTTAAAGGAAATGCCAGTTACGACAAAGTGATTGATCTGGCCAAACAGGGACTGAATAACGATGATAAAGGATATAGAAGAGAATTCATTCGTTTGGTTGAGGCTGCTAAAGGATTAGAAAGAACAAATTAAGAACTAGGAAAGCAAACAGGAGTCATTGGAAATGTACATTATATTATTATGCGTAATATTCACTGATATGAATAAACGTACAATTCCAGATAGATAATCCTAGAAAATAATAGTGACGGTATATGCTCGGGATAGTGACGCTATCACTGTTGTATACCGTCACTATCTTTGCCGGATACCGTCACTATAATTAATTTCGTCCGAAATTCGTCTGACCTAAAACGAAAAATAGCCATAAACTTATCGTTTACAGCTATTTAACTCTGCACGGGAGGAGAGGCTCGAACTCCCGACACCCGGTTTTGGAGACCGGTGCTCTACCAACTGAGCTACTCCCGTGTTTGCGGCTGCAAAGGTAGTAGAAACTTCTGAATCTCCAAACATTCGGGTAAATAAGTTTTGAATTATTTTAATTTTTCCCACTCATCGGGCTTGAAACCGACCAGAACGAAGCTGTCTGTCACTACCAATGGGCGTTTCACCAATTTACCGTTCGTTGCCAAGAGTGCTATCTGTTCTTCCTCACTCATAGCAGGCAGCTTCTCGCTTAGTTTCAGCTCTTTATATACTAATCCGCTCGTGTTGAAGAATTTCTTCACCGGTAAACCGCTACGTGGAATCCATGCTTTTAATTCTTCAGCCGTAGGATTTTCTTCCACAATTAATCGGTTTGTAAACTCAATGTTATTTTCTGTTAACCATTTCTTGGCTTTCTGGCATGTGCTGCATGCCGGGTACTGCAAAAATAATGTTGCCATATTCATTTATAATTTAATTCTTACTATGTAATACTTAACACTTAATACTTAATACTTGATACCTAATACTTACCACTTAAACCTCACCTCAATATCTGCAAATCCTGAAACATAATCCGGTAAGCGGCTGCTTTCTTGTCCAACGCTAGTGGATATGCTCTTGATGATGAAGGCATCCGGTAAAGCCGCATGGCGCGTCCTTCAAAAACGAACTCGGAGTAATCGCCTACTTTCGGCTCTTCTATTTCGAATTGCTGTCGGAGAGTGTCCGTTGCTTTTTGCCCGGTAGTGACGATGGCTTTGCATTCGGGAAGTTGTCGCAGCAATGCTGCTACATCGGTAGCCTCCACTACTTCGAGAAACTTATCCGATGCGTTATCCTGCAACCGGCGGATGGACGAAGCGGTATCAAACAGGGCAATTCCCTTTTCGTTCAAAAAATCTATGATTTGCTCACGACAAAACGATTTTAGTGTTGAATTCAGAAAGTGATTCTTATCATTAAAGAATAAGATTCCATATATACGCCACATGTCATTGTTTAGGTTTGGATAATAAAAATCCATCGACCATCTTTTTTTCTGTGGCGGGAAACTGCCCAGCATAAGCAATTTTGATTTCGCTGGGAGAAATGGTTCTAGCGGATGTGTTTCGATTTCCATGTTATCGTTCATTTTAATTTCGTACAAAAATAGTGATAATGTTTATTTCCCTCAAAATCAATGAGAAAAAATGCTAGATTTAAAATATTTAGTTATTTTTGCGGTGTGATGAACAAACAGTATCTTATTATATCATTGAAAAAAGAAATTTTAGTAAGTTGTTTCTTAATGAGCTTATTTTTCCTGGAGGGTGGGAATTGTTATGCTTCGGAGCAACAACTGTTAAGAGGGACGATAGAAACTCCTTCTGACAATTATACCGTGAGAGGGCGTGTTATTGATGTCTATGGTGAACCACTAATCGGTGCTACAATACGAGAAAAAGGGGGAGCCAATGGTACTGTGACCGATATTGATGGACGATTCTTTTTATCTGTTCCGGATAGTGCTGTCTTGCAGGTTTCTTTTGTAGGTTACAAGACTTTAGAAGTCAATGTGACAGGTCGGACTATGCTTGAAATACGCCTTCAGGAAGACGCGGTGATGCTTGACCATGTCATCGTAACAGCCTTGGGAATTGAAAAGGATGAAGCTACACTGGCTTATTCTGCGCAGAAAATCAAAGGTGAGGAACTGAATCGTATAAAAGAAATAAATATGATTACTGCCCTGGCAGGAAAAGCGGCCGGTGTACAAATCAATAAAAACTCTTCCGGTATGGGAGGGTCTGCCAAAGTCAGTCTCCGGGGAATCCGTTCGGTATCCGGTGATAATCAACCGCTGTATGTGATAGACGGAGTGCCGATGTCGAATACCTCTTCCGAGCAGGCTTATTCGGCAATTGGAGGTACGGCGAATGCCGGCAACCGTGATGGAGGAGATGGAATTTCTAACCTGAACCCGGAAGATGTGGAAAGCATCAGTATCCTGAAAGGTGCTCCAGCAGCAGCTTTATATGGTAGCATGGCTGCTAACGGGGTCATTCTTATCACTACTAAAAAAGGAAATTCTGTCGGGCAAAGGAATATTAATTTCTCTACGGGACTAACTTTCGAGAAAGCATTCAGCCTGCCTAAAATGCAGGATCGTTACGGTGTCAGTGATGTGGTAGACAGCTGGGGTGAGAAAGATAATCTGACGGCTCATGATAACCTGAATGATTTTTTCCGTACCGGATTGACCTCAATGACTTCTGTGTCCGTCAGCTATGGAAATGAAACTCTACAAACTTATTTCTCCTATGCCAACACCACCGGAAAGGGGATTATGGATAAAAACAAGCTGAAGAAACATAATATAAACCTACGCGAAACAGCTACCATGTTCAACAAACGTCTGAAACTGGATGGTAATGTGAATGTAATGAAACAGACTGTTGAGAATAAGCCGGTATCGGGAGGCTTTTATATGAATCCGTTGGTAGGGCTTTATCGTTTTCCTCGTGGTGAGAATCTGTCTTATTATAAAGACCATTTTGAAACCTATGACGAAGAACGGAATTTGAATGTGCAAAACTGGCATACATTTACCGAAGACTTCGAACAGAATCCATATTGGATAGTGAACCGTATACAAAGTAAAGAAACGCGTACGCGCATTATCCTTTCCCTTTCGGCAAACTTTAAGATAAATGATTGGTTGACGATTCAAGCTCGTGGCAACATGGATTACTGGGCTGATAAGTTGCGTCAGAAATTCTATGCATCTACCGCTACTGCCCTGTGTGGAGCGAACGGTCGATATATTGAAATGGATTATCAGGAAACGCAGATGTATGGTGATGTCATGGCGATGTTTAAGAAAACCTGGGGAGATTTTACACTGGATGCGGCTATTGGCGGTAGTATAAATGATCGAATCAGAAACTCGACCCGTTATGATTCCAAGAATGCTTCTCTGAAGTTTGCTAATGTATTTAATATTGCCAATATCATCATGAACAGTTCTGCCAGTATTGACCAGAAAATAGATGAGCATCGTCAGCTTCAATCTATTTTCGGTACAGCACAGATTGGCTACAAGGAAAAATTATTTCTTGATTTGACAGCTCGTAATGACTGGGCATCAACCTTGGCTTATACTGAACATGAGAAAGCGGGATTTGCTTATCCTTCCGTTGGTCTTTCCATATTGCTTGATAAATGGGTGAAGCTGCCCGAATGGATTTCTTTTGCGAAACTGCGTGGTGCCTATAGTAAAGTGGGGAACGATATTCCTGTATTTGTCACTAATTCCACTTCTCATATCGGTGCCGGTGGCGAGATACAGGCAAATGATGCAGCTCCTTTCAAAGATATGGAGCCGGAAATGACTCATGCCATGGAATTCGGAACGGAATGGAGATTCTTCCAACATCGGTTAGGAATCAATCTGACCTATTATCGTACCAATACTTATAATCAGTTTTTCAAACTTCCTGCTCTTGCAGGTGATAAGTTTGCTTTCCGATATGTAAATGCCGGAAATATCCAAAACCAGGGATGGGAAGTGACACTGAACGGAACTCCGATACTGACTTCTGATTTCACCTGGAAAACTTCCATCAACTTCTCTACTAACAAGAATAAGATCGTGAAGCTGCACGATGAGTTGAAAGAATTAGTCTACGGACCTACGAGCTTTTCTTCCAGTTATGCAATGAAGCTGGTGAAAGGTGGTTCTATCGGTGATATCTACGGTAAAGCCTTTGTACGTGATGCCGCAGGAAACATTGTTTATGAAACAGAAGGAGATTACAAAGGACTTCCATTGGTGGAAGGTGACGGAAATACGGTGAAAGTAGGAAATGCCAATCCTGTCTTTATGATGGGATGGGATCACACATTCTCTTACAAAGGATTCAGCCTTTATTTCCTGCTTGACTGGCGTTACGGAGGAAAAGTCCTTTCACAGACACAAGCGGAAATGGATCTCTATGGCGTATCGGAAATTACGGCTGATGCACGCGACAGAGGATATGTGATGCTTGAAGGTCAGCAGATCGATAATGTGAAAGGATTCTATAAAAATGTAGTGGGCGGGCGTGCCGGAGTGACAGAGTATTATATGTATGATGCCACTAATTTACGGTTGCGCGAAGTATCGTTGAGCTACAATTTCTCAAAGAAGTGGATACAGAAAACGAAGGTTCTGAAAGATGTGCAGCTTTCGTTTGTGGCCCGCAATCTATGTTTCTTATATAAGAAAGCTCCTTTTGATCCGGATTTGGTACTTTCCACCGGGAATGATAACCAAGGGATTGAAGTATTCGGAATGCCTACAACCCGTAGTTTGGGCTTTACTCTGAAATGTGAATTTTAAAGGTAGGAGAGAGAAATGAAGAGAAAATATGTATATCTATACTTGCTGGGCTTACTGCTCTTTTCTGTAGCATGTACCGGTAATTTCCGTGATTACAATACCGACTTGTCCGGAATCACGGATGATGACCTGATTATTGACGACAATGGTTATGGAATCCGTTTGGGCATTATTCAGCAGGGTATTTATTTTAATTACGATTTCGGAAAAGGGAAGAACTGGCCTTTCCAGCTGATACAGAATCTGAACGCAGATATGTTCGGTGGATATATGCA
>OGWR01002656.1_pt1 | contig 12517 bp, 13 predicted proteins | sample 1576061 | NCBI WGS metagenome assembly OGWR01 (sample SAMEA3541511, study PRJEB24748) | human gut metagenome | biome: human gut; feature: human-associated habitat; material: faeces | place: China | collected 2012 | reverse complement strand
GGTTTACCAGAAGTCTCCAGTTTTGGTCTGCACTATTTTAAGGGAGGGTTACAATAGGAACTTGTATCCGCATATGAAATCCATTTATAGATACTAAAGCCTCTTGAGATTACCTGTAGCGCAAAAGGCCCATTAAACGGCTTGTCTGTTGATTCAGAATTGCCAAAGAAGATATTTTTTGTATCAAGGATTTCATTATTGAAATCAAAAGAACCGCCACTTTCATAATCGCCAATCTGCCCTCTCTTGTTCGCCAGTTTTCTCTGATTCCCCCCAACTGCCACGTCCTTCGCGGTGAGCGAAATCGTCAGCCCATCAGGCTTGACGGAACCATGTGTGATTGGCGGAATCGGCGGCAGCCGTGGCGCTGGATGCGGCGTTCATCTCACTCACACTGGCGCAGCGGCGGAAACGGAGGCTTCGCCATTACCGTATTCGCGGCTTCCGTCGCGGTCTGTTCACTGTCCTTGGCCACGTTCTCGGAAGCTTTCGCCGCCGTGGCGGAGGTTGACGCTTCTCCCGCCTTGGCTGTGTGAGCCTACGAGCGCCATATGGCGTGTATTGTTTAAAGGTATTGGATTTTATTGTTCCATTTGGCGGATATAAAAACTCAATACGATCTATATTGTGCTTAATTTAACGTACATTCTATAAATCGGTAACCAATTTGTGCATAATCGTTACTCAATTGACCAATTACTTTATTCAATATATATTCACATAAAATTCATAGGGCATTCTTCAAATTTCAAAAATAGTTTTAAGGAGTGGTCATGAATGAATTTTATCAACTTATTCAAGATACTGTATCACGGAGTTCCATCGGAGCCAAAGCTGTTGCTGTAAAAATCGGCAAACCTTACTCCACCATGATGAGGGAAGTGAACCCCAATGATAAAGGTGCAAAAGTAGGTGCCGACACCCTTATGGATATCGTAAGGGCAACTAAAGACATAAGCCCCCTTGTATTCATGGCGAAAGAGCTTGGGTACAGGCTTGTCCCTGTCTCAAAAGATGAAGGAGAGGGGGACTCGGCTGCATTATAAGATAACCATATATATTAACATAAAAATATAGTGGCAAGCTACCGATAACGGGTGGCTGTTTTTTTGCAAAGGCGGTTCTTTGGAGCCGCCTTTTTTCATGCTCTCCCCTTGGACCATTGGCAAGAAGCCCTACTAGACCCGGCTCCGGGAAAGGCCCCCTCTCGATGACAGGCGAAGTTCGGCTACAGGCTTGCCCCTGTGAATTGACGGGCCCCACATGAAAGGGGGCGGCGAACACCCGTCGCCCCGAACCATGCGGGACCTGAAACGTATGGATGTGCTCCCCGACGGGGATTGGCTCCACCGGGAGTTTGCCATTGTGCCCCTATATCATACCGAATACGAAGGAACAAATACCACAACCCGAAACAGCAATGGGGCAATGCTATGGCAGTGACACCAACTCCTATCACGAAAATGACTTTCGGATGGTACATGATATATGATACCACGATGACAGGCCGCGAAAAGTACCCATACGTTATCGCTATACGGGAAACATTGCCGTGGAGTGGAAATTCTAAAAACCCCGGCATGAAAAAGATAAAGCCCCCTTCCTCACGGTTGTGGGCTTTTCCTATGACAGACGGAAAAAGGTCTCACGGACGCTTCACCGTAATCCCGCCCGCTCCGCATGTACCCTCAAGAGGCTCAAGGGCGAGGCCTGCCAAACGGGCCATGCCTGCCAATGACTCAAGAGCATCCGAAAAACGCTCCGGGCTTCTCTAAAAACGGAAACATATTCAGCCTCAGCGTTTCCCGCATGGGATGGAGAATTTACGCAGCTTGGCATAGAGCGTCGGGATTTTCATATGCAGCAAGGCCGCTGCTCCGTGTTCGCCGCGTACGCGCCCTTGCGTCATCGCCATGATCTTACGCAGGTACCGTTCTTCCAACTGTTCCAGTGTCGGCGTGTCCGCAAGGATGCCGCCGTCCCCCGCCTGACTGGAGAAAAATGGCTCCATGTTCGCCTGGTCGAAATGAAAATGCAACGACGCGCCCTGCTCGCACAGAATTACCGCCCGCTCGATGATGTTTTTCAATTCGCGCACGTTTCCCGGCCAGGAATAGTCCACTAGCGCCTGTTTCTGCTCCGGCGACAGGGGAAAAATCGTTTTACCGTAACGCTGGCTGGAATGGCGAATGAAAGCGTCGACAAGCGGCAAAATATCCTGCTTTCGTTCGCGCAGGGGCGGCAACAGCAACGGGACGACGGATATGCGGTACAGGAGATCCTGACGGAAACGCTTCTCACGGACTTCTTTCCATAAATCCCGGTTGGTCGCGGCGATAAGCCGGAACCGGGACTTGATTTCCGCCGTTCCGCCGACACGCATGAACCGCTGCTCCTGAAGCACCCGCAGAAGCTTTGTCTGGATGAGCGGCGACATTTCCCCTATTTCGTCGATAAACAGCGTCCCCTGATCCGCCATCTCGAACAAGCCGATTTTTTGATTAGACGCTCCGGTAAACGCGCCCCGCTCGTGTCCGAAAAATTCGCTTTCAAAGAGCGATTCAACCATGCTCGCGGGGTGGACGGCTATGAACGGCCCCTGACGCCCACTGAGGCGGTGGATATGCCGGGCCATGATCTCCTTGCCGACTCCGGTTTCTCCCCAGAGCAGGATGGGGACATCCGTTACGGCGGCATACTTAGCTTCATTGAGGAGGGTGTTCAACCCGGCCCCCAACACCAAACACTCGCCCCTGTCCTCCTGCAAAAAGATGCTGCGCAGTTTATTCTGCTGCAATTCGTTTTCACGTTCCTTCAATCGCCGCACGAAGAGGGCCGAACGCAGTTCCGCAGTGAAAAGGCGGGCTGCGCACCGCAGTTCAAACAGGGAAAATTCGTCAGCCGGCAAAACGGAATAGGTGCTGCTCAAATAGAGAAGCCACGGAGGTTCCGTTCCGATGTCGATGCTAAGGCAAAAGCCGTACTGCTTATGGAAGTGCACCGGCGTCGTGGCGGAACGTTGCTGCCCGACCTGCACAAGCCATTGCATACAAGGCCGCATGTGCTCGCTTTTCAATTCAAGAGCAGACAGGTTGACGGCCTGGACAAACTGCAACGGATTATCCTCATCGACCGTGCGGAAAAACGCGGCCCGTTCCACCCGGAAGCCGTCAATAGAGGCCCTGAGAAGCAGATGAAGCCTTTCCTCAAAGATTTCGCGCTGCGGCGCGGTGTTCAGCGCCTTATGGCACCGTTCGATGATGTATTTCTCTTCGGATTCGGCATCGGGAAGGGAGCATGTAAACAGGCTAAACGCAGCCGGAGGCACGTTCAGGCAGGCGAGTGAGGCTTGATGGTAGGACGTTGAGGCATCAAGAGGCTTCCCGGTGGCTTTGCAGACGATGTTGCGGAGCGATCGGGCCTCCTCCATGCTGCCGCACAGTTCGCAGGTGTTGGCCAGCTCGTGCGCGGTGAGGGTCAGTTCATGCATATCCCGCGTCGTGAGGATAAGCTCGAAACTTTGGCGCAACAGCTCAAGCTGCTTCTGTGGCCCCTCTCCCCTATCGCGCAGCAACAGTGCCTGAACACGCATGGCGGAGCCCTTGAGATGCACATTAGCCCCTAGGAGCAGGTGCCCCAACGTAGGCTCCAGCTCATAGTAGGGGATCGGTACATAGCCGTTGTGCGCAAACACATAGAGCATGTCGAGGACTAACGGATCCTTGAAGGTCGCGGGCCTGATGTCACGGGTGATCGCCCTGCGGGTTTCATCATTCAGGACGGCATAGGCGCGCTCGATGTCGCCCGCCAAAAAGTGGTACAACGCATGTGCCCGCGTCGTCAGCGAGTTGACTACGGTATGCTGCGTATATAGCGGGGAAACGCGAAGCCGATTGATGAACTCCAGCGCCTTGCCGCTATCCCGTTTGCGTAGCAGCAGGAAACACGTGTTGACTTCATACAGGGTCGCCGAAAGGATATCGTCGGTCAACGTCGCCGTGCGCCGAAGAAACTCGATGCAGCCAAGCGCAAAGTGGAATTGCTGCAGATACCCTGCGGAAAAGAGCGTACAGACCGCCAGTGTATCGTAGAACCTCTTGTAATACCAAGGTGTTTCTTCGGAGCAACGGTTGAACCAATCGATGTTTTTCTTGAGATCCCCGCACAGATAGGCAAGCAACCCCTCAAACAGAGGAAGCGCTTCCTGCGTGTCGCCATCAAAATAGCTTCTGACCCGGCACAGGGCCTGCTGGAGATTCTGTGTAAGGCGCGTGGTGTTGCTTCCGATGAAGACATGCAGATACATACGCGACAGCATCAGAAGCGCTAAAAACCGCTTGTTACCGTTTTTTCGGGCAAGGCCGTAGGCGAGAGCTGAAAGGCGCAGTATTTTTTTGAGCAGTTCCGTGGAATTGAAGCTGAGCCCCTGTACCGCAAAGACAAGATTCAGGAACTTGCCGTCCAGACCCGCCGTGCTGCCGTTGCGCCGTCCCCAGCGCAGGAGGAAAAGGACAGCCAGTTCGAGCAAGGGCAGAATGTTCCTGTCCCGTTCGGCGCATTGGCTGATCCGGCTCAGGACGGTTTCACAGTCGCTGAGGCTGGCTTGTTCATGGAGACAGGTAAGGGCGTACGCCTTTTCGTCGGGCCGAAAAAACTCCTTCAGCAACGGGAGCTGGGAGCGTATGAATGCAGCGGTTTCATCGCCCGCCTTCCACGCGGTTCCGTGCGGCGAAAAAACGCGTTCCGCCAAGCCAAGACGCTCCAGCTCGCGCCACCGCTCATCGGATGCGGGCAGCACATTCCCCGTGAGCAGTGCGAGCTCTTCAATGAAGAGAGAACGCCCGGCAAGATGCAACGCCAAAACATGGGCTATCTGCTGTGAGGTCAACACGGATTTCCCCTTCATAACAGATAAGGATGGGGCCTGTTTTACTCAAGGCAAAAACGATATGTCATTCAGTGTGCCTTGGCAACAAGCGTTCCGGACTCCGAATGAACGAAACGGAAACGAGATGCGATAAAGACATTCCAGAGGAGTACGGCACGCCAGGAGGGAAAAGCTGTCATTTTTGCATTGCACCACACGAAGTTGTGCTTCTCCATCACTATTCGATTATACCTTTGCCGATACGTATCGGACGCGCCGCGCTTCTCCGGAGCACCTCTTGCCATTGTATATGTTCCCCTTGCGCCAAAGTGGGGGGACGGCAAAGGGAACATAAGGGGGTATGGAGCAAGATGCCGAGGATACGGTTAGGCTTCCATGGCGCGGGCCCTGTTGTAATCCTTAACGTAGGTGAATCCCGCAACCAGCATGATCAAGCCGCCGATGACGAACACCAGCTGCATGTAGACGAGTGCCAGCTGAAGCCCGAACGCATCGGAAAGCGCCCCGGCGAGCATGGGCCCGAAAAAGCCCAACCCTTGAAGCAGGGTCACATACGTCCCGTACGCGGTGGCCTTGTAGCGGGTGGGAACCAGTTCCTGCGTGGCGATGTGCACGCCGGTCACGGGGATGATGAACAGAAACATTCCGATCGCGCAGCAGGCGGCAATCTGATAGTAGAAGCCCGCCGCAAACACCGCAGCCAGAATGAGGAAACAGGGCACGCCGAGCCACGCCCGCGTGCGGCGGCTCCACAGGCCGAGGCGGTCTGAAAGCCAGCCGGAGAAGGGCGTGATCAAAAGGCCGGTAATCAGGTAGGCCGGCCCCATGTAGGCGCCCACTTCCGTGGACGTCCAGCCCATGATGCGGACCATGAACATGGGAATCCAGGAAATCATGCTGGTATAACCCATGTTGGCGATGCCGACGCCGATACCGAGCAATATCAGCGTCTTGTTCTGGAGCGTGAAAGCAAAGGCCTCCCGGACCTTCACATGCTCCCGTTTGCCGTCGGCGCTCGCCGCCGAAACGTGATTCTTGACGTTGGGCAGGAACAGGGACAGCGCGGTGAACAGCAGCGTCAGGCCCCCGACGGCAAGGAACGCGGAACGCCAGCCGTAATGCTGCGCCAGAACCCCGGCGATCGTGGTGCCGAGAGCCAGCCCCACGGACATGGCGGAGTTATAGGCCCCGATGACCGAACCCCATCTAGAGCGGCGGGTCCAACTGGTCAGCATGGATACGGAAACGGGCGCGTAGCTGGCGTTGCCTATGCCGACCATGAAGCGCCCGAGCACTATCAGGAAGAGGTGTGAGACGAGGCCGCACAGTGTGCAGCCCACGCCCCAAACGGCGGACATGAGATTCACGGCGTGCTTTTTCGAGCCCTTGTCCGCCAAAAAGGAGAAGGGGAGCACAAACACGGTCATGCCTAGCAATACGGCGGAACCGGCGACACCGACCTGCGAGTCAGAAAGTCCCAGATCCTTCTGCATAGCGGGAAAAACGGCGGTAATCCCCAGTCTCGCGGCAAAGTCCAACAGAAAAAGCATGTAAAGCACGCCAAAGCCGAAAAGAAACCATTTTTTCCCGACGGGAGACGTCGGTTCGTCGGAAGCGGCCAGCCCCTTTTCCGCAGAGGCGCCGTCCTGCCGGACGGATGCGACGACGGATTCGGTTTGGCTTTTCATTTCTTCTTCACGGTCAAGAACAATTGAAGGCATGGGCATTCTCCGGCGCGGGTACATAACCCGTTTGAAGGATGAGCGGAAGTTCTTTCCGGATGTTTTGCGGATGTCTGCGGAAGGGCTAGGCCTGATACACGATGCGTCCGCCGCAGAGCGTCATGCGAACCTTCACCTGATTGATGGCCAAAGGATCGATGGCTTCAAGGTCGTCGGACAGCAGCACGAAGTCGGCCAGCCGTCCCGGCTCGATACGCCCGCGATCGTGTTCGCCCATGCAGAACAGGGAGGCATAAACGGTGTAGGCCTTGATCGCTTCCCGGGGGCTGATGCGCTGATCCGCTCCCATGAGGCGGCCGCTCGGGGAAATGCGGTTGACGGCGGCATGGATGGAATCAAGCGCCGTGACCGGCAGCACCGGGGTGTCCACGTGGAGAGCGAAGGGAAGGCCAATCCTGACGGCGGAACCGGCGGGATCGAGCCTGTTGGCGCGGCTGGGGCCAAGATAGGTGTCGTAGTGGCCGTCGCCCCACACTTCGATATGCCGGACAAAAAAAGTGGGGAGCGCATGGCAGGCCTTCATGCGGCGGAGCTGTCCGTCCGAGGCCATCTGCGCATGAACAAAAATGTGATGCAAATCAGGGCGGGGCAAGGCCCGCTGCGCCCGCTCATAGGCTTGCAGGGTGGCTTCGATGGCGGCATCACCGTTGGTGTGGACGGCTATCTGAATGCCCGCGGCATGATAGTGCATGACAAGGTTGCCGAGCTCTTCAGGCGTGCAGACCAACTCGCTGCGGTAACCGGGGCGGGAGTGGTAATCTTCAAGCAAGGCTCCGGTGTAGCCTTGGATGGAACCGTCCGTAAAATACTTGACGCCGCCGAAACTCAGATACTCGGAAGGAAAACCCCACAGGCCGTAAGGCTCCAGCGCATCCAATACCGGAGGCATGAACTGCAGGTAGCCCCGGGCGTCAAGCGCCTTGTCCCTTGCAAGGCTCAGGTACGCCGCCATGATTGCGGCACGGATATTGTCTTGGTTCGGTCCCAACAGATGCTGTCGCTTCCCCTTCAAAAGGTTGCATATTGTAGACGCGGGGACCCCAGACTCGGCAGAAAGCCTGCTCTGGGGGAGCCCGGTCTGGTCCAAAAACTCTCTGATTTCTGTGGCGATTGTCTTCATGTGCTTCTTATTAGCGAACGCTAAAGAAAACATCAAGCTATTTTATCCGAACGCGAATTGACAGAAGCTAATTTTTTGGATGGAACATATCGTATGGGAATAGAAAACGACATTCAAAAACTTTTTTCCAAAGTACTTGAAGAGTATGGAGGAAATAAGTCTGCGGCTGCGGAAGCTCTCGGCGTGAACAACGTCACTTTTTGGGGCTGGATCACAGGAAAACGTAGTCTTAACTCCGTCCTTTGCGGAGCTATTGATAAAGCCGGAGGAATACTTCTCATTCCGGGCGAAAAACCATGCCCTTCTCCTCAACCCTGCCATCCCGAGCAGGATATGCGGGCTCTCAACCAACGAATCAAAGAGCTTGAAAAAAAGGTAGAGGAACTCAGGGACTACAAGGCCAAATGGGAAGGGCACATCGAACTGGTGCGCGCGCAAAGTGGGTCTAGCGACAGGGACAAACAGATCGCCTAGTTCCGCCACGTCTCCGTGAAGTCCGGCGGGAACGACGCCCTTCCGGGTGCGTGATCATTTATGTTGAGTACAGATGAAATCCCCGCCGGAGCGGGGAAAAGGAGTAAGGAGGTACAGAAGGCTCACACATTGAAGAAGGCTCTTCTCCCGGTTCGCTTCTTCGCAATGATTCTTGTTGCTGGTTCTCTATTTGCTTTCGGTTTTGGTCTAAAAGAAGCGAACACTGCCATATCATCGATGCAGAAAAAACAAGAACAAACACAAATAACACCGCCCCAACAGCAAAAGATACAAGCAGAATCCATCTGTCATTCACCCTAGTCACCTCTATCCCTATATTTCAGCGCTTGATGAGCAAGCAGCATTTTCGTTCTGGTTCAGTGACTCCATATATAGTGCGCCAAAAAACAGAGGTACACGCCCACGGCGCACAGTGCCTGTATCCACATTCCCTTTTCGACGCGACGGATGCGCCAGTTGAAAAGCGTCCGCTCCAACTCCATGTCCTCTTGGGTAACAAAGGTAGTCTTCTTCCTGCGTTTCTGACGTGAGCCATTCGGCTTACTTGCCGGTACTTCCATATGTCCTCCCGCCCCTCCCCGTGAGGGGTTTTTTCGTGCCCTACGTGCGGGCAACTTTTTTGTAACACGTTTTTTAGAATTTGCTAATATCAGGCTTGCCTTTTATTTTAGCATACGCTAATACTAGTTTCACGACGCCGGGCCTTCTCCCGCCGTCCTCACAAGCCGCGACGGGTCGGCGGGAACCAGCGGCAACGGCGTGCGCGTCGGTGTCTGGGGTTGGGAAAACAGAGATACCCACGGTGGCCCTAAGCAATACCGTCCAATAACCACAGGAAACAACTTTATTTTTACGGAGAAACCCATGTCAAAGGTCATCAAGGCCATCCACGAAACCGTGGTCAACGGCAAGATGCCTTCCAAGGCCATCGCGTCGGCCATCGGCAAGCCCTACTCGACCCTGCTCAGGGAAACCAACCCGCTTGACCCCGGCGCAAAGCTCGGCGTCGAGACGTTCATGGACATCATCGAAACCACGGGCGACTCCACCCCGCTCAACGTGATGGTGCGGGAACTCGGCTACAGGCTTACCCCTGTGGACTGACGGCCTCGCATGAAAGGGGCGGCGAACACCCGTCGCCCCGAACCATGCGTGGAACAGGTCCACAGATGCCGACCGCAAAGCGGAAAAACAGCGTAAATCATACCAACGAAGCCGTAGTTCCTGTGGTATATCGCCCCGAAAAACGGAATCGCCGACACCGAGAACATATCGCACACATGAAAAAGGGAAGGAGATAACTATAAAAATTTTTTTATATTATATAGAAAAAAAATAAACATATTTATCCTTCACGGGTTGCCTAACGTATACTTTTATACTAACAAGGACATTATACCTAGAGGGGTAAATCATGAGTCAAATGATAGATATGCAGACCGGAGCACAGCAAGCGCCAACACCTTTACAATTGCAAGCTTTTAAGTCTATAGGAAAATATAGGGTATGCAGTCCGTCTAATACCTTCAAGAAAATGATACAATTTTTGCCAAACCCATGTATACTTATTGCGTCATGTTTCATAAAATATTGTGTGAATTATAAAGGAAAAACTGTCTCTATAGATTACACAACACTAAATAATTTAGCTAATAATCCTGAATTTAAAACGACATTGGGTGAAGTTAAAACAAAAATGCTCTATAGATTAAAACTAATGGGAGAACGAACATTTGCAGTGCGAATAACTTCCGATATGGAATTGAATGCACTCAAAGCTGTTTTTGAAAACGCATATACCGTTGAAAATGTGCAATATGGCTACTGCATATCAACATTTTCTCTGATTGATCCCCAAAACAACCCTAGGCGACATGCCATCGCGATTGTAAGCAATTCTGATAGTGCATTAGTTTTTGATGATAATTTTGGTCTTTTTGGTGTACCGCTTCAAGAACTCAACAATTTTTTATCCCAGCTTACACAGTTATATCGTCGTCCTAGCGAGATTTACTTTTATTCCTTGTATTAAACTGCAACGGAAAACGTTCTGATTAATCGAAGGAATCATCACCGTCGTTGGCGGCATCGGCCTCTGGCTTACCCGCAAGCACTCCTGACCAAAACCCGTTGACCGAATCAAGGCGACTCGAAAGAGCCGCCTTTTTTCGTGCCTAGCCCCATCGAAAAGCCCGGACATGCGCCGGGCTTTTTCATTGGGTTTGGGACGCCAAGCCAAACATCAAAACGAGGGTATTTCCATGTGTTACGGCACGAACTGCGGACGTGAAGGGGCTTTTGGAACCTGCTATCACCCGGAAGACTGCATCATGCGCGCCATTGAGCGCGACGCGGAAGAGAACCTTGCCGCGCGGCTGGCACGCGACACGGCCCTGAGCCGGGAGCATTTCCCTTGCCCCAACTGCCTTGAGCAGGGCGAACGCCACAGCCTCACCTGTGAAAACGGCCTGTTCACCTGCCCGGAATGCGGCGGGGAATGCGACGCGGCGGAACTCATCGCGCTCTATGATGATATACGCGCCGGGCATGTTTCCGATGCCGAAGTCGTCGGCCTGTGGATTGAAAAGCTCGACGCAAGGAGGGTCGCATGACCACCACATTCTTCTGCATCGAAACCGGGAATTCGCTCTACGGCGGAACGGTCAGACACTTTTTCAATTCACCCGCAGCCGTGATGTCGTTCCTCAAGGCGACACGGGAGGGCTGGAGCCTCCGGGCGGCGGAATGGGACGATGGGGAACTCGTCCCCACGCGGCCCATCACCAACTGCCAGTTCATCGACGAGGACGGCGGAATCGACGCTGTTCTTGAACGGCTGGAGGCGGCCGCATGAACTTTGACATCTGGAAACGGCTATGGGCGGTACTCCTCAACTTCAACTTTTGGAGCCGCCCGTGGCTGGCGGCGCTTATCGTCGCTCTCTGTTTTCTTCTCACGGGGTATTTTGAGCGGCAAGATCGGGAACTCTTTGAACAGATGACGCCGCTCGTCATGGAGGCGGGGCAATGAACGAAAAAATGCTGCGGCGTTTTTCAGATTGGCTCTTCGCTCATGGTTCCGAGGTGCTTGCCACGACGAATGACTATGAAGTTATCCGCTTTACGACACAACTCGGAATCGCCGTGCTCTACAGGAACAAAGACGGCGAAATCACAAAAGGAATCAACGGGGCGCAGGATGCTTTCAACGCCTTTCTTGATCAGCGGAAGTGGGAGGGCGGGGGAAAACGTGAGCGGAGGCCCCGAAATGCCCGCGAGCGTAACCTGTTGATCCGTTCCATCGCGGAAAGGGACGGTTGGGTCTGCATGTACTGCGGGCGGGTCCTGACCCCCGAGACGGCAACCGTGGAACATATCGTGCCGCTTGCCGGAAACGGGCTGGACAGCTTGCGGAACCTGACCCTTGCCTGTGCCTCATGCAACAATGAGGCGGGACACCTGAGCGCCCGACAAAAACTGGATTTGGCAATGAGAAGAAGGTTGCTGACCATCGCCAATGAATTGCAGGAGATCCGTGATGAACTGGACGGACGACGCTTACCCCGAACTTGATGGGGACTGGACGGACGAGGAACTCATGATCCCGGCGGGCAATGCCGCCTTTGCGCGGAACCGGCGCAAGCACACGGAAACGGAAGAAGGCGGGGAGTAAGTATATGTGCGATACCCATAGCGAACAGATCAACGAACTGGCGAAGGCCCTTGCCGCCGCGCAGGGAGAGCTTGAGCCCGCAGAAAAGAACGCCACGGCAGCCATCGGGGAAAAGGGGAAGCTCTCGCGTAAATACGCTGACTTGACGGCGATGCTCGATGCCGTCCGCAAGGTGCTCCCGAAGCACGGCCTTTCCATCGCGCAGATTGTCCTCCCTACCGAGGGAGTCGCGCACGTCAGGACCATGTTGATGCACGAGTCGGGGCAATGGCTGGCATCGGAATGCAGGATGCCATACGACAATACAGGCTCCAAGAACACTGTGCAGTCAATGGGCAGCGCCATCACCTACGCCCGGCGCTATTCCCTTTCGGCGTTGGTCGGCGTGGTGGCCGACGATGATGACGACGGGGAAGGCGCATGGAGGCGGGACGCCGACCGGGAACCGCCCAGACGCAATACTCCCGAGCCGCCCGCCCCGCAGTCCAAGCCCGAGCGCGTGAACCTCGCCGCCCTCGCCAAGGCGTTGAGCGAAGTGCGGGACAGTGCGGGGTTCGTCGCCTGTTACAACCGCCATCGGATTACTGAGGAACACCCGGA
>OGWR01002640.1_pt1 | contig 12582 bp, 10 predicted proteins | sample 1576061 | NCBI WGS metagenome assembly OGWR01 (sample SAMEA3541511, study PRJEB24748) | human gut metagenome | biome: human gut; feature: human-associated habitat; material: faeces | place: China | collected 2012 | reverse complement strand
GATGATATCCCCCACCCGATCCCGGACCTTACCGGTTACATCACAGAAGGTCAGATCGTTCTGGACCGCAGCTTAAACGGTCAGTCCATCTACCCGCCGATCAGCGTGCTTCCGTCCCTGTCCCGTCTTATGAAGGACGGCATCGGTGAGGGATTTACCCGTGAAGATCATCAGGATGTGGCAAACCAGCTGTTTTCCTGCTACGCAAAGGTGGGCGACGCGAGAGCCCTCGCATCTGTTATCGGTGAAGATGAGCTCTCCCCGATCGATAAAAAATATCTGGAATTCGGCCGGGAATTTGAAAAACGGTTCATCGGACAGGATATCCATGACAACCGTACCATCATCGACACCTTAAATATCGGCTGGGAGCTTTTAGGACTTCTTCCGAGAGAAGAGCTCGACCGTATTGACACGAAGATCTTAGACAAGTATTATAAACCTGCAGACGCCGCTTCAGACGCTTCATAAGGAGGGGATCTCATGAATCCGAACACATTCCCCACCAAGGGAAATCTGATCCTTGCGAAAAACTCCCTCGCCCTTGCGACTCAGGGGTACGGACTGATGGATAAAAAGAGGAACATCTTGCTGCGGGAACTTATGGGCCTGATCGATCAGGCAAAAGCGATCCAGTCCGAGATCGATTCCACTTTTACCGCCGCCTACAAGGCACTCCAGAAGGCCAATATCGAGATGGGAATCCACTATGTGGAGGAGATCGCAGGTTCACTTCCCGTCACGGATGATATCCGGATCAAGGCGCGCAGCATCATGGGAACGGAGATCCCGCTTGTCGAGTATACACCGTCAAAAGATGAAAAACCGCCTTATTCGTTTTACAGCACCAGCGATTCGCTGGACGAGGCACGAATCGCCTTCGAGCGCGTGAAGGAACTGACCGCAGACCTCGCAACCGTGGAGACATCCGCCTACCGTCTTGCCGAGAGCATTAAGAAGACCCAGAAGCGGGCTAATGCACTAAAGAACATCACGATCCCGTCATACCAGGCACTTGTGAAGGACATCACCAACGCCCTGGAGGAAAAGGACCGCGAAGAGTTCACAAGACTAAAAGTAATCAAACGGAGTACCACGAAATGACAAAAACAGCAAAGACCATTACCTACGCCGCCGGGATCTTCACCGCATTCTGGCTGATCATCGCGTTCCTTATCACGTCCGTTGAGGCAGTCACCTACTGGACACCAGGATATTATGAGAAGGAATACACGAAATATCAGGTTCTGAATGATCTTCCTGAGATGACCATGGATGATCTTTTAGACGTTACCGATGAAATGATGGCATTTCTTCGCGGAAAGCGTGAAAACCTTCACGTATACACCACCATGGGCGGGGAATACCGGGAATTTTTTAATGACCGGGAGATTGCCCACATGGAGGACGTGCGGGGACTCTTCATCGGCGGCCTGTGGCTTCGCCGGATCGGGATCCTGATCACCCTATGCTTCGCGTCCCTGGCTTATTTCTGGGGACGTAAGAGTGCGGAGCGGACAGAGGCGTTAAAGCGCCTGATCCCGAAATCCCTCTGTATCGGCACCGGCGCGGTCTTTGCCGTAGCACTGGCCCTGATCGGCATTATATCCACAGACTTCTCAAAATATTTCATTGTTTTCCACAAAATCTTTTTCAACAATGATCTGTGGGTCCTCGATCCACGCACGGACATGCTCATCAACATCGTTCCGGAAGGTTTCTTTTTCGATACCGCCGCGCAGATCGCGCTGGTGTTTGCGGTGATCGTTGGGATGTTTTTTGTTGGGAATCTGGTATTATATAAAAGAGCCGGCAGGTAGATCTGCCGGTTTTTTTATATCATTTATCGGTTGCAGCCCTGTCTTCAAACTGCTATAATCCATAGTACGAGTACTGTGATCATTCAATCCTTCACAATTACAGGCAAAAATCCATTTCTGATCGGCTGTGCCGATGGGATTTGAGACATCAAAACAGCCGCCACGTCGGGTAAACATAGCGGCAATTTTTTCAAGGAGTTCCATGAAACGAATTTTAAGTATTTTTCTCTGTCTGACGCTGATCCTCGGTTTTTGTCCGGGACAGACGGCATATGCGGCGGCTGAGTGGCCGTCGGAGATCTCGATCTCAGCGGACGGCGGGATCCTAATGGACATCAATTCGGGAGCGGTTTTGTTCGAGAAGAACAGCCATGAACCGTATTATCCGGCAAGTATCACAAAGATCCTGACGGCACTGATCGTGATTGAAAACTGTGGGCTTGATGAGACCGTGACGTTCTCCAACACAGCGGTGAACTCTCTTGAGCCGAACTCCTCCATTCTGGGGGCCCGCGCCGGAGATACGTTAAGTGTCCGGGACTGTCTTTATGCCCTGCTTTTACAGTCCGCGAATGAGGTTGCAAACGCTCTGGCCGAACACTGCGCAGGCAGTATTGATGCTTTTGCGGAGAAGATGAATGAGAAGGCGGCGGAGCTTGGATGTACAGACTCCCATTTCGCAAACCCGAGCGGTCTGAATGATCCGAATCACTATGTGTCCGCTTATGACATGGCACTGATCGCAAAGGCGGCGTTTAATAATCCGACATTTGTAGAGGTTGATTCCACGACGTACTATGACGTTCCTGCGGGGAAATTAAAGCAGTACCCGGATGGCTGGCGCTACTACGCCCACCACAGAATGCTGCGGCGGAATGATTCCCTTTATTACGACGGTGCCATCGGCGGAAAGACCGGTTACACCTTGCTTGCGGGAAATACATTGGTGACATGCGCGGAGCGCGATGGAATGAAGCTCATAGCTGTCGTTCTCAATGGTCACCAGACCCATTATTCCGACACAAAAGCACTGTTTGACTATGGATTTAAAAATTTCAAGTCCGTTCCGGTTGCGGATCAGGACAGCACTTACAGCAAGGTGGCTGATGATCTGACGATCTCCGGGATCTTTTCCGGGAGTGCTACAAGACTCACGGTAAATAAAAACAGCGCGGTGACTTTACCTGCGGATGGGAGCTTCTCCGATGTGACTTCCACACTGGACTACGACTTGACTGACGATGCACCGGATGGGGCGATTGCACGGATCGATTACCGCTATGGGGATAAGCTTGTGGGACAGGCTTATCTGGAGGCGACTGTGACACAGGGATATGTGCCCGGAGCAGTGAATCAGAGCACGGATACCGCGGAGACTGAGACTGTGGCTGAAACCGTTCCTTCTAAGGCACCTGACAAGAAAACCGAACCTTCCTCTAAAAAAACGGGCAGCAATAAGACATCCTGGACCTCCTCTCCTGCTTTCGGCATTGTTAAGAAAGTCCTGATCGCTGCCGCTGTCATCGGAGCCATTGGCGGCGCCGTCTTCGGAATCATGATCTATCAGGAAAACAAGGCCCAGAACGAGCGTTTTCTCCGTCATCAGCGGCGCGAAAAACGTTTAAAGGAATGGGGATATTCTTCCACAGAATTTGATATGATCATGGAAAAGCACTTAAGATCCAAGTCTGGGATTAAGCAGCCGGGATTCCGGGAGCGGCTCAGAGATCGTTTTCGGAGACGATAAGTTTTATTTTATGTAAACTAAAAGAGCAGATGTATGCTTTTTGAAGCAATACCTCTGCTCTTTTTCTATCTTTTCACATCCGTTTTTTCAGGAGCAAAGTGCTCAATTGCTGCCGTATCTTCCGGGCTGCCGCCTCTATTCCACTCCATGGAGTTTCTTCTGCCTGCTTTTCTCCGCACGGCGGATCCGGGCCTCCTCTTTTTTCAGGAAAACAGCTTCTGCACCTTCCTCATCCACCGGTTTTACCGTCTTTACGGCAAAAACTCTGCCGTCCTCCGACTTTTTCATCCGGATTTTTCCTTTCATCATACCGTGTTCCGGGCATGTCGCAAGGCAGAGGTAATAGCGCTGCCCCGAGGAAAACCAGCGGATCTTTTTCCTCAACATCCGGCGGCACTTCGTGCAGACAACATCTGTCACCCGCTTCTCCTCCATCGCCTCTTCCTTTGTCTCAAACATCCGGGACACAAACTTCGTGTACTCCGGGAACCGCAGTGTGAACTCCTCATCCTCGCTCTCCGGCGGCAGATAATAATCCACGGACACATAATCTTTCACGGAATCAAAATCCATCGCCTGCAGCACCCGCCCCGTATATTCCGCGTCCCCCAGTGCCCGGTGGAACGGCGCGTCCACATCAAGCGCAAAGGACTCCACCGCTTCATCAAGCGAAATTCTCGCCTTTCCGTCCTGATAGCACAGGCTGTACAGTTTCTGGACATCATAAAAAAGGAACGGTTTCGGGAACGGGATCGTCATCCCATGATAGACCATGTTCCTCTGCAGTTCCGTAAGGTCCATACTTCCCCAGGTGCAGAATATGCAGTCCTCTCCGCACCATTTAAGGAAATCCTCCATCACCGCCGCAAACGGCTCTCCATCCCGCTCTAACTCTTCGATGGAAACATGGGTCACCTCAGAGATGATCCGGTGCATCTGGCGGTACACGCAGGGACGGATGATCCGGTGAAACTCCGCGACCTTCTCACGCTCTTCATTCAGTTTTACTGCTCCGATCTCAAAGATCTCAAAAGGAAGCCGCTCCACAGACGCTTCTTTACCGCCCGGGTTCTGGTTCCATTCCAAATCAAATACAATAAAATTTTTCATAATACAAGAGTATAGCACAGTTTTTTCTGCCCGTCACTGAGAAAATTGTTGCTGTACACGGGCAGAGATCAGTCGCTTACTTTTTTCTTGCACTCTGTTTCAAATAATCCTATAATAAGCATAGTTTGAGATAGAAAAACTACAGCAACAGCGTTTCCGCCTCTGTAGGATCACTCAGGTAAGACCATCTGCTTCTGATCTGGTGCTTTTATCTGGAGATTTGCTGCGCTGGAACGCGGAAAGGATTCTTATCATGAAACACATCACAGGACTTGCGCATATCGCGCTTTTCACAAAGGATCTTGAAACATCCATAAAATTCTACGAATGTCTCGGTGGAAAGGTCACTGGACAGGCTGATGTCCAGAAGCCGCTTGGAACTAACCACATCAAGATCGTCAGCATGCCGGGCTTTGACCTCGAGATCATCGAGCCACATGACGGCACTGATGTGACCGCCCAGGGCGGTCTCTTCCCGCACATCGCAATCGAAGTCAATGACATCGACGCTGCCATCGCAGACTTAAAGGCAGCCGGGATCACAAACTTCCGGGGCGGTGTCGACAAGGCAGCTGACCTCCCGATCTTCGGCGGCATCCGAAACGCGTTTTTTATCGGACCAAACGGAGAACAGCTGGAGCTTTTACAGCATCTGTAAAATTCGGTTGACCGCAGATCATGCGGATCACTGTAATTTAAGTACATAAGTAAAGTCCCCGGATAAGGAACTACCGCAGCTGGTCAACTGACCGATGGCACATTCCCTATCCGGGGGCTTATCTTATCCCAATAACGCCTTCAAATCCTCCTCCGGTGTTGTCACCGGACCGATTCCGTAGTTCTCCACAAGGAAATTCAGGATATTCGGGGAGAGGAACGCCGGTAAGGACGGGCCGAGGCGGATATTCCTGATCCCAAGATGCAGGAGTGTCAGGAGAATACACACTGCCTTCTGCTCATACCAGGAGAGCACGAAGGACAGCGGAAGCTCGTTCACCTCGCACCCAAACGCCTCAGCCAGCGCCGCCGCCACCTTGATGGCACCGTAGGCATCGTTGCACTGACCCATATCCATGATCCGCGGGAGACCGCCGATATTTCCAAGGTCCAGATCGTTAAAGCGGAACTTTCCGCATGCTAACGTCAGGACAATGCTGTCCGCCGGAGTCTGCTTTACAAAATCCGTATAGTAGTTTCTTCCCGGCTTCGCGCCATCACAGCCCGCAACGAGGAAGAAATGTCTGATCGCGCCGGATTTTACCGCGTCGATGACCTGATCAGCCATGGAAAGGATCGTTCCATGTCCGAATCCTGTCACGACCTGAGTTCCGCCGTTGATTCCCGTAAACTGGCGGTCTTCCTGATATCCGCCGAGTTCCAGCGCCTTCTCGATCACCGGGGTAAAGTCTTTCTCATCATCGATATGAACCATTCCCGGATATGCTACGACCTCCGTCGTGAACACGCGGTCCGCGTAGGATTTCTTCGGCGGCATCAGGCAGTTTGTGGTAAAGAGGATCGGAGCCGGGATATCCGCAAATTCCTTCTGCTGATTCTGCCATGCAGTTCCGAAATTGCCCTTTAACTGCGGATACTTTCTGAGCTCCGGGTAAGCGTGGGCCGGCAACATCTCGCCGTGGGTGTAGATGTTAACGCCTTTTCCCTCTGTCTGCTTTAAGAGAAGCTCCAGGTCCTTGAGGTCATGTCCCGTCACAACGATAAACGGTCCTCTTTCTACTACAAGCGGTACGCTGACCGGGATCGGAGTCCCGTAAGTTCCCGTGTTTGCTGCGTCCAGCATCGCCATGGTGAGGTTCACCTCGCCGACCTTCAGGACCGTCGGGAGCAGGCTTTCGACGGTGCCGTCTTTTGCGATCTCCCGGAGTCCCGTTAAGAAGAACTGGTTTACCGTCTCATCAGATGCCCCCAGCATCAGCGCATGGTACGCGTACGCCGCCATACCCTTTAATCCGAACAGGATCAGGGATTTCAGGGAGCGGATATCAGGGTCCATGTCCCACAGCAGACCGAGATTATAATCATCCGTATCTTGCATACTTGCTGCCGCACCTGACTCTCCCACTGCCTTTTCGCGCGGTCCTGCACTTTTCTTCACCGGCGCTGCGAGCAGCCGCTCCTTCTCCCTGTGCGTCTTCTCAATCTGCGCCCGGATCGCGTCATCATCAAAGCTTACATTCGTAAGTGTCGTAAAAAGCCCCTCGATCACCGTGCGGTACACTCGATCTCCCGGACATTCCACGCCTTCTGCCGCTCTCGCAAGCCCGATCATCGCACCTACAAGCTGGTCCTGCAGCCTTGCTGTCTCCGCCGTCTTTCCGCAGACACCCGTGCTCCCGGTACATCCCGCGCAGCCTGCGGTCTGCTCACACTGATAACAAAACATTTTCTGATCCATTTCATATACCTCCATATATTTCCCCGGCTCTTCCCGCGTGACTCCAGGCAGCCCATACAAGCAGCCAACACTGTCTTCGCAGTTTTGCCGATCTCAAATTATCCTGACACGCCTGCCGTCCCTGCGGCAGCCATAACCGATAAGTCATCATGTTTCCCTGTCCGGCACCGCCGAACCATGTACACATTATATCCGCGAAATCAGCTTTCGTATGTTGTAATTACAACATTTTTAAACAGACCACCTGGAAATAATTTCCACACGTCCACCTCTCACACTTTTCGCAGACCAGAACGGATCCAGCCGCTCTTTATAATTTCCTGTGCGAATCAGGAATTTTCAGGACTTTAAAATCCATAAATTTCGCTTTTCTTTACATCCATAAACGTTTATAATGGAACAAATGCTTTATGAAAGGATTCAGATTATGTTTCGTATTCTTTCCGCTTTCAGGCGGTTAAATTCATTTCAGATCATTGTTTTAGGCTTTGCCTTCGTGATCTTGCTCGGCGCCGGCATCCTGATGCTGCCGGTATCCTCCGCGGACGGAAGCTGGACTCCATTTGTAAACGCCCTGTTTACCTCCGTCACCTCCGTCTGCGTGACCGGTCTTGTGGTCTGTGACACCGGAACCTACTGGTCTTCCTTTGGACATGCCGTAATTCTGCTTCTGATCCAGACCGGCGGTCTCGGCGTTGTGACGATCTCCGCTTCCTTTACGATCCTCTCCGGAAAGAAGATCGGTCTTTCCCAGCGGAGTATCATGGCGGAATCGGTCGCTGCCCCTCAGCTCAGCGGAGTTGTCCGCCTGACCGGTTTTATTGTAAGAGTCACTCTCGGTATCGAACTGATCGGCGCTCTCCTGATGGCACCTGTATTCTGCCGCGATTTTGGTCTCTTCCGGGGACTCTGGATGTCTTTATTCCACTCCGTATCCGCATTCTGCAACGCCGGAATCGATCTGCTTGGTGTCCGGGGAGCATATTCCTCCCTGACATCCTACGCATATGACCCGCTGATCAATCTCGTGATCATCCTGCTTATCGTGATCGGCGGAATCGGTTTTCTGACCTGGGATGATATTTACAGAAACCGGCACCATATTTCCCGATACCGAATGCAGAGTAAGGTCATCCTCTCCTACTCGCTGGCACTGATCTTTATCCCGGCTATCCTCTTCTTTTTTCTGGAATTTCAGGATATCCCGGCCGGAAAACGGATCCTTGTATCCTTATTCCAGTCGGTGACAACGCGAACTGCCGGTTTTAATACAGCGGATCTTTCCTCCATGCGGGAATCCGGCCAGTTCCTTATGATCCTTCTCATGCTGGTCGGAGGAAGTCCGGGATCCACCGCCGGCGGAATCAAGACGACCACTCTGGCCGTTCTGATCTCCTGCGCGACTGCTGTCTTTGCCAGAAAGGACAGCCCGGAAATGTTTAAACGGCGCATTATCCCCGATATTGTCGCCACAGCGATCGCGATCCTTTTCATGTATACAAGCCTCGGTATCCTGTGTGCCATGACGCTCAGTATTCTGGAAAGCCTGCCTCTTATGCCGTGCCTGTTTGAGGCGTTTTCCGCCCTCGCTACGGTAGGCTTAAGCTTCGGGATCACCCCGACACTTTCCGTTCCATCGAAGCTGATCCTGATCGCATTTATGTTCATCGGCCGCGTTGGCGGACTCACGATCATCTACGCGACCATGTCCGGGTACAAGATTCAGTGCGGAAAATTCCCGCAGGAAAAAATTTCCGTCGGATAATATATTTAAGGAGAAAATTATGAAATCAATTCTTTTGATCGGCCTCGGCCGTTTTGGAAAACATGTTGCCATGCATCTTCACAACCTCGGACATCAGGTCATGGCCGTTGACAGTACGGAGGAACGCGTCAACGCAGTCCTTCCCTATGTGACAGAAGCACAGATCGGTGACAGTACAAACGAGTCCTTCCTTTCCTCTCTGGGAATCCGCAATTTTGATGCCTGCATCGTCGCGATCGGCGATAACTTCCAGAGTTCCCTTGAAACAACGTCTCTCTTAAAGGAGCTTGGCGCAAAGCTCGTTGTCTCCCGCGCTTCCAGTGATGTTCACCAGAAATTTCTTCTGCGGAACGGTGCCGATCAGGTCGTCTACCCGGAACAGCAGCTTGCGAAATGGACTGCGATCCGCTTCAGCTCCAACCACATTCTTGATTTTGTCAATCTGGAAGGCGACTACGATATCTATGAGGTAGATCTTCCGGAACGCTGGGTCGGTATGAGCGTAGGTGAGATCGATATCCGGAAAAAATACGGCATCAACATCATTGCCGTCCGGCGAAACGGCACTCTGGATTTCTCCGTCAAGCCGGAAACCGTCTTTGAAGACGGCAATACGATCCTGGTTCTCGGACAGTATCGAGAGCTGCAGAAATGCTTTAAGATTTAATATCCTGTTTGCTCCAATGCGCGCCTGCGAAACCTGCCGCCGGCAGCTTCTTTCGTATACATGGCAGCATAAAAAGCCATTTTATGGATATCTCCTGAATTTTAGGACTTTCCCATAAAATGGCTTTTTATTGACCTTTTTATTTCACATCTATCATTTATCTATCCACATATTCCCCATAAGCGATCAGCGGATCCCCTGTCTTCACGCCAAGACCCACCGTCTGGTACAGAATGATTCCCGGATAGTCTGCCCGATACTCCAGTAAAAGGTTTCCCCAGATATCTCTCACCGTTCCCAGAACCGCACCTCCCGCGAACGTATCTCCTGCGGAAAATACCGGATACCACAATCCATCTGTCTCTGCCTCCAGATACTCTGCTCTGGTCACATTTTTCTGCTGCACTGTATGAACCTCTTCACCGGAAAGAAGTCCCATGCGGATCATAATATTCTTCACATCCCGCTTATATGCCTGAACTTCGCTGTCCGTAAATTTTCCGCCGCCTCCGCGCTCCATGAGGATCGCAGGAAGACCTCTCTGACATGCGCTGCCGTACAGTTATCTGTGATATGTTAGCATAGACTAATTTTTAAGGCAAGCAATTTTTCTTGCCAATGACGGTAATTCTGGTAAAATGTAATTATCTACGACAGAGGAGTGACATCCATGGTTACATTAAATGATTATCTTTATTCCGGCGATACCATGTTCAAAATTTTAAAAAACTACAGCCAGGACCTGAAGAAAGAGGCAAAATGCACCGGCAATGAGATCGACCTGATGCATGCGAACTTTCTGCTCCAGATCCGGGAGCTGCTCGAGCACAATGATTTCCTTACTGCCCAGTCCCAGAAGATCCGGGAATTTTATATCCATATGGCAAAGGAATATCCGCTTTTGGCCTTTAACTTCAAAGGGCGCATCAAATCCCTGATCCGCGCGGAGGCAAAGTTCAACGGCTACATCGTCGAATATATCTATGATTACTATATGGAAAATAAGGCCTACCCGTCGATTTCCGAACTCAAGCAGCGCCTCAGCTGTTTTCGGGATCTAATCGCATACCGGATCGTGACTTCTCTGCCGAAATGCTACCTGAAACCTGATGAATCTCAGGAAGAAGCTGACCTCCGATACCTCTACCAGATCGCCAACGAACTTCCGGGCTTTCTCGAAGAGCGGGGATTTACCGCGGAACTGGCCTACGGTGTGAAGAAAAGCACCTCGCCGTTATTAAACGATGATGTGAAGCCTTACTACCGCGACTATATCTGTGGAAATACTTCTGAGGACTACCAGTCACTCCACATCACCTTCTACGACAACAGCTCCCGCAGCTATATGGAAGTCCAGCTCCGCACCAAGCACATGGACGATATTGCGGAGATCGGTGTCGCCAACCACTTAAGCTACGAGAAGCGCCAGGAGGGCGAGCGCGCCCGCCGCGACGAGATCCCTGTGGGCGAATGCGTCTACTTTGATGAAGCCTACGAGCGCTGCCGCCGCCTCGTAACCTTAAGCCTCGCCGACCTCGACGTAAACATGTTCTCCGCCATCAATAATGACCTCGTAAACGATGGCTGCGGCCTCTACCGCGGACGCCTGATCCTGCCCTATGAGCATTTGTCGAGACATCAGAATGAGCTGGTGGATTAACCCTCAATCACTGATCATATAAACAATTTTGTACTCCTGCAGGAGTATCGCCGAAGATCCTGTCTTACTATGGGGCAGGATCTTTTTATTTCTATCCTCACGTTATTTCACTTTCTGAACTATCATTGATATTTCTCCGGTTCTGCCATATATTTAGGTTCCGAAGTAATATTTGGATTTGCTTTTTTTCGCAGAGGAACTGCTTCTGCTACATGATCCAATGGATCTTAAAGCTAAAATCCATCTACCGGAAGGGATTTCTTACATGGATATCGGAAAAATCATCAACCATCTCTCCAGCCGTCTCCGCTCCCGCTCGCAGGCAGTACACGCGAAGCTCAGGATTGAGAATGCACAGGGGAAGATCTTAAACTTTATTCTGGTGGAATCCGCGCTTCATCCCGTCTACCAAAAAGATATCGAAAAGGAATTTTCTCACCACATTACTCAATCAAGTTTATCGTAGAAAATTCCGTGAATAAGACAAAGGTCACATGACTCCCACCGATCAAAGGGGGCCAAGTGACCTTTACTTCTTCTGAATGCACTACCCCAGCTTATCTGAAGCGGCAATACACTTTTACAGCATCTTCAAAATCTCATCCCGATCCAGTACAATACTCTGGATTCCTTCTCCAGACAAGATCTCCTCCACAAGAGCACTCTTGCTCTCCTGAAGCTTTTTGATCTGCTCCTCGATCGTGTTCTCCGCGATCAGGTCATAGACCGTCACCGTGTTCCTCTGACCGATCCGGTGCGCACGGTCTGTTGCCTGATTCTGCGCAGCGACATTCCACCATGGATCGTAGTGGATCACGATATCTGCCGCCGTCAGGTTCAGTCCTGTACCACCAGCTTTCAAGGAAATACAGAACACAGGAACATCGTCCGTCTCAAAGGAATCCACAAGCCGGATCCTCTGCTCCTTCGACACGCTTCCATCAATTCGGTGATCCTCGATTTTCTCTTTCGCAAGCGCCTTTTCAATTTCATCCAACACACTCGTAAACTGGGAGAACAGAAGCACCTTATGTCCACCGTCGACTGCCTGTCTCACAAGTTCCACACAGGCATCCATCTTCGCGTTTTCACCGTGATAGTTTTCCAGAAATAACTCCGGACCGCAGCAAAGCTGGCGCAGTCTTGTGAGTTCCTTCAATACTTCCAGCTTGCTCTGTTTAAATTCCTCTTTGCTCTGCTTTTCCAGATACAGTTTCAGCCGCTTTGCGTATGCGTCATACAGCTTTCTCTGCTCTCCTTCAAGCTCAATCGTTACCGTCTTTTCGATCTTGTCCGGAAGCTCCGTGAGCACATCCTTTTTCAGTCGGCGAAGAATAAACGGATGTACCATGCTGCGCAATCTCGCACTCACTTCTTCATCTCTGTCATTCATGATC
>OGWR01002636.1_pt1 | contig 12588 bp, 10 predicted proteins | sample 1576061 | NCBI WGS metagenome assembly OGWR01 (sample SAMEA3541511, study PRJEB24748) | human gut metagenome | biome: human gut; feature: human-associated habitat; material: faeces | place: China | collected 2012 | reverse complement strand
AGGTCTGCATCCTGCAAAAGCGAGACCACGGAATCCGCTGAAAATGTGATCTGCACCATGCCGTGTCCGCCGTCCAGCGACGATGCCGCCACGATGGTAGGCGTATCGGAATCCAGCAGGAACAGCGCATCGGTGTATACATCTTCTTCCAGATGTGACCGGAACTCCTCACGGATGGAAGTGCCTGCGCCGGACGGGTCGGTACTTGCCACCACATTGCCGTCTGCATCTGCAACGCTTATCATATCGGCGTTGACTGTGACACGCAGTTCTTCCAGCGTCCGGTCATCGGTGATGAACGAACTGTCCTGCGCCAGCAGCATGGCAATGGTTCTGGTTTTGGCGGAGTAATCCTCTTTGAATTCGTCTGTCAGCAGCTGGGTTGCGTTGTGGTTTTTCTCCAGATACGTCTCGATCGAGCCAATGTTGACATCGATCTGTGCGATCACATTATTCTGGCTGACAACGCCCACGGTATAGCCGGCTGCAATTGCCAGAACCGCAATGCAGACTGCCATGCTCAGCATGACCCAGCGATATAATTTCACAAATCGTTTTACCACTTTTGTAAAAACACACCTACCCTTTTCTGAAAGGCAGCACTGCGCAAAACCTGCGGATGCTGCCGAAAATATACTTTTGTTATTATAGCATATTCCGGCGCAGTTGTCCAGCATTTCCACTGAATTTTCACAAAAAAACAGGACAGGAGTTTTTGCTCCCGTCCTGTGATCTGTTTCAGATTCGTATACGATTCCGCAGTTACCGCAGCTGATGCTGCTTTTCTGCGAAGTATTGTTTGGTATCCATTGCCACAACGCCAGACAATGCAATCAATGCAATGACGTTCGGGAATGCCATCAGACCGTTAAAGACATCGGCAGTATCCCATACCGCCTCAACGGTCAGATACGGTCCAATGAAAACTGCCACGATGTACAGCCAGCGGAATGCCAGTGTCAGCGTATGGCTTGCCTTGCCACGCAGGTAGGTCAGACAGCGCTCAGAATAATAGCTCCAGCCCAGAATGGTGGTAAATGCAAAGAAGATCAGGCAGAGCATCAGAATGCAGGAAGAAACCTGTGCCGGGAACGGCAGACCGTGCTGGAACGCTGCGTCTGTGATCTGTACGCCCTGGAGATCCGGGTTCTGCCATGCGCCGGAAATGACGATGGAAAGACCGGTCATGGTGCAGATCACAATGGTATCAATAAAAGTACCGGTCATGGTTACCAGACCCTGGCGAACCGGTTCCTTGGTACGGGCTGCGGCAGCTGCGATCGGGGCAGAACCCAGACCAGCCTCATTGGAGAAGATACCTCTGGCAACACCCTTCTGCATTGCCATAAACATGCTTCCAACGGCACCGCCGGTTACAGCTTTAGGAGTAAATGCTGCTTTCACTATAATCTTGATTGCAGCAGGTACCTGTGTGATATTTGTAATGATCAGAATTGCTGCAAAAAGGAAATAGATAATAGCCATAAAAGGCACGATAACCTGGCTTACATTTGCGATACGCTTGATACCACCAATAAGTACGGCGGCTACACAGAATGCAAGGATCAGGGATGCAATGACAACAGACCAGGAATATTGGCCAAGAGAAAAAATCTGTATACAATGCTTGTCATTCGGATCAAAAAAACCGTGAACAGCACTGGCGATTCCGTTTACCTGACTGAAAGTTCCAATACCGAAAAGTCCGACACATACGCCGAAAAAGGCGAATAGTTTTGCAAGCCATTTCCATTTCTTTCCCATGCCCTGTTCGATATAATAAAACGGACCGCCGAGGCTGTGTCCATCCTCGCCGACGATACGATACTTGACGGCGAGAAGACCCTCGGAAAATTTTGTTGCCATTCCAAAGAAAGCGGCTACGATCATCCAGAAAAGTGCTCCCGGACCGCCGGCTCCTACTGCAGTTGCGACGCCGACGATATTACCGGTACCAATGGTGGCACTTAATGCCGTACAGAGTGCAGAGAAGCTGGAAATTTCACCTTCGCCCCCCTCTTCGTTTTTTACCATCCATTTTAACGCCAATGGGAGCTTTCGGATCTGAAGAAGACCCAGACGGAGAGTCAGCAGGATACCACCGGCCATAATGAGTACCATAAGTGGGACACCCCATACAAGGTTGTCGATCTGAACGAGTAAATCATTGATTGTTTTCCACATTATTTTATCCTTCCTATGTATAATTTGAGTGTTACATGTGCAAAAACACACCTTTATACTATACCTTTTTTTAGGAATTTTTTCAATAACATGATATAATGTGCGCGAAGGCAAAAGTGAACATGCCACATTGGCAGATGCGGAAGCTTGCTTCCTGCAGATGACGATGCGGCATGTGAACGCGCCCGCGAGTTCGAAAAAGCGAAGCTTATTCGAACCTTTTGCCGGAGCGTTATAAAAAAGGAGCAGGATCAACATATGATAGAGGTTGAAATTAAATTGCCGGTTAGGGACCGGAGAAATTTACAAAAGAAACTGGAAGAGGACGGGTTTGTCAAAAGTCATCTGGTCCGGGAGACAGATCGGTATTTTAACGGAGTGGATCGTGACTTTAAAAAGACAGATGAAGCATTCCGGATCCGAAAGACAGAATGGCTGGAGCGTAGTGCTTTGAAGGAGGACTCCGTTTTGACGGGCGATGTGCCGGAGCAGACGACATACATTACATATAAAGGTCCAAAGCTTGGAAATGTGGGGATGTCCCGCGAAGAGCTGGAAACGACGGTGGGAGATGCGAAGGTGATGCGGGAAATATTGATTTCCCTGGGGTACCGTCCGGTTCAGTCGGTGGTTAAAACAAGACAATATTATTCTCATAAGGATATGACTGCCTGTGTGGATCAGGTAGAGGGACTGGGAGATTATCTGGAACTGGAGGTCCTGGTCGATGCAGAAGGAGAGAGACCACAGGCTTTGAAGAGGATTAAAGAACAGTTGAAAAAGCTGGGATATTCTATGGGGGAGACTACGAGGATCAGTTACTTGTCGATGCTGGAGGAAAATGTTAAAATGAAATGGTAAGCTTCTTGCAAATGGATATTTAGGCAGAAATTCCATTATTTTTATAGACGAGATAGAATCAGCATTACATCCTAAAGCAGTGTGTCAGTTTTTGGATATGATTGATAATATTGCAAATGAAATGGGACTTCAGGTGTTTATTACAAGTCATTCTTATTTTGTGATTATTATTTTCCAAATAGAGGATAGTGCACAATATAAGGAAAAACTACGGCAGATTCTTCCGAAGAAAAGAAAATTAAGTATCAGGAGTACATACAAGAGATTGTTGAAAAGATGCGCCATTCTCTTAATTTATATGCAAACATTGTGTTAAAGAGATATTCACAAGATGGAATGCCGGATCAATTAAAAGATGCAGAAAACTTGAATATGCGCTTGATTTTAATAGTAAAAAATGCAGAGATTGCATGGTTAGATCCGTTTCGGGATAAGTTTCGGAAAGAGCTGAGAAAAGAGATGCGGATTTGGAAAATACCAGATTTTATTATTCTTAATGAGGAGCAGGCAAGAAAAAAGCAGTTTATTCTTTGATTATGAGTATTTAATACATAAATGTAAAATGAGTATATCAATATATTGTGATTCCGATATATGGTTTATGTAAATTAAGGAGTTTAATATTAACATGAACAACACCTACAAATTTTATCAAAACAAACAATGTGAATATTTTCCATGTCACGATGTTGCAGACTCATCTTCCTTTAACTGCCTGTTCTGTTACTGCCCATTATATCTGAAGGAAACCTGTCTGGGGCATCCGGATTATATCCTGAACGGAAAGGGGCAGCGGATCAAGGATTGCAGTAGCTGCACGGTGGTGCACCGTCCGGAAATGTATGAAAAGGTATTGGAGGAGCTGGGACGGCAGGATCAGGAAATTTCTATTAACATATGGAATCTGCGGGAACAGATATGGGACAGAATGGCGCAGATCGCATCCTGGGAGCAGATGGAGCCGGAAATGCACCGGCAGCACCGGGCAACGGCGATCAGCAGTATCACTAATATTCTGGAAAAACATAAATATCTCTATCGTCTCAATGTATTGCTACAGCCTTTTGCAAAGGAGTGTGTCCGGGAAGACCGTTTTATATTTGGAAAGCAGGAAATTTACTGCAATGTGCTGGAGCGTATTGAACGGAGTCAGATTGAGACAGGGTATGTATATGCCTTTCACGCACCGTTATTTGAAATGGAGGAGACAGATTCACTGCTGACACAATATTATCTGGAGATTTTTCAGATTGCCTGTATGGATGTGGTGCGGGAGTGGGTACAGGGATATCTGGAGAGAAAGCACAGCGTTATGAGCAGACATTACTGCAGCCCTTCCTTTGGACCGGGATTTTATGGAATGGAGATGGCGGCGGTGCCAAAGCTGTTAAAGCTGATGGATACAGAAAAGCTGGGAATCCGCTGGAAGGATGAGAAAATGGATCCGTCGATGAGTATTGTGGGGATCTATCTGGTCAGCAGGGAGGATATTTTGTCAAATTGTGGGGACTGTGTCAGTTGTATCGGAGGGAAAGATGGCTGCCGGTTCTGTGTCAATTACCATAAAAAGCCTATCTAAGATTCTTCAAAAGGGTTGCCAAAGCAATTCGATCCATGATAAAATATCCTTTTGGACATATAAAATAGAAAAAGATAAATGCTCCGAAAGAAGTTTGTGAGCTGAGTGGAAAGGAATGTTGGATCATTATGAACGAAAATCAGAATTCTACCCCTGTTGCAGAAAATAAAATGGGGACAATGCCGATCGGAAAATTGGTTTTTAATATGTCACTGCCCATGATGGTTTCTATGCTGGTACAGGCATTGTACAATATTGTGGACAGTATCTTTGTGGCAAAGCTTTCAGAAAATGCACTGACCGCTGTTTCTCTGGCATTTCCCCTTCAGACGCTTTTGATCGCTGTGGGAGCCGGCACCGGTGTCGGTATGAATGCTCTTGTCTCCAGATCTTTAGGAGAGAAGAACCAGAAACGGGCTAATCGGATTGCTACCAATGGTGCATTTATTTATATTCTGAGTTATTTTTTATTTCTGATCCTTGGATTTACCGTGGTGAGACCGTTTTATGCCAGTCAGACAGGCAGTGCAGATCAGGAGATCATGACCATGGGAATTGAGTATCTCAGCACGGTAATGATCTTTTCTTTTGGATTGTTTACACAGTTTTTCTTTGAGCGTCTGCTGACTTCTACAGGAAAAACGATCTTTAGTATGACCTCTCAGTTGACGGGAGCGGTGACCAATATTATTCTGGATCCCATTCTGATCTTTGGTTTATGTGGTGCACCTAAAATGGGAGTGACAGGTGCTGCCGTTGCTACAGTTATCGGACAATGTGTGGCCGGTGTCGTAGCAGGGACATGTCATCATAAATTTAATCATGAGGTTAATGTAGAGCTGAAGAGCTTCCGCCCGGACGGAAAGATTATTGGAAATATATATGCCGTTGGTATTCCATCCATCATTATGCAGTCCATTGGATCGGTTATGACATATTGTATGAACCGTATTCTGATTGATTTTTCTTCTACGGCGACAGCAGTCTTTGGCGTTTATTTCAAGCTGCAGAGCTTCTTTTTTATGCCGGTATTCGGACTGAACAATGGGATTACTCCGATCATCGCATATAATTATGGCGCCCAGAAGAGAAAGCGTATGATACATACCATCAAGCTCAGCTTGACGGTGGCATTTTGCCTGACTTTTATTGGATTCCTGCTGTTTGAGACGATTCCGCAGACACTTCTGGGGCTGTTCAATGCCTCCGATAATCTGCTGGCGATCGGTGTACCGGCACTCCGGATCATAGGAATCCATTATCTGATCGCATGGTTTTGTATTATTGCCGGTACCGTATTCCAGGCACTTGGCAAGGCTGTGTTCAGCATGATCGTATCCATCATGCGTCAGTTGTTTGTACTGATCCCGGCAGCGTATATTCTGGCAAGGATCGGAGGACTTCAGATGGTATGGTGGTCCTTCCCGATTGCGGAGGTCATTTCCTTTGCGGTATCTTTGACATTCCTGATCCGGATCTATCGTACAATTATTCAGAAGATTCCCATGGAGGCATAGGAGAAATTTGAAATAAATTTGTAGAGGACAGGCACAACATCCTCTTTGATTATGGTTTTGACTTTCCCCAGTAGGATTCAATTGCTTCCGGATGCAGCCCCTCCCCAATGACAATGAGGATTGCCTGCCCGTTTGGAATCGGATGGATCTCTGTTTTTTGGTGGGTTGCATTGACGGCGATCCAGGTATTGTCCGGAAGCTTTTGAAAACCTTTGATACGAAAGACCTTGCCACAGGCAGGGTCTTTTAATATTTTGACACAGGATTCCAGCAGAAAGCTTTCGGTAAACTCCATATTCATAAAATAGAGGCTGTCATAGGTCTTTTTTTCGTCCAGCCACAGCTTTCGGTAATCGGCAGAATGATAGCCGGAGTGCATAATCTTCTCAAAGTCGTTCGGAACCAGTTTGTCCCAGTCCTTCTGCAGGATAAGCTGGCCGGACGGAGCCGGACACTGCAGCTTTTCAAGCAGACCGGATACATACCGGCTTGTGGAGGAGATGACGGAAGCCTCCGTCTCCTGTACATGGCTGTAAAGGATCGTACCCGCCTGGGCTGTCTGGGAGGCAAGAAGAAAACGGGAAGATTCGGAGAGTGCCGTATCCAGATTGGCATCAATGATCGTGATTACGTTTCCAATCTGATACCAGCGGTCCAGTGGATCCTCGTGCAGGGCATCAAAAAACTCATCCATATCAAAAATTCCCGAAGGTTCCACTAAAACCCGGTCATAACCACACATTCCCATAGCGATCAGCTTTGTTTTAAAACGTCGTCTGTGGCAGTCGGCATCACATCCGCCTGCCACCATTTCCAAAGTGCAGTTGTCGCCCAGGATATCCTGAAGCAGCATGGCATCCACATTCACAGCACCGAAATCATTTTCTAATATTCCAATATTTTTACCCTGATCGATCAGGTATTTTGCATATTTCTTAATAAAAGTTGTTTTTCCGGAACCCAGAAATCCTGTGATCAGATCAATAGAAATCATATTGTATCCTCCCCTTGTTGTGTTATTTTATATACTTTTTCTGTGTAAGGAATATTTTATACATATGTTAATTTTGTACAGAAACTTGTTTTATCACGCTTGAGTTTATCACACATATCATAAAAATACAAAATCGAAAAAGAAATGCTATGAAACTGCTTGTCTCATTATAAAAATACGTTTATAATTGTTGTGGTGCAAAGGAAAAATTTGGACATCAGGAAAGAGAGGTATGAAAATGCAGCACAGGAAGAATTATCAGATCAGTCTGTTTGTGATCGGATGTATTCTGATAAATTGTCTTGGTAAATGGATTGCAGCAGCAGGACAGCTTCCGGTATGGATGGATTCGTTCGGAACCGTATGCAGTGCATATGCGTTGGGTCCGTTTTGCGGAGGAGTTGTAGGAGCTGCTACCAATGTGATATATGGGTTTTATTATAAGACTTCTTATGTCTATGCTTTGACGAATATTGCTGTTGGTATATTGACCGGTTATTATGCATCGAAGGGCTATTTGAGAGATCTTTTTAAGACAATGTCCCTGAGCTTTTTGATCACGCTGCTTTCCGTTGGCGTGTCTGTTCCGCTGAATTATGTATTTTACAGTGGGAGAACCGGCAATATCTGGGGGGATGGTGTGATTGATCTGCTGGGGCAGATGGGGCTTCGCTCATGGATGCGTGGCGTGATCGGTGAGTTTTATGTAGATTTTTTGGATAAGGTAGTTACGCTGGTGGCGTTTTTTGTGGGACTTCGTCTCTGGCACGGATATAAAGCACGCCAAAATGAGGAAAAGATACCCAGGATCAGTCCGAATCATATGAAAACCGGCATCGTGATCGTTTTTTTGCTGCTGGGGTCGGTGTTGGGGAATCCTATGGCTGTGTCTGCACAGAAGACACAGGATCATTCTTATAATATGTATGTGCAGACGATTTACAATGACAATAGCGGACTTCCGGGTGGCAAGGCAAATGATATTGCCCAGACAAAGGATGGTATTTTGTGGATTGGAACCTACGGCGGGCTTTACCGGTATAACGGAAGCCGGTTTCAGTGGATGAACCATTATGATTCCGTCAAAAATGTAAACTGTCTGTATACGGATGAGGCAGGAAGACTTTGGATCGGAACAAATGACAGTGGTGTGTCCATCTGTATTAATGAGGAGATATCCAATGTGGTGGATTCATCCCAGGGACTTCCGGCGGATTCGGTGCGCTGTGTCACGGAATGTTCGGACGGAACATTTTATGTGGGAACTTCGGATGCCCTTGCAATCGTATCATTGTCGGGTGGCCTTTCAGTCAGTGATATTGTTTCTGAGGTTACCTATACAAAGAGTCTGTCGGCAGACCAGAAGGATCATGTGGCGGCAGTGACGGATGAAGGAAGCCTGTATTTGCTTTCGCGGGGGAAAGTGATACAGCATCTGCAAAAGAAAGCATACCGTGCGGCATATTCCTGCTGCATGTTTGATGATCAGGGCAGATTATATGTGGGAAGAACCGACAACTGTATCGAAATATATAAGTTAAAGGATGGAAAGCTGCAGAAATGCAGGACTGTTTCCTGTGGAACTCTTACCAATATAAAATCACTTCATATGTCGGAAAATCAGGAAATTTTTATCTGTGCAGATAATGGAGCCGGTTTTTTAGATATCTCCGGAAATTATCAAAGTGTGAATACCAATAAGTTTAACAGTTCCATTGATCATATGCTTATGGATTATCAGGGAAATCTCTGGTTTACCTCGTCACGTCTGGGACTGCTTCGGATGTGCAAATCTGTTTTTACAGAGATCTTTACAGAAGCAGGATTGGAAGAGGATGTTGTGAACACCGTGATCAAGTGGAGAGGTGATGTCTATTTTGGAACGGACAGTGGTCTGAAGGTTGTGGATGGTGTTATGACCAGAGAAAAACATACATCCTTATCAAAAAAACTGGAGGGGATCCGTGTACGCTGTCTGATGGAGGACAGTCAGGAAAATCTTTGGATATGTACTTCCGGAGAAGGTGTCTGGAAAGTGTCAGAGGATGGATCGCTCCGGATCTATTCGGAAAAAGACGGTCTTTTGGGGGATAAATTTCGTACAGCGATGGAATTAAAGGATGGAACCATTGCTCTGGCAGGAGATCTTGGCATATCCTTTGTTAAAAATGGAACGGTGACTGAAAATATTGGTGCATCAGATGGATTATCCAATCCCAGGGTATTGTGTATGTTCCAGAAGAAAGATGGTACTCTTCTGGCGGGGACAGATGGAAATGGTATCGCGGTGATACGGGATCATAAGGTTCAGAGCCATTACAAAAAAATAAATGGCTTAAGTTCAGAAGTGATCCTGCGTATGGTGGAGGATACCGATCATGGTGGAATGTTTATCGTAACAAGCAACAGTCTCTGTTTTATGAAAAATGATAAAATTCGTATTCTGGATAATTTCCCATATTATAACAACTACGATATTGTGGAGGGAAAGAAGGGGGAGGTTTTTGTTCTTAGCTCCGCAGGAATCTACGTTGTGGACAAAAAGAAACTGGAAAATGGAGAAAAACTGGATTATGATCTGTTAAATGCTGCCAAAGGCCTGCAGGAATCTTTGACCCCGAATGCCTGGAATTATATTGACGAAAAAGACAATTTATATCTATCCGGTGGATTTGGTACAGTATATATGAATATGAACGATTATAATTCCCATAATTTTTCTTATCGTATGCTGATGAAGTCTATCAAAATGGATGGAGAGACCTCCTATGTGGAACGAGGGGAAGCCTTTCATATTTCAAGAGGTGTGAGCCGGGTGGAGATCATACCGGAGGTGGTCAATTATTCCATTAATGACCCATATGTCCGGGTCTGGCTGGAGGGCTACGACAAAGAGCCGACGATTCTTCCGCAAAGTGAATTAAAAAATATTGTATATACCAATCTTCCTACGGGAGAATACATTTTTCATATGGCGGTGTATGATCATCAAAGGACGAAGGTGATCGAGGAAAGTACTTACCAGATCATCAAGGATAAGGAAATCTACGACCACTGGTGGTTTTATGTTTATTATGGTATTGTGTTGGTGCTGGCGATCGTCTATCTGACCTGGCTGATCGTCCGGACACAGATCCAGAAAAAGCTGAATCTCCAGAAGAAGGAGTTAGAGCTTGCCAGAAATCAGATCCAGATGGGTAATGAAACGATCATTACCATTGCAAGAACGGTGGATGCCAAGGATGAAAATACCAGCCAGCATTCCCAGAGAGTATCGGAATATTCTGTGATGATCGCAGAGAAGCTGGGCTACAGCAAAGAGGATCTGGAGGTGCTCCGCAAAACAGCACTTCTTCATGATATTGGCAAGATTGCGATTCCGGACCGTATTCTGAATAAGGCGGGACGTCTGACGGATGAAGAGTACGGTGTGATGAAGTCCCATGTACTCAGGGGAGCCGAGATATTAAAGAATTTTACCTTTATTGAGCATGTAGATGAGGGGGCTCTTTACCACCATGAGAGATATGATGGCAAGGGGTATGTAAATGGTCTGAAGGGGGAGGAGATCCCTCTGAATGCAAGGATCATTGGAATTGCTGATGCGTTTGATGCGATGACGGCCAACCGTGTATACCGCAAGAAGCTTGATCTGGATTTTGTGCTGGAGGAGCTTCGCAAAGGAAGAGGAACGCAGTTTGATCCCCGGTTAGTTGATATCATGCTGGGACTCTTAGAGGATGGAACCATTGATGTCGAAGGGCTTTATGGAGCAAGTGAAAGTAAAATTTCATAAAGCGGGTGAAATTGATTCGCAAATATTAGAGCCGGCGGCCCAAAGCTTTCGGGCTGGGAAAGGAACAGAGGATTCGTATGAAAAGGATATATATCATAACGATCAGCAGTGCATTGTTTGTGATACTGGCAGCTTTTGGTCTGCATCTGCTGACGCAGGATGACAGTGATCAGAGAAACATTACCGTGGGATTTGTTTATGTGGGAGATACCAGTACTGCTTATACAGGCAATTTTGTAAAGGTGCAGAAGGCGGTAGAGAAAAAATATGGCAGCAGGGTACGGACGATTGCACGGTTTAATGTCACTGAGGGAAGTGAAGACGATATTTTAGAGGAGCTGGTGGAGGCGGGCTGTGACATTATTTTCACCACAAGTTATGGATTTGGGGAAAAGGCAAAGCAATGGGCAGAGAAATATCCTAAGGTTCAATTCTGTCAGTCTACCTGTTCTAATGCCAACGAAGAACCAAAACTTTCCAATTATCATACCTATATGGGAGCTATTTATCAGGGACGTTATATTTCCGGTGTGGCAGCGGGAATGAAGCTGAAGCAGTTGATCGATGAGAAGACGATTACAGCAGATAAAGCAAAGGTGGGATATGTCGGAGCCTATCCGTATGCGGAGGTAATCTCCGGATATACGGCATTTTTCCTGGGAGTAAGATCCATTGTGCCGGAAGCGGAAATGACAGTGAAATATACAAATACCTGGGGAAGCTACGCATTGGAAAAGAAATATGCGACCCAGTTGATCAATGAGGGCTGTGTGATCATCTCGCAGCATTCTGATACTACAGGACCGGCTGTGGCATGTGAGGAAGTCAAGGGAAAGCATGTGGTATACCATGTGGGATATAATCAGAGTATGGCGGATGTGGCGCCAACCACATATCTGACCGGGTGCCGGATTAACTGGGAGCCTTATATCTCTGCAGCGGTGGAGGCAGTATTGTCGGAGAAGGATATCGAAAGCTCGCTGGATGCCAACATCAATGGAAATGATGCAGGGGCAGGATTTGATCAGAGCTGGGTACAGATGTTGGAGGTCAACGAGTTGATTGCGGCACCGGGAACCAAAGAAAAGGTAGAAAAACTGATCGGCAGCTTTAAAAAGAAAGAGATCAATGTATTTCAGGGAGATTATATCGGGGTCGATCCGGATAATAAAGAAGATGTGATTTCTTTGAAAGAAGGATATCAGGAAAATGAAAAGAGCTCCGCACCGACATTTCATTATGTGCTGCGGGATGTGATTCATGTGGAATGATCATAACAGATGAAAAGGGTCATTTGCAAATCGTCAGATAGTATGGTAAAATAAATGATTGATTATGTACGAAATAAATATAGATGGGCAAAGCAGCCGAAAGACTGTGACGCAAAGCTATAGGACCTGTAAAATGGTAACCAGTTGCAAAAAAGAAAGCATTACGGCTATGGCTGTAATGCTTTTTATAGTTTATAAGAGGGGTTTGGAGAATGAAAAAGGACAAAGTATTTTATCAATCAAAATTTGAACATTACCGTGTGATGAATATGTGGATCGTGATGGGAGTGTCCCAAAGTTTGTGTAAACCTTCAAACTGATGTAAGATAATATTACTCAGTTTGGAGGTTTTTATTATGGCAAGAAGAAAAAGTGATTCACCACAA
>OGWR01002631.1_pt1 | contig 12619 bp, 8 predicted proteins | sample 1576061 | NCBI WGS metagenome assembly OGWR01 (sample SAMEA3541511, study PRJEB24748) | human gut metagenome | biome: human gut; feature: human-associated habitat; material: faeces | place: China | collected 2012 | reverse complement strand
GGTGAAAGTCTGTCATATTGTCCGTGCCGGCCCGGACGGAAACCGTCCGGGGTGTTTGTTTTCAAAGACCGCGCCGAGGGGGCAAAGGGGGCATGATGCCCCCTTGCCGCCGGAGGCGCATCTTATCGTATGGTTTAGTTCGCAGCCTTCTTGCTGACTTCTTCAGCGATCGCCGCAGGCACCTTTTCGTAGTGGTGGAACTGCATCGTGAAGGTCGCGCGGCCCTGCGTACGGGAACGCAGGTCCGTGGCGTAGCCGAACATTTCGGACAGCGGAACCTGAGCGCGGACAACCTGAGCGCCGGCGCGGGCTTCCATGGACTGCACGCGACCACGACGACCGTTGAGGTCGCCCATCACGTCGCCAAGGTAATCATCGGGGGTCACCACTTCCACGTCCATGTAGGGTTCGAGGAGAGCGGGGGTCGCCTTGTTCATGGCGTCCTTGATGGCCATCGAACCGGCCACATAGAAGGCCTGTTCGGAGGAGTCGACTTCGTGGTAGGAACCGAAGACCAGAGTGACCTTCACGTCCACAACCGGGAAGCCGGCGAGCACACCGGACTTCAGGGCGTCCTGAATACCCTTGTCGATGGAAGGAATGTATTCCTTCGGAATCACGCCGCCGGTGATCGCGTTGACGAACTCGTAACCCTTTTCCGGGTTGGGCTCGACTTCGATCACGCAGTGACCGTACTGGCCGCGGCCACCGGACTGCTTGGCGTACTTCAGGTCGGACTTGCTGGGCTTCGTGATCGTTTCGCGGTAGGCAACCTGAGGCTTGCCGACGTTGGCGTTCACGTTGAACTCGCGGACCAGACGGTCAACGATGATGTCCAGATGCAGTTCGCCCATGCCCGCGATGAGGGTCTGGCCGGTCTCTTCGTTGCCCTTCACGCGGAAGGACGGGTCTTCCTTCGCCAGCTTGTTGAGCGCGGCGGAGAGAGCGTCACGGTCGGTCTTCGTCTTGGGTTCGATGGCGACTTCGATGACCGGTTCCGGAATATCGAGGGATTCGAGCACCACGGGGCGCTTTTCGTCGCAGATCGTGTCGCCGGTGGAGGCAAGCTTCATACCCACGAGGGCCACGATGTCGCCGGCGCCGGCGGACTTGATGTCCTCACGCTTGTTGGCGTGCATACGGAGCAGGCGGCCAAGGCGTTCCTTCTTGCCGGTGTTGGCGTTGTACAACGTGGAGCCGGCTTCGATCACGCCCGAGTAGATACGGAAGAAGGCCAAGTGGCCCACGAAGGGGTCGGAAGCCAGCTTGAACACGAGACCGGCGAGCGGTTCCTTGTCCGAGCTGGGGCAGACGATTTCTTCTTCCGGCTTGTCGGGGTTGTGGCCCACCATCTGATCGATATCGAGAGGAGAAGGCAGGTAGTTCACAACGGCGTCGAGCAGCGGCTGCACGCCGATGTTACGGAACGCGGTGCCGCACAGGACGGGCACGATGCTCTGACGGATGGTACCCTTGCGGATGCAGGAATTGATTTCCTCGACGGTCAGTTCATGGCCTTCGAGGTACTTTTCCATCAATTCTTCATCTTCTTCCGCCACGGTGTCCAGCAGCTCAAGGCGCTTTTCTTCGTAGAGATCCTTGAGATCCTCAGGGACTTCACCATAGGTGATCTGAAGGCCCTTGGATTCTTTTTCGAAGCGGACGGAGCGGCCATTGATGAGGTCGACAACGCCGTCGAACTTGTCTTCAGAACCGATCGGGATCTGGAGGCAGACGGGCTTCGCCTTCAGGCGGTCGCGGATCATGTCCACGCTGCGGAAGAAGTTGGCGCCGATGCGGTCCATCTTGTTGATGAAGCAGATACGGGGCACGCCGTAACGGTTGGCCTGGCGCCACACGGTTTCGGACTGGGGTTCCACGCCGGCGACGGCGTCGAACACGGCCACGGCACCGTCGAGCACGCGCAGGGAACGTTCCACTTCGATGGTGAAGTCAACGTGGCCGGGGGTGTCGATGATGTTGATCTGGTGATCAAGCCAGAAACAAGTCGTCGCGGCGGAAGTGATGGTGATACCGCGTTCCTGCTCCTGCGCCATCCAGTCCATCGTAGCGCCGCCCTCGTGGGTTTCGCCGATTTTGTGGTTTTCGCCGGTGTAGTACAGGATACGTTCGGTCGTCGTGGTCTTACCGGCATCGATGTGAGCCATGATGCCGATGTTCCGCATTTTTTCGATAGGTGCTAAACGAGACATGTTTCTCCCCGACTACCAGCGGTAATGCGCGAAAGCCTTGTTGGCTTCGGCCATGCGGTGGGTGTCTTCCTTTTTCTTCACGGCGCCGCCGCGGCTGTTGAAGGCATCCAGAAGCTCGGCGGCGAGCTTGTTGGACATGCCTTTTTCACCGCGGGAACGGGCGTAGGTGATCAACCAACGGATGGAAAGGGAGACCTGGCGGTCAGGACGCACTTCCATGGGCACCTGATAGGTGGCGCCGCCCACGCGGCGGGCCTTGACTTCGAGGTGGGGCTTCACGTTTTCGAGAGCCTTTTCGAAGGCGCGCAGCGCTTCTTCGCCGGTCTTTTCGGCGAGGACTTCAAGAGCGCCATAGAAAATCTTTTCGGCAGCGCCCTTCTTGCCGTCGTACATGAGACGGTTCACGAAACGGGCGGCCAAGCGGCTGCCATAAATCGGATCAGGCAGAACTTCCCTTCTGGGGATAGGACCTTTACGGGGCATGAAAATTCTCCGGGTAACGCGGACGCGTTACGTCAGGGGTTGCAGTGCTATGCGGTTTCCCGAGGCGGGGGCCGCCCGGGCTGCCTTGGTGTGTTCCCACTGCGCCCCTCCCGTTGCGGGGGGGCATGGACGCGCACCCATGGCATGACACTGTGATGCGAAAATTCGCAAAGACGGCGGATGTGCCGTCAGACCTCTTGCCGGGAAAGCTTTGCGGCTTAGGACTTCGGACGCTTGGCGCCGTACTTGGAACGACGCTGGCGGCGATCCTGCACACCGGAGGTATCCAGAGTACCACGGACGATGTGGTAACGGACACCGGGAAGGTCTTTTACACGGCCGCCGCGAATCATGACGACGGAGTGTTCCTGAAGGTTGTGGCCTTCACCGGGGATGTACGCGGTGACTTCGAGGCCGTTGGTGAGACGCACACGGGCGACCTTACGCAGAGCCGAGTTCGGCTTCTTCGGGGTCGTCGTGTACACGCGGGTGCACACGCCGCGGCGCTGGGGGCAAGCCTGCAGGGCCGGGGTCTTTTTGTGCTTCACAACCTTCTTCCGCGCGACGCGGATAAGCTGGTTGATAGTTGGCATCTGTTTTCCTCCATAGGAGTGGGTAAATGTTCCGAAAGGAGTCACTCCTACAATGGATATTTTTTGTTGTCAAGCCCATTTGCAAATCGGCGGGGCCCTTCCAGCCCCTCTCGGGGCGGAAAAGCCCGTCCCCCGGCTTCCCTCTCTCCGGCACCGGATAGGCGTCATGACTATCCATTTGAGCAATTCGCTTTATTTCATTGCCGATCACAAATCATTTCTGAACATGTTTGTTCAATCAACAAATTGAATGAATGCACAATCTATTTCTATGTGAAAAAATATTTTATCTTTCGTGAGAAAAAGCACCTTTTACATGCAAAAAAAATCTTTTTTCACATGTAGTGTATTTTACAAAAGGCTATTGACCTGTTTTTTGAAACATCATACGTTGCCAAAAAAGAGATAAGAAGGTCTCTATATTTTCTCTGTTTCTACTTTTCTTCTTGCCTTGTTTATGCCCATCTATAAACAGTGGAGGATACCACAATGGCTATTGTTGAAAAAGTTGACGGCTTCTTTATTCCCAACGTTACGCTTATTGGTGTAGGCGCCGCAAAAGCTATCCCCGAGCGTATCGTTTATTTGAATGCCACGAAGCCGCTGCTTGTCACGGACAAAGGTATCGTCCACACCGGCATCCTGAAACAGATTACGGATATCCTCGACGAAGCGGCGATGGAATACGCCATCTATGATGAGACGGTTCCGAACCCCACCGACCTCAATGTCGCCGCCGGCGTCGAACTGTACAAGAAAGAAGAATGCGACAGCCTCATCTCCATCGGCGGCGGTTCTTCCCATGACTGCTGTAAGGGCATCGGCCTCGTCGTTTCCAACGGCGGCAAGATCCACGATTACGAAGGCGTGGACAAGTCCACCAAAGCCATGCCCCCCTACCTCGCCGTGAACACCACCGCGGGTACGGCCTCCGAAATCACCCGTTTCTGCATCATCACCGACAGCGCCCGCAAAGTGAAAATGGCCATCGTCGACTGGCGCATCACCCCGAGCGTCGCCATCAACGACCCCATCCTGATGGTGGGTATGCCCCCGGCCCTGACCGCCGCCACCGGTATGGACGCGCTCACCCACGCGGTTGAAGCGTACGTCTCCACCGGCGCTACCCCGCTGACCGACGCCTGTGCCGAAAAGGCCATCAAGCTGGTTTCCGAAAACCTGCGCCGCGCCGTCGCCAACGGCAGCGACATCCACGCCCGTGAAGGCATGTGCTACGCCCAGTACCTTGCCGGTATGGCCTTCAACAACGCCAGCCTCGGGCACGTGCACGCCATGGCCCACCAGCTCGGCGGCTTCTACAACCTGCCCCACGGCGAATGCAACGCCATCCTCCTGCCCATCGTGGAAGAGTACAACCTGCTCGCCCATTTGGACAAATTCATCAACATCGCCAGGATGATGGATGAAAACATAGACGGCCTTTCCAAACGCGACGCCGCCGAACTGGCCATCTCCGCCATCCGCCGCCTGTCGCAGGATGTGGGCATCCCGGCCAGCATCACCGAGCTTGCCAAGCGGTACGGCAAGGAAGTCAGCCGCAGCGATATCCCGACGATGGTCGCCAACGCCCAGAAGGACGCCTGCGGGCTCACCAACCCCCGCAAGATGACCGACGCCGCTGTCCAGCAGCTGTATGAAATCGCGTTTTAAATGAAGTGAATATATCGGGAGAGGGCGCTTTTTGAAAAAAGCGCCCTCCCCCCGAGCCCCCACCCGCAAAAACTTCGACTGGTGGGGAGGCAGCGCGGCAGAAGTTCCGTTGTGTGGAAAGAAAAGAACGAGCCGCTCATTGCTTCCTTTATATCTTTTTCTGTTGGAGAGGAGCGGCGGAATGCCATTCCTCAATTCACCCCTTCGAAATTTTCAGAGGAAAACTGTTCCAGAACTGCCCGGCGGCAACCTCCAACACCGGGCAGAGGACGCCGGTAACCGTCCGCAAGATGAAAAGGAAAAGGCCGGAACCCAACGCTGGGTTCCGGCCTTTTCCTGCATCGAAGGCTCCCCTTGCGGGGGAGCCTTCTCATCCGTCTATTCGGCGCCGTTCTCTTCCTGCGTGGCGGGTTCCACGATCACACGGCGGATTTGCTTGGCGTCGGCTTCGTCCACGATGAACCGCCAGCCGCCGCACTCGAAAATTTCTCCCTTCTCGGGAACATGCCCGGCTTCAAGGCACAGGTAGCCGCCGATGGTATCCACCTCGTCAGCCTCCAGATTGATGCCGAGTTCTTCCAGATCCTCAAGGTAGGCGCGGCCGGACAGCGCATAGCGCGAATCCCCGAGAGGATGGATATCCTCTTCCTTGGGCGCGTCGTGCTCGTCTTCGATGTCGCCCACGATCTCCTCAAGGATGTCCTCGATAGTGGCGAGGCCGGACGTTCCGCCATATTCGTCCACGGCAATGGCGATATGGTTCTTGCGGGACCGGAACTCCTGAAGCAGCTCGCTCACGATCTTGGTCTCGGGTACAAAAAAGGGCGAACGCATGATTTCGTCCACCGCAGTATGGTGCTTGGCCGGATCGACGAGGAGGCTGATGAGATCCTTGGCGTAGGCGATCCCGATGATGTTGTCGCGCGTATCCTTGTAGATGGGCAACCTGGAATGTCCGGTTTCCAGAATGCACTGCGCCACCTCGCTCACGGGTGCGCCCGTAGGCATACAGTCGAAATCAGTTCGCGGGGTCATGATGTCCTGCACCTGTACATCGTCAAGGCGCAGGATGCTCAGGATCATGGAGCCTTCGGCGAGGTCCAGTTCCCCTTCGTCGCGGGCTTCCATGACGGCCTGCTCGATCGAGTCGCCCGAGCGGCCTCCGAACAGGTTGCAAACCCGATCCCACAAACTTTTGTCCGTACTTCGGTCCAAGCGTATCTCCTCAGGTAAAGGTGGAGGGACGACGGCGTTCCTGCCGGGCAGGGGCTGCGCCTGATCCCTGAGTGGAACTCACGTACACTATTCCATGCGTCTTTGCTACCGGCGGCGCGCCTCCCGGACGCCCTTCGCGGGGCCCCGGCAACGCCTTGCGCGACATGCTCTTTTCTTTATAGCCATTCCTGAATCGATACGCAACGTGTCGGGCCCTATGCCTTGCGCGTAAACATCCAGATCGCGCACAGCATGGATACCGCCGTGATCGCGGCGATCCGCGCGCTGCTGTCCAGTGCCGCACTCATGGTGATATCCTTGAGGAACAGCCCCTGAAGGATCACGATAAAATGCCGCAAGGGGTTAAGCTGGCTCAGATCCTGTAAGAACATCGGCATGTTGTTCACGGGCGTCATGAATCCCGAGAGCAGGATGCACGGCACGCCCACGGTGAAGCACCCCAAGAAAGCCTGCTGCTGCGTGGAGGCGAACGAGGACACCATAAGCCCGATGCTGCTCACCGAAAGCGAGAACAGCAGCATGGTCACGTACAGCACCGCCACAGACCCCACAAACGGCACCTTGAAGAACCCGATTATGGAGAAAAAGAAAATGGTCCCGTGCACAAGGCCGACCACGCAGCCGGGGATCAGCTTTCCGCAGGCGATCTCCACCGGGCTCGCGGGCGAGACGAGCATCTGGTCGAACGTGCCGAGCTCCCGTTCCCGCGCCACGGTCAGGCCGGTAATGATCATCCCCATCAAGAAGTTGATCGTGCCGATCAGGTTCGGCAGGATGAACCAGCGGAAATCGAGGTTCGGGTTGAACCAGTTCAGCTCCTCGACCTCGACGCGGGAAGGCTTGGCCTGCACGAAAGCGGGCGTCGCCGTTGCCAGCCCCTGTACGATCTGCTGGACATACTGCGTCAAAATCTGGGCGGTGTTGGATCGCCGCCCGTCCAGCAACAATTGCACTTCGGCGGGCACGCCCCGCTCCACTTTGGCGGAAAAGTCGTTCTGGAAGTGCATCACCACCAGCACGTCCTGACGGTTGATGGCTTCTTCGGCCTTCTTGAAATCGTCCTCGAACGTGATGTGCCTGAAGGTCGGCGAACCGCGCAGCCGGCTGATGACCTCCTGGCTCCAGTACCCCGAGTCTTCGTTGATCACCACCACGTCCACGTTCTTCACTTCCATCGTGGCCGCCCACGCAAAGATGAATATCTGGATGACCGGCGGGATCAGCACCATGAACCGGCTCTGCCGCGTGCCCATGAGCACCAGCAGCTCTTTCCGCGCAATCGCAAGGATACGGCGAAGCGTTCGCATCATAAAATAGACCTCCGGTAACAGGCGGCGCCCATTGCCCCTTCATTGGAGAAAGGCAAGAAGCTGGAGGGGCTCCCTTTTCCCGGAAACCCTCTCCCAAGGTTCACACATCCAACCGCTTCACCAGCTTCCTGTACGTGATGACCAAAAAGGCGGCGCCAAGCCCGAGCATAAAGGCCATGCGCGGAAGGAACACGGGCCAGATGTCCCCGGCAAGGAAGACCGTCTGAAGCGCCGTGTTGAAATGCCGCGCGGGGATGGCCAGCGTAAGGTATTGCAGCGCGTCGGGCATACTGTTGATGTCAAAAATGAACCCGGACAGGATGACGGCGGGCAGAAAGCCGGTGATCAGCCCGGTCTGGGCGGCAAGAAGCTGCTGCTTGGTGAGAATGGAAATGAGCAGCCCCTGCCCAAGCGCGGGCATGAGGAAGGTGCTCGACAAGACAAACAGGGCAAACACCGATCCGCGCAGGGGAACCTCAAACAGGAACACCCCGGCCAGCGCGCAGATGGTCATGGAAAACATGCCGAGGAAGTAATACGGGATAAGCTTTCCGAGCAGGATCTGCATCCGGGTCACGGGCGTGGCGAAAAGGGATTCCATCGTTCCCCGTTCGTACTCGCGGGCAATGACCAAGGCCGTGAGCATGGTCCCGATGAGCGTCATGACGATGGTGATGGAGCCGGGCACCAGATACCAGCGGCTCTTCGCCGCCGGGTTGAACCAGTAGCGCGGGGCCACGTCGACGGGCTGCTTCCGGATGGTCCCGCCGGGCGTGCGGGTCTGCTGCCAGTTGGCGATGACGCCTTGGCTGTAGCCGCGTATGAAGTTCGCCGTGTTGGGCTCGCCTCCCGACACGATCACCTGAATGGGGGCGACGGCCGCCTTGCCCTGCCCGCCAACGAGCAGCGCCTCAAAGTTGTAGGGAATGACGATGAAGCCCGAAATCACGCTGTCGCGCATCATACGCCCGGCTTCGGAACGCGACCGGGCCTGATGGACCCGGAAGTTCGGGGAGTGGGCGAAATTTTCCTGTAATTGCAGCCCGGACTGGCTGTTGCTTTCGTCGAGGATCACGATGTCCATGACCCCGGCGTCCAGCGTAATGCCGTAACCGAACAGCAGCAGGAAGATCATGGGCAGGATTGCCGCGACCAGATAAGAGGACGGATCACGGATGATCTGCTTGCTCTCCTTGCCCATGAGCGCGAAAAGCTGCGCGAGCCACTGGAACACGGGCCGTGCCCGGCCCGGATCGGCATTGCTCATGCGTGACCTCCCTTGCGCTGCACTTCCTCAATATACGCGATGAACGCCTCTTCGAGCGTCATGTCCGCCGCACCGCCGTTTTTCACCGCTCCGGGCGCTTTGCCCTTGAGCTCGTCGGGCGTGCCCCGCGCAATGATGCCGCCCTGAAACACCAGCGCGATTTCGTCGCAATATTCGGCCTCTTCCATAAAGTGGGTCGTGACAAGCACCGCCACGCCGTTCTGGGTCATGGCGTTGATGTGCTTCCAGAATTCCCGGCGCGTCCGGGGGTCGACGCCCGATGTCGGTTCGTCGAGGAACAGCACGGGCGGCTCGTGCAGCGTGGCGCAGGCCATGGCAAGCCGCTGCTTCTGCCCGAGCGGCAGATTGAACGCCCGGACGTCCCGGAACGTTTCCAGATCCAGCGCCTCGACAAGCTGTTCGATACGCGGCTTCACCCTGCCCCGTTCCAGCCCGTACAGATCCGCCATGAGCCGCATGTTCTGCTGCACGGTCAGTTCGCCGTAGAGGGAAAATTTCTGCGCCATGTAGCCGAGTTTGGCCCGTGCGGCCCCGCCAGCGGTGAGCAGGTTCATGCCCGCGACGAAGCATTCGCCCTCGGTGGGGCGGGACAGGCCGCACAGCATCCTGAACGTCGTGGACTTCCCCGCCCCGTTGGGGCCAAGCAGCCCGAAGATACGCCCCGGCTGCACCTCGAACGTGATGTCGTGCGCCGCGACGAATGTTCCGAACTTCTTGGTCAGGCTCACGGCGCGGATCACAGGCTGTGCGGCGGGAGCGGGGTGTGGGGTGGAACCGCCGGGGGAAGGGAGGAGAAACCCTTCTGGAGAAGGGCTTTCTCCTCCCTTCCCCCAGGCCCTCATCCCTCCTCTTCCTAAGACTTTTATGTTTATTGAATCCTTGTTGCCGGATTCGGGTGAAGCCGGGGTTTCGGGGAGCGGGGAGGAGGAAACCCCATACGTCGTTTCCCGGATTGCGGAGAGGGCTTCGGCAAGGCGGCGGTGGTCTTCGGGAAAGCGGACGGCGGCACGGAACCATGAGCCGTCTTTGAGCCCGTGGTAGTTGGAGCAGTCGCGGACGGCGATGCCGAAGCGTTTGAGGAGGATGCCGAGCAGATTGCGGGGCGCGCCGGGCCAGCGGAACAGAACGTAGTTGGCGGCTGACGGGTAAACCTCGATTCCCGGCAGGGACGACAGGGCGGCGGCGAGATCCGCGCGGCGTTCGGCGTTCTCGGCGCGGGTTTGTGCCGCGAAGTCCGAGGTATCCGCGAAGACGGCTTGCGCGGCGGCCAGCGCGAAGGCGTTGACGCTCCACGCGGGCAGCTCGTCCCGGATGGCCTGCGCCAGCTCCGCATCGGCGGCGAGATATCCGAGGCGTACGCCCGGAACGGCATGGAATTTGGTCAGCGAGCGCAGGACAATGCCGTTTTTCGGAAGCCGTTGCAGTACGGAAGCCTCCGTTTCCGTCCCGGCGTATTCGACAAACGCTTCATCAATGATCCAAAGGAGATCGGAGCGCGAGGACATGAGGCGCAGGCATTTGTCCGGAGTACGGAACAACCCCGAAGGGTTGCCGGGATTGGCAAGGAAGACCGCCGATCCCTCGGGGGCATCGGTGAGCGCGTCGAGCAGATCCCGCGTGGGGACGGCTTCATCCTTTCCCGTATCTGTTGTCGGAACACATTGATTTTTTTCAATGATGCCTCCCCATACGGGGATGGCCTTTATCCCGGCGAGGCGGCAGGCTATGGCGTATTCGCTGAATGCGGGCTCGACGACGCGCACGGAAGGCACGCCGCGCTTGCGGAGTACGCGGGCAAGCGCGTGGATGAGCTCGTTGCTGCCGCTTCCGAAGACGAAGCGGGAGGCGTCCATCCCATGATGCCGGGCCGCCGCGAGCATGGCTTCCTCGGCATGGGGGGAAGGATAGGCCGCGAGTGCGGTCATGGCCCGGAACAGCGCGGCACGGATGAACTCCGGCGGGCCTTCGGGCCGCACGTTCACGCTGAAATCCAGCAAGGAGGCCGGATCGCGTCCGGCGGTAGCCGCCATGCGCAGCAAGTCGCCGCCGTGGGCTTCGGGTTTCATAACGATTCCTCTTTCTGTACTTGCCCGGGAGGTTTCCCCCAAAGCGTGAGGGCATCGGCCCTTGAATGTTTTGGCTCCGTCATGGGATGCGTTCGTTTCATCTCCGCAACAGGGTGAAAAGGGAGCTTTTTTCTCCAGTTTTCCCGTTGGTGAGCGTTATGGTCGAGGCATTTTGTTGGCTGTCTCTTTGGAATGTTAAGAAAGGAAGCATCAACCGTGTACTCTGGCAGAGCCAATGGTTTTTATGCAGAAATGACACATAGTTTTTGAAAAATATTCCCAGACGGACGTCCTGCCTGCTTTCCCGGATTTTTGCATATGTTCCCGCCGAGGCGGGCCGAGGCCGTTCGCCGATTCAAGCCATCAGATTGGTATGTTGCTTTCCATAAACAGGGCCTCAAGGATGCAGGCCGCGCAGGTCCCGGGATCGGTGCGGGTGGTATCCACGGTCATCTGGCCGGGGAGCGGCACATGGATGGATCGCGCCTGACGTTCGGCGTGCTTCCAGTCCGGCGTGCGATCCGTGCGCAGGGACTCGCGGCGCTGCAATTCCTTGGCGTCGCAAGTGACCTGCACGGACAGGATGGAAACGCCGGCCAATCGCTCGAGCAGGTCTTCAATCCAGCCCGGATCTTCGCCGATGACGTGGTCCACGATGACCCATGCGCCCGCTTTTGCCGCCGCCGCGACGCTGGCATGGAAGGTTTCGATGAGCGGCAGGCCCGTTTGCGCGAGTCCCGCCAGTACGGACCCGTATCCCCCCGTGCTCGCCCTCAGCAGCTGATCGATGGAAAGGGTCATGCAGCACAACCCGTAAGCCGCGTGGAGCCGCGTTTGCAATGCTTGGGAAAGTGTGGTCTTTCCCGCGCTCGACGGCCCGTTCAGGAGGATGACCTGACCGGAGGGGGAGGTGGGCCGAGGGGAGGAAAATCCTTCCGAAGAAGTTTTCCCGCTTTTGGGGGCTTGGCCTTCCTCGGCATGTCCCTCATTTCCCCAATAGAGATGGACATACCCGGCTCTGACGTTGCCGAAGGCGACCCCGGCTTTTTCGACGCCTGAGCGGGTGCGGACTTCGTACAGGGGCGGATAGTCGCGGTGCAACTCGATGTCGGACCAGTGAAATTCGTGTCCTCGGAAGGTTTCGTGCCGCAAGCCGAAGGGCGCGCCGGAGAGCATGGAGGCTTCCCGGTACCCAAGGGAACGGATGCGCCCGCCCATGCGCGCCGTGGCATCGATAACGCCGCACATGGGCCAGATGCGGCGGTCGTCCCGCGTGCCCCCGGCCTCTTCGGAGGCTTCGAGCGTGGTGCAAAGATACATGTAGCCGCCGCATTCCGCATATATTTCTCCGCCCCGTGCCGCGAAGTCCCGGATGTTTTCCCGCATGGCGGCGTTTCTGGACAACTCGCGGGCAAAGACTTCGGGATAGCCCCCGCCGAGGTACAACGCCTCAATGCCGATCGGCAAGGCCGTATCCGCCAGCGGGGAAAAGGGAACGGGTTCCCATCCCTGCGAACGTAAAACGCGTTCGTTTTCCTCATAATAGAAGCAAAAGGCCTTGTCTTTGGCGATGCCCATACGCCGGGGCCGGACGTTCTCCGAAGGCAACGGCGCGGGCGCTTCCGGGCGCTTCGACGTGGTCAGCGCGAGAAGGCGATCAATGTCGAGATGCTGTTCCGCCATCTCCGCTAGCGCGTCGAGCCATGCGGCGGTGGTCCCGGCCTCTTCCGAGGGGAGGAGCCCGAGCTGGCGTTCGGGG
>OGWR01002617.1_pt1 | contig 12659 bp, 10 predicted proteins | sample 1576061 | NCBI WGS metagenome assembly OGWR01 (sample SAMEA3541511, study PRJEB24748) | human gut metagenome | biome: human gut; feature: human-associated habitat; material: faeces | place: China | collected 2012 | reverse complement strand
GTGAAAGCGGTAGATTTATTCGTCGATAACGCTGCTGTCTTCGCTTCAAAAGGTGTGCGCCCCGTGACCGTAGGCCTCATAGCTTCTGCCGCTCTGCTGCTCATGAACAGCAACAATTTCGGCAGCGATGCCTACAGCGTGGCCACGGGAATAATCATCTGCCTCTGCGCTTTTCTGCTCGTCTACCGCATGAAGATACATCCGATACTCGTTATCTGTCTTGCCGGCTTCACCGGCTTTTTAATCTACTGATTGTCATGACATACCAAGAAGCAACCGACTACCTGTTCAAACAACTCCCACAATACCAGATAATGGGCCCGGGCGCATACAAGCCCGGACTCGACACAGCCCGTGCGCTCGATGACCTGACGGGCAATCCCCACCGGCGATATCCGACGATCCATGTTGCCGGAACCAACGGCAAAGGATCGGTGGCATCGTCTCTCGCAGCAGTGGCCCGTGCCGCCGGACTGCGCACCGGGCTCTACACTTCGCCCCATCTGCTTGATTTCAGAGAGCGAATCCGTGTCAATGGCGAGATGATCACACCCGAGGCTGTGGCTGATTTCGTAGAGCGATTCCGCGACAACGACCTCCATCCGTCGTTTTTCGAGCTGACGACAGCCATGGCCCTCGAATATTTTGCAAAAGAGAATATCGACATCGCGATAATCGAAGTAGGACTCGGCGGACGGCTGGACTCCACCAACATAATCACCCCGGAACTCAGCGTCATAACGAACATATCGCTCGACCATACGGCCCTGCTCGGAAACACACTCGCAGCCATCGCCTCTGAGAAAGCCGGTATCATCAAACCGGGCGTGCCGGTCGTAATCGGCGAGGCGCCCGATCCCGAGGTTCACCGCGTTTTCGCCGACAAGGCGAAAGCCTGCGGTTCGAAGATAGTCTTCGCCGACGAAATCCCATGGTTCGACGACGTCCGCAGAGTCGGCCATAAACTCCACTACAACGAAACTCCATGGGGCAATATAGCCTGCGACCTGACCGGCGACTGCCAGCCTCTGAATATGGCGACAACGCTCGCCGCTCTGTCGCTTGTCGGCTGGGCCGACGAAAACGCCGTCAAAAAGGGCCTCGCCCATGTCTGCGGCTACAGCGGTCTCGCAGGACGGTGGCAGATTGTCGGTACCAAACCGCTCACCGTCGCCGACACCGGCCATAATTCAGGCGGATGGCAATATCTTGCCCGTCAGATCGACAAGTCAGTGACCGGCCGCAAACGCCTTGTTCTCGGTTTTGTCAATGATAAGGATATCGAGCCTATCAAAAAAGAACTTTCTGCCATAAGCGACGCCGAATTCTATTTCACACGCCCGTCAGTATCGCGCGGATTGCCCCCTATAGAACTTGCCGCTAAAATGGAACCGCTGAAAGGTCGTGTAATCGACAATGTCGATGCCGCATACGCCGCTGCCTGCGAAGAAGCCGGCGCAAATGACATGATTTTCGTCGGAGGATCGACTTTCGTAGTTGCTGATTTTCTCGCATCCCGAGCCTCTAACTACGAAAAATCTTGAAATTCAAGCCCTATTAAGGAATTTTTACACAATTGTTAAGCATGGTTTAGCAAAAAATCGCGAACTTTGCATATAGTTTTCAATACGTTCATAATATTACACTAAACTAAGTCATAAGATAATGAAAAAGAGTGCCTTGCAGAAAATTCGCATGGCTTATCGTCCGAAGCTCCCCGTAGAGCTTACGGGGCCTGTGGTTGCCGTTGAAGGCAAACCGACAACGTCAGCCGCCGACTGCGAAGAAATCAAAAATCTGTTTCCGAACACATACGGTCTCCCCGAACTGAGCTTTAAGGAAGACCCCCACCCCGTTGCTCCGACAAGCAACACGCCCCTGACTGTAGGCGTTATCCTCAGCGGCGGCCAGGCTCCCGGCGGTCACAATGTTATCTGCGGTCTTTTCGACGGCATCAAGAAAATCAGCCGCAAAAGCCGCCTTTTCGGTTTCCTCATGGGCCCCGCCGGTCTCGTCGACCACAAGTACGTTGAGCTGACGGCCGACATCATCGACGAATACCGCAATACCGGCGGTTTCGACATCATTGGTTCGGGACGCACGAAGCTCGAGACCAAAGAGCAGTTCGACAAAGGTCTTAAGATTCTCAACGAACTCGGAATCAAGGCTCTCATAATCATCGGCGGCGACGACTCAAACACCAACGCCGCAGTTCTCGCCGAATACTACAAATCGATCGGCAGCGACATTCAGGTGCTCGGCTGCCCGAAAACAATCGACGGCGACCTCAAGAACGAGATAATCGAGACCTCTTTCGGCTTCGACACCGCTACTAAAGTCTACAGCGAGCTTATCGGCAATATCCAGCGCGACTGTAACTCGTCGAAGAAATACTGGCATTTCATTAAACTGATGGGCCGCTCTGCCAGCCATATCGCTCTCGAATGTGCCCTTCAGACCCAGCCCAACGTCTGCATCATCAGCGAAGAAGTCGAGGCCGAGAACAAATCTCTTCTCGACATCGTCGATTATATCGCCGACATTGTTGCCAAGCGCGCCTCGAAAGGCATGAACTTCGGCACAGTGCTCATTCCCGAAGGCCTCATCGAGTTCATTCCGGCCGTTAAAGCCCTCATCGCCGAACTCAACGACCTCCTTGCCCACGATTCGAAAATCGCCGACATGGAGCCGAAAGAAATGCGCCAGTATGTCATTGACCATCTCAGCAAAGACAACGCCAAGACCTACGCCTCACTCCCTGCCGACGTCGCCCGCCAGCTCACACTCGACCGCGACCCCCACGGCAACGTGCAGGTTTCGCTCATCGAGACCGAGAAACTTATCTCGCGTATGGTTGCCAACCGCCTCGAAGAGATGCGCGAAGAAGGCAAATACGACGGCAAGTTCGCCACTATGCACCACTTCTTCGGCTATGAGGGCCGCTGCGCCGATCCGTCGAACTTCGACGCTGACTACTGCTACGGCCTCGGCTACAACGCCGCCTGTCTTATCAAAGCCGGCGTAACGGGCTACATGACTCTCCTGCGCGACCTGACCAAACCGAGCGTGCAGTGGATTCCCGGCGGTGTGCCTATCACTATGCTCATGAACATGGAGCGCCGTAACGGAAAGATGAAACCTGTTATCCAGAAAGCGCTCGTGAAGCTCAACGGCACCCCGTTCAAGAAATTCGCCGCCAAACGCGATCAGTGGGCCGTCGAAACCGCATACGTATATCCCGGGCCGATCCAGTATTTCGGAACTCCCGAAGTCTGCGACCAACCCTCTATGACTCTCAAATATGAGCGTCAGGACAAATAATCCGACCTAACTTCAGCTTGCACGAAGCCTACCCGCGGCAATGTCGCTGCGGATAGGCTTCATAATTTTTAACCCACAACACAGTATTCCTAATGAAAAGACTGAAAATTATCGCTATCGTGGCAATTCTGACTGCCGCATTCGGCATTCCCGCCCAGGCCGGAGGATTCCACTTCGGAGTGAAACTCGGTATGGACGTGTCGCAGCTCCATTTCAACAAAGACATCTTCGACAGCGACAACCGCGCCGGATTCACCGGCGGCGTAATGTGTGAGTTCACCGCCCCTCTGATCGGCGTAGGCTTCGACCTCTCTGCAATGTATGTGCGCCGCAACACGCGCTTCCTCAGCGAGATGAACAATGAAAACCTCAGCGTCAACCGCGACTATATCGAAATTCCTCTCAACCTGAAATATAAACTGTCGATTCCGGCCATCGAGCGCATCATCCGCCCGTTCGTCACAACCGGCCCGAGCGTAGCCTTTCTGACAAGCCGCAAAGCTGTCAACTCATTCCTGAAGAACAAATCATGCGACGTAGCCTGGAACTTCGGCTTCGGCGTCGAGCTCTTCTCGAAAGTCCAGGTGGCCGCATCCTATGGTCTCGGACTCACGAAGTCGCTCGAAGCAGTAGGCGTCATGGACAACGGCGTCGACATCGACGGCAAAAACCGCTACTGGACAGTAACCGCCGCCTATCTCTTCTGATCTGTCAATCTACCATATAATCAACGCGGGGCGTCCAATGCACCCCGCGTTAATTATTTCTCCGAGAAAGCCGGCGTTTCAGCTTACCATCCGCCCGAAGCACCTCCGCCGGCCGAGAATCCGCCACCGAAGCTACCGCCGCCGAAGCCTCCGCCTCCGCCACCACCCATATTGACTCCGCCAATGATAACGGGAGCGGCAAGCACGGGGATTGTATAAGGAATATCGATGATATTGCCGCAGTTACGGCATACGTAACGTTTCACGCCGCGGCCTGTGCGTTCGGTGGTTGCGGGAACAAGTTCACGCGTAGATACGAGCTGACAGGCGCGGGCGCCACAGCGGCCGCAGACAGTGTAGGAAGCCTTGTCGTTGACAAAGGGCAATATGTCGGTTTCCTTACAGTTCGGACAGAGCCATACGTCGTAGTCGACGGAATTCAGGCGCTCTTCGGCATCCTGAGCCGGGGTCAGATAAGCATTGTCCGACTCTTCGTCGAGCTTGTTCATGCGGGTATGGCAGTTCGGGCAGGAACGCGGCCCGCGGCGAATGCGGTTTCGCGCGCGCCTGACAACAAGCCATGCAGGAATAGAGAATCCGAGAGTCACGAACGCCGCCACTATGCAGGCCAGGCTCATGCCATTGAGCTTGTGGTAGCGGGTGACTTCGTCGAACTTGCGCGACTTCCTGACGTAAACGACTGCCACAATCAGAAATAACAGCCCGAGAACTACCGAGGCAGTCAGCCAGCCGCCGAACACTTCGGCAAAATCAATCTCGTCGTCGAAATTGCGGGCATTATTGCGCCGGGCTGACTTGAGCTCTTCGGCATAACGTGGATCGGTCATCACACGGCCGAGAGTGTCTACAGTAGCAATGACTCCGCCGTCATAGTCCCCCTCTCTGAAACGGGGAAAAGTGATATTCCTCAGAATGCGGCCGGCAACAACGTCGGGAACAACAGCTTCCGTTCCCTGGCCGGTGCGGATAGCGGCGCGGCGGTCGCCTTTCGAGACCAGGAACAGCAATCCGTTGCTGTTGTCTTTCTTACCGATACCCCAGAGGTTGAACAGCTCTGTTGCGAAGTCGTCGATATTCATCGACGGATCCATCTCATCTATGACGACCACAACCGGTTCGGCACTCGTAGACCTCCATATTCCGGCAAGAGTCTTGTCGAGCCGGGCAACAGCCTCGGCGCTGAGCACGTTGTCGGGGTTCGAGACAAACCTGGTTGAATCGGCGACATGGACGTTCGGAACATCTTCGGGGCGCGAAGCCGCCGCCAAAGGCAGAATAATCAGCAGAGAGAGGAATATAGAAATGATTCGTTTCATCAGTTATTGATTTTGAGGCTCATGCCGTTAAGTTTTCTGAACAGGTCAAGGGCATAGACATCGGTCATTCCCGATATATGGTCGATAGCGGCCTGTATCTTCCCGAAAAGCGTCGGGGCAGCTGTCTGATACTGCTGCGGAACTTTGGCAAGAAGCAGCCGTGAATAGTTCAGCTCGGGAAACCTGACGGCATGGATAAGTTTCTCCATGAGAAAAGAGATGATGCGGTTACCGGCAAGTTCGATGTCAATAACGTCGCCTGTTTCATAGATGCGTTCGTAGCTCAGAGCCTCGGCCTGACAGTAGGCTTCGCGCTCGCGCTCATTCATTAGAGCGATAAGCGGTTCGCCGGCCCTCCCTTCGAGAATGGCGTCTTCATTGCTGACGAAAGCGTCGACACAGCTGTCGACAAGGCGGCTGATGACCGACGACCGCATGTAGCCAACCTTTTCATTGGGATCTTTGACGTTCTCCATAACCCTGAGCATCTCTTCCCGGCGCGCCGGCTCGAAGAAGCGGAGGAATGTCTCGGTCACGGTTGAGGTGTCGAGGATTCCGAGCTTATGGGCATCTTCGATATCCATCACCTCATAGCATATATCATCGGCTGCCTCGACAATGAATACAAGAGGATGGCGCGCGTAACGCACTTCCCCTTCGGAAGTATATTGCTGAAGCATTCCGAGCTCGTCGGCGACGCGGCAGAAATCGTCCTTTTCGCTGCTGAAGAAGCCGAACTTGCCGTGTTCGTTGGCAAGCGTCGACTGAAACGGATATTTGACTATCGAGGCGAGCGTTGAATATGTCATGGCAAAACCGCCCGGACGACGGCCTTCGAACTGATGGGTCAGCAACCTGAATGCATTGGCATTTCCTTCGAAATTGGTCAGGTCGGCCCACTGTTCGCGGCTCAGTTCCGGGCGGATCTGACTTCCGGGCCCTTCGCTGAAGAATGTCGAAATCGCCTTTTCGCCCGAATGGCCGAAAGGGGGATTGCCGAGGTCATGGGCCAGACAGGCGGCAGCAACAATATCGTCGATCGAATCGAACTTGTCGACCCACGGCTCTCCGGCGTATTTCTCGCGCAGACGGTGCGACACCGCACGTGCCATCGAGCGTCCCACACACGAGACTTCGAGGCTATGCGTCAGCCTGTTGTGCACGAAAATACTGCCCGGCAGCGGAAACACCTGTGTCTTGTTCTGCAACCGGCGGAAGGGGGACGAAAAAACAAGACGGTCGAAATCGCGCTGGAAATCGCTGCGGCTCTCGCGGCGGCGTCCACGGTAGTTTTCGAGACCGAAGCGCTTATCGTTGATAAGCAGATCCCATTGCATCTTATAGGATTCCATATCGCAAATGTAGCGAATTTTCGCGATTAATTCATACCTTTGTCGTCAACAAACAGGGTAACTGTATTAAAAAATGGAAAAAGAGATATTCTGTTCAGACTGTGCAGTGAGGACCTGCAACCGTGTCGACGGCGAGCTGCCGAAATTCTGCCAGAGTCTGCGCCATGCCGACAAACGCGAAACGTCGGTAAAGGCCTATGTCGATGACCCGGTCAGCGGCCATATCATGCGCTCATTCGCCGCTGTCGACCAGCGCGGCGTCACAGGAGAGCAGTCGTCGCGCCTTGAGATGCTTATAAAGCTCATGCACCGAATGGAAGTCAGGCGCGTCGGCATAGCCTCGTGCTACGTTTTTCTGCGCGACGCGCGCACGCTTGCCCGCATTCTGCGCGTCAACGGATTCGAGGTCTTCGGAATCAACTGCCGTGTCGGAAAACTGAACAAGCAGGCCGACCTCTGTATCGCCCCCGAAAACGACAAAGCACCCGACATAACATCGTGCAACCCTATAATGCAGGCCGATATTCTCAACGGCTACAAAACGGAATACAATATTATATTGGGACTGTGCGTAGGCCACGACGCAGTTTTCGCCCGCCATTCCGAGGCGCCGGTGTCGACGCTCGTCGCCAAAGATTTCGCCCTCGGCCACAATCCGCTTCCGGCCCTTCGCGACGAGGCTTTCTCATCGCTGCTCACCGACCCTCTCGAATAAGCCTATGGATGTTCAGCCGATTTTTCCTGGAAAAGCCGCTCCTTTCGTAATTGCCGGCCCGTGCAGCGCCGAAAGTCGCGAGCAGGTGCTCGAGGCGGCACGACGGCTTAGCCTGTTGCCATCTGTGACGGCTTTCCGCGCCGGCGTATGGAAACCGCGCACTCATCCCGGCGGTTTCGAAGGCCATGGCGAGGAAGCTCTCGAATGGCTTCGTCAGGCAAAGGCCGAGACAGGACTGCCGGTGGCCACCGAAGTCGCGACAGCCTCACACGTCGAAGCCTGTCTCAGAGCCGGAATAGACATTCTATGGCTCGGGGCCCGGACATCCGGCAATCCGTTTGCCGTTCAGGAAATTGCCGACGCACTGCGCGGCACCGACGTGGCCGTGCTGATAAAGAATCCGATCAGCCCCGACCTCGAACTGTGGGCCGGAGCCATCGAGCGGATCTACGGCGCCGGGATCAGAAGAATCGCCGCGGTCCATCGAGGATTCAGCACATTCGGAGGCACCTCGCAATACCGTAACGCCCCGCTCTGGACAATACCTCTTCAACTCAGCGTGAGGTATCCCGAACTGCCTGTAATCCACGACCCGAGCCACGTTGGCGGACGCCGAGACCTTATCGAACCGCTGGCGCGTCAGGCTCTCGACACAGGCTTCAGCGGACTTATCATCGAGAGCCACTGCCACCCCGACGAGGCCCTCAGCGACGCCGCCCAACAGATAACCCCGGAACGGCTCGGAGATATTCTCGGAAATGTCATCGGGCGGCGGAGCTCACAACCGACACCCCATCTCGAGAAGCTCAGGGCTGAAATCGACGCCGTCGACTCGGAGTTGCTTGACGTTCTGGCCCGACGGATGGCAATCTCACGCAACATAGGCGAGTATAAACGCAATGAATCGATGAGTGTGCTTCAGGCCACGCGCTTCAACGACCTGATCGCCGACAGATGTAAACGCGGCTCGAACCTCGGACTGAGCGACAAGTTCCTCAGAACAGTGTTCAACGCCATTCACGACGAAAGCGTTGCCACCCAGCTGCGCATCATCGACAATCCTTCCGAATAATCATACCGTCAGTCGGGGAAACGGAATCCCTGCTGTTCGATATAGTCGCGATAGACACGCGAGAAATGCTCGGCGTCGGCGCGTGTGTAGCGGATGTCGGTGTAGACCTGAGCGAGAGTTTCCTTTCCGTTCTCACGGGCGAAATAGCCGTCGCGCTCTTCTTTTTCGGCAAAGAAAGCGCGGATCTCGTCGGGAGTGCGCTCGACATATTTCTCTTCGAAAACAAAACTGTCGAGCGGAAGACGGTCTGAGACCACTGTTTCCCCTTCTGGCCAGCCGACAGTGACAGTTACGACGGGAACCACAAGTTTCGGCAACTGCAGAGCCGCACCGATCTGAGGCGCGTTGTAGGTGGTTGTGCCCATATAGCAGGTTCCGAGACCGCGCATTTCGGCTATGGTGACAAACTGCTGCGCAACGATAGCAGTGTCGAGAACGGCACACATGAACATCTCGAAGTTATCATAGCCGGGCTTGGCATCCGACGCCTCACACCATTTCACAAACCTGTTGAAATCGGCGCAGAATGTCAGCACAACCGCCGCACCGGTAACGGCCGGCTGGCCGAAATGGGCGGGCGCCAAAGCTGCCTTGCCTTCGTCGGAACGGGTGACGATAACGCTGTAGAGCTGCATATTCCCCGTTGTAGGGGCCTGGGCGGCCTCGCGAAGCATCTCGCGAAGCATCTTGTCGTCGACATCTCGCTTAGAATAGTTTCTGACACTGCGACGGTTAATGAAAAAATCGTTCATGGCTGGTTAGTGTTTAGTGAGCGTAAAGATAATACAAATAAAAATTCCGGCAATGGCCTTTGGCGGCCGGATCGGGCCTGATCTGTCAACAAAGTTACCACAGAGGGCACCCGGAAAGGCGGGATGACGCATTATCTATATATTCAGAATCCTGAAAGGTATGCTTTTAGGCGATGGTTTGTGTCACAAAAGAACTGACCGGAAAAAATTTTTTCTTCTCTACCACCCTCAACCTCATCACTTCGCGTCTGATGATGATGGCATAATAATGTTTTCTTTTAATTTACTTTTCTTTTATTTACTTTACTTTGTGGCATTATTGTCGGCAGAAACCGAGTTATTGCCGGATTATTGTCGACAATAACCCGGTTATTGACGGCAAAAACCCGGCAATAGCTATCTTTAGCACACAAGCACAATTATCCGCCTGAATATTAGTGACATTATTCAATTTGAAAACTTTATGTCAATATCAAAAACATCAAACCATTGTTTTACAGCGAATTAAATATTTTTTTCGGACAACTTGAAAAAAGTTATCAACAATAATATTTTCTCTATTGCAAAACCGAGGAATTATTCTCAACTTTGCAGTCGTCAAAATTCACTTACTCATAATTCACCATTCTAACTCATGAACGACAATCAACCCCAGCGGCCGACATACACATTCGACGAAGCGAACAACGCATCGCTCGAATACTTCAACGGCGACTCACTCGCTGCGCGGGTGTGGGCCAGCAAGTATGCCCTCCGCGACTCCGAAGGCCACATCTTCGAAAAAACACCGGCAGATATGCACCACCGCATCGCCGCAGAACTCGCACGAATCGAGAACAAATATCCCAATCCGCTCAGCCACGACGAGCTGTTCGAGCTTCTCGACGGATTCCGCTATATCGTGCCTCAGGGCAGCCCCATGACAGGCATCGGCAACACCTATCAGACCGTATCGCTGAGCAACTGCTTCGTCATCGGCCTCGACAACGAGCCCGATTCCTACGGCGCCATATTCAAAATCGACGAAGAGCAGGTTCAGCTCATGAAACGCCGTGGCGGCGTAGGCCACGACCTGTCGTCGCTGCGTCCGAAAGGAACGCCCGTCCACAACTCGGCGCTGACTTCGACCGGCCTTGTGCCCTTCATGGAGCGCTACAGCAATTCAACCCGCGAAGTAGCTCAGGGCGGCCGACGCGGTGCACTGATGCTCTCGGCCTCCATCAAACATCCTGACGCCGAAGACTTTATCGACGCCAAAATGGCCGAAGGAAAAATCACCGGCGCGAATGTCAGCGTCCGTATCGACGACGAATTCATGAAAGCGGCATCGGAAAACCGTCCCTATCGCCAGCAATATCCCGTCAGCTCCGACGACCCCTCTATTGTCAAAGAGATCGACGCAGCGGCTCTCTGGAGCAAGATCGTCCACAACGCCTGGCAGAGCGCTGAACCGGGCGTTCTGTTCTGGGACACAATCATCCGCGAAAGTGTCCCCGACTGCTACGACGACCTCGGGTTCCGCACAATCTCGACCAATCCCTGCGGCGAGATTCCACTTTGCCCTTACGACAGCTGCCGCCTGCTGGCCGTGAATCTTTTCAGCTACGTTAAGAATCCGTTCACTCCCGAAGCATACTTCGATTTTGAGCTGTTCAAGGAACATGCCGGTAAAGCCCAGCGCATTATGGACGACATAATCGATCTCGAACAGGAGAAAATCGAAGCCATAATCGAAAAGATTCAGATCGACCCCGAAAGCGCCGACGTCAAGCACACCGAGCTTGAACTCTGGCACAAGATTCTCAACAAAACACTTCTCGGACGCCGCACAGGAGTCGGCATTACCGGCGAAGGAGATATGCTCGCCGCCCTCGGCCTCAAATACGGCACCCCCGAAGCCACAGACTTCGCGGTCAAGGTTCAGCAGACACTTGCCCTCGGCGCCTACCGCTCGTCGGTGACCATGGCTCAGGAGCGCGGCGCCTTCAGGATTTTCGATGCCCAGCGCGAAAAGAACAACCCGTTCATCAGACGCATAGCCGAAGCCGATCCGCAGCTCTACGAAGACATGAAGAAATACGGACGCCGCAATATCGCCTGCCTGACGATAGCGCCGACCGGAACAACCTCGCTTATGACGCGCACGACCTCGGGCATCGAACCGGTGTTCATGCCGGTCTACAAGCGGCGCCGCAAGGTCAATCCCGGCGATCCCAACGTCCATGTCGACTATGTCGACGAATCAGGCGACTCTTTCGAAGAGTATATCGTCTATCATCCACGCTTCATCGACTGGATGAATGTCAACGGAATTCCCGTGAAAAATGACTACACCCAGGAAGAGATCGACAGCCTCGTGGCCCGCTCCCCCTACGCCGGAGCCACTGCCAACGATGTCGACTGGATGGAAAAAGTCAGAATGCAGGGCAAGATCCAGAAGTGGGTCGACCACTCGATTTCGGTGACTATCAATCTTCCGGCCGACGTCAGCGAAAGCCTTGTCAACGATCTCTATATGGAGGCATGGCGCAGCGGCTGCAAGGGATGCACCGTCTATCGCGATGGCTGCCGCAGCGGCGTCCTCGTGGCTCTCGAAAAGAAAGAGAAACCTGCCCTGCCCGACAATTCCCTGCAGCCCCACGTCATCAAACGCCCCATCGAGCTTGAAGCCGATGTTGTCAGATTCCAGAACAACAAAGAAAAGTGGATTGCATTCGTCGGACTTATCGACGGCAAGCCCTATGAGATCTTCACCGGTCTTGCCGACGACGACGACGGTATCTTCTGCCCTAAATCGGTCAACAAAGGCAAGATAATCAAGGCTATAGCCCCCGACGGCACCAAGCGCTACGACTTCCAGTTCATCAACAAGCGAGGCTATAAGACAACCATCGAAGGCCTGTCGGAGAAATTCAATCCCGAATACTGGAACTACGCCAAGCTCATTTCGGGTGTGCTTCGCTACGGAATGCCTATCGATCAGGTTCTTAAGCTCGTCGGAGGCCTTGAGCTCGACAACAAGTCGATCAACACATGGAAAATGGGCGTCGAGCGCGCGCTCAAGAAATATCTTCCCAACGGAACAAATGCAATCGGACAGCGCTGCCCGAACTGCGGTCAGGAGACACTGATCTATCAGGAAGGATGCCTGATCTGCACCTCGTGCGGCACATCCAAATGCGGATAAAATAAATCCGACTGCATAATTATTGCGTCGCGGACTCACAAAGGGCCCGCGGCGTTTGTCTTTGCCCGATAAATCAGCTAACTTTGCATTACAATGGAAAACAGCAGATCATTTCTGATCCTATAGTCAAGCGCGGGACGCGCGAAATCTCTACAACTTCCGCCTGCGATAGCTGGCGGCAACCACCGCTCCCCCCACAAATTCGCGGCAAGCCAC
>OGWR01002614.1_pt1 | contig 12671 bp, 10 predicted proteins | sample 1576061 | NCBI WGS metagenome assembly OGWR01 (sample SAMEA3541511, study PRJEB24748) | human gut metagenome | biome: human gut; feature: human-associated habitat; material: faeces | place: China | collected 2012 | reverse complement strand
GCTATAATAAAGTCAAAAGCCAGACATGCTTCGTCTGGCTTTTGACTTTATTATAACTTGGAGAGAAACACGCACGAGGCCGAATGCTTACGATGCCAATGTATTGTCACCTAGGTGAAACCACAAAAGAAGACAGACAAAAGATAAGCATCCGGGATTGTGCGTGTTTTTTCCAGTCATAACAAAGTCAAAAGCCTAACGTACTTCGTTTGGCTTTTGATTTTATAACAGCTTGAAGAGAAATACACAAGAGGCCGAATGCTTACAATTCTTCCATAAACTTGACCAACGAGTGAACAATGCTTCAATCCATATACACCCACGCAGGGTGTGACTATGGTTGTCTATACACGTATTCACCTCGTCATTGTTTCAATCCACACACCCACGCAGGGTGTGACACAGGCAGAAGTTTGGAAAGTCTGGCACAGGAGTTTCAATCCACACACCCACGCAGGGTGTGACAGACGTGGGTATGTGTCCTATCTGCTCGAAGAAGTTTCAATCCACACACCCACGCAGGGTGTGACATCTCGCCAACTTTGGCTGTAAACAGTTTTTTCGTTTCAATCCACACACCCACGCAGGGTGTGACAGACCCAAGTCGCGAGCATCTGTTGGATTTTTTGTTTCAATCCACACACCCACGCAGGGTGTGACTTGATAAATTAAATGGTACAGACAATGTGATTTGGGGTTTCAATCCACACACCCACGCAGGGTGTGACCATGATCACGGCGGTGTTCGCGTCGTTCTGCACGTTTCAATCCACACACCCACGCAGGGTGTGACTCTATATCTAATAACATATTATAAATCAGCAAATTTAATCCACTGTTATGCGAATCATCATTATTATTCAACTTCATAACAAAGAAATACCCTACAAATAATTTAATCTACTGATTATTAACACATGCGAAGATACTACTTTTTTTGTAACACACCACATTCGCATTATATTATAAGAGCCTCCTCAAGTTTATACGCCGTTTCAACACCTATTACTTCCACCCTCTTATTCTCATTTTTACTAAGAATATAAAAACGAACACTATCAAGAGACATATCAATAATATCCCTAACTCTCCCTTTTAGAAGAGAATATTGCGCTTCCGTCACTACACACTCAAAGACTGAGTTCTGCACCCTCTGTCCATAATCCAGACAAGCCTTGGCCACACATCGTAAACGGCGAGCCCCCTCTTTGCTTGTAGTATCCACATCGTAAGTCACAAGAATGTACATAATTAAAAATCATTTTATAAGAAATACCGGATAATCGTCAATATCCTGCCTGATATATCTTGCCATTAACATAGCCTGCACATAAGGCAGAAGCCCTATTTCAACTTTTTCATTAAGATAAGGATGAATTATCACTTCCCTTTTCCTTGCCTGCCATGCAGTAATAAAAGTCTTTTTCCCTTTATCTGTCATAACAACCCCATTATCACCTTGGAACAAGAAGTCTTTTACTGAAATCTGTCTTTTATTAATCAACGACAAAATAAAACGGTCGCCAAGGTAAGCACGTAACTCTTCCATCATATCTAAGGCCAACGATGTGCGCCCCGGACGGAGTGTATGGAGAAACCCGACGTATGGATCAAGGCCAACAGTTTCGAGAGCGGCCGCAACATCATTGGCTATCAACGTATATGCAAAAGACAACATGGCATTCACCGCATCCTTGGGAGGACGACGATTGCGACCATGAAATGGGAAATCAGTCTTCTGATTAAGTATCAAGATTGGCAATACCTCAAAATAGGCATTCGAAGCCATTCCCTCATAACCAATTAATTCCGTCTTATCTTGAGCCTTCAAAGCATCACGCTTGGCACGTTCCAATACTTGCACCGCCCTATTAATGTCTTCATTCTCACCATAATCACGAATATATCTCCTCAATATATTGCGATAGTTTTGAATCTTACCACCAATCATCAACCTAACCACATGCAACGACCAAGATGCATCGTCCGACAATTGGTACTGCTTTTTGCGTAACAGAACATTCCCTTTCGTAGCACCTTGAACCCTGCTGATAAATCTGCCTTGTGGAGAAAGAAATGTGAGTGATATACCATTGTCACTACACAATTTCATCACACCGGGACTTGCGCCCATATATCCGAACGTAACGATGCCCTCTATATTTATGACAGGAATACGAAACACCTCCTCCTGCTGAACAGATATAACGACATTCAGCCCATCCTTACTAAGATACGCTTCCGGTGTCGTCACATACAAAGTATTCAATAGTTTTCTCATAGATACAGATTTTTAGTAAGGTAATTATCTACCGAAGTACAATTATTTACCATTTCCGGCATGCAGATATCTTTCAGCGAGCACTTGTCACAATGTTTCCCATATTCAGCCTTCGGGATAACCGCTTTACTAAATATATCGTGCATATCCCGGGCACATTGTCTGACTATATTTCGCAGCTCCTCCGTTATATCCACATTAACCCGATGGCGAAGCTCCCCATAAAAGAAAGAGCCGTATGGTATATGGATAGCATACATTTCTTCTATGCACATGATTTGTGCTGCCAACTGCACTTCATCCACCTCGTTTCTTTTCGGTTTGCCATGCTTATACTCCACAGCAACCGGTTGCCATCGCCCCGGATAGTTGGGATGCAAAATCGTATTTTCAAAAGATGAGGAAGGAAGTAACTCTATGGCATCAGAGATTCCATAGAGTCCAAGTTCACGCGAAGCGATATTCACCGCACGCAATGTTATCTGGTCACCACACTTTTGTCTATAAAACGGATCATCTACATGCTTGTGCAGAATCTGTCCTTCGATGGTGAGACGATTATCATCCCATTGCTGCTCAATGTGTATCAAAGCCCATTGCCGGGGACAGAACCTAAAGTGCTGAATCCCCGACAACATGAGCATATCGTCTTCATTGTACATACGATGGAATTATATCAGTTCCTCAATAGTTACATTTGATGGAGCATTCTCCTTATCTATAGTAACTGAATAGTCGATGAATGAGCGTGGTGCTCCATCGCAGACTTTCTCCACTTTTACCAATTCAAACAACTTGTTGGCGGGAGCATTACCCAATATGGAGTCATGCTTGAAGACTATCAGTTTTTGAGCACTCATCAATCCACGTGCCGCCGAACGATCCACATCGAACATGTTCTTTAAAGCTTCCCAAAATAGTTCAAGGTCTTCTTCAGAAAATCCTGTCTGTTGTGCCAAGTTAGCGGAGATGAAGCCGTGACAGACATAGAGGCCATAAGGAATGGTCGCTTTACGTCCCTGTATTCCCACTTGTGATTCATAGGTCTTTTCTTCATCACGAGCTACACATACGGTTAATGCATGCTCTGCTGAAACAATCATATCTTGCGAACGGGCAAAAGTCATTTGAATCGGCCCCCTCACTTGTCCTGCGTTAGGTCCGGTTGAGAGTACTGCTCCAAAAGTCCTAACGTCAAAGAAGCGTCTGCACATAGCAATTTTACCAGCTGAACTCTTATCGGCAGGAGCTTTTTCTTTGATTTTTAGTTCTATTCCTAAATCTTCTTTGTACATTTTGCGGATTTCTTCATTAATAAAGACCTCTTCTCCAGAAATTTCTTTGGATTTGACAAGAATATCGTTACCTGCTTTTCCTGCTTGGGCTATTTGTACATAATTACGTACCTTGCGTTTCAAACAAACATCTGTAACAAGGCCTATACCAGTTTCAGCATCTATCCGAGGAAGATTACCTGCATCCGGGTCACCATTTGGATTACCATCTTGTACATCAAAAATGTAAACGAAATCAATTCTATTCTTTAATTCTGACATAATTGTATATTTTTAAAAATTATTCTTCAGTTTCTTGATTCTCTCTGTGAGCTTTCTGATGATAATAGCCGAGGAAGAATCGTCCTTGATCTTCCAAACTCAATGTATTAGGAAAATTTTGAATTAAAACTATTATCTCTTTCTTTTGATTATCAAAGAAATTAGCAAGGCCTTTCTTCTCTTTAGCCAATTTAGCATAATGACTGTTTGATAATTTGAGAACTGTTGAAAATACTGTAGATGGCGTAGATGAAGCCGCGTTCATGTAACTTGAACGAATGGAATCTTGTTTATTTGCTGCATATTGTAGGTTTTCCAACACGGCAAACAGCCTTCCACAAAGATACCCTTGATTTTGATTTTCTTTGTCTAACATAATATCTAATTTTTTATGGTTGTTATTTTCGTTTAGTCTGTTGAGATATGCCTTGATGATAGCAGCACGCACTATATTGACGGATTGTTCTGCACGTATGCGACGAATACATGCTTGAAAGAGAGAAGCCGGATACGGCAACCCTTGAAATATGCTTCTCACCACAGCATCAGGAAGGTTGGGAGTCGCATCACTTGACTTTCCTCCAAGAGTAACATTTCCAAGAATGGAATGCATTCCCACGTACGGCTTCTTATCTTTGCGAGTGTCAACCATCTCCATATCCGTAAAATGTTTACTTATCAAACCTGCAAATTCACGCAAAGGCATCTCATTCCAATATACTACCGCAATTCTTGCCGAATTAGGAGCCAAACCCAAAATGAAGAATTTGTCATCATCGTTTGCCGATAATTTTCCGTTATAGATAGACTGGAAAGTATCATATACTAACTTTATGCGCCTGTTTGAGTCGTCATTTTCTTCTTCAATCCGCCCCAACAAAGAAAATAGACTATTTTCGGACTCTTTTGAAGCCTCGCTATTGGAGGAAGCCCAGAAAAGATAAGTACGTGAGCCCACCATAAACTTATTGTGAGAATCCGAACGCAGCAAATGATTCAATGCGGTTGTATATGCAAATTCAGCTTCTTCTGATATTGGAGCATTGTATCCTTTAGATTTCCCATACGAATCATACCCGGAATTAACTTGAAATGCAACTAGTTTAGCTGTTTCTTGGCTTCCAAGTATCTTTGTAGCAGTTGTAATCTCTACAACTTTTGAATATCTCCCTGTTATCAAACAAAGATTTCCTGCCACGCCATGATTCTCGTCAAACAAATTTATCAATTCCCTTTTCGAAGCCACTATTTTCGTATCCCCTTCTATAAGGAAAGAAAAGGTAGAATATTTCTTATTAAGATTTTTGGCTATATCATCCCATAAAGAATCTTTCTGCATAGCCCCAACTATAAAAGAATGGTCTTGCTGATAAAATGCATAAACAGCTTTTATGTCCTCATTATCCGGAAAAGCATCATATATATCTTTTACTTTCGCCTTAAATACTTCAAAGTACTTACGTATCTTTTCCATATCCCCCTTATCGGAATAACCAAATACATATTTACAATTGTCATACAAATAGTTTGCAACAGGGGCACTTGACCGGCTAACACTTTTCTTAACAAGAAACCGCTGTGCCGACTTCTTATCTATGCGCCTGTCTTCAAAGCGCAGAAATTTTCCACATCTATCAATAACAATAATAAATCCAATCTCTTTGTATTCTAAACCAAAAGGGGCCACATCATCTCCACTTCGATGATAGTAATCATATAATGCTTTCAGTATCATCTCAACACCTCCTCACTATCTTTATCCGGTACAACAATCACTCCCTTTTTCATTTGGGCTCTATAAAACATAGCATTCGGTTTTTGTGGATTTTCCTCAAAGTCCATATCATAAAGCATAATGCCGAAATCCCTGTCTTCGGCTAAGGGATAATCAAGATTATCAGTACTTTCAATATACTTCCAGTTTGCAGAAAACTCACGACATCCGAGATAGGGCTGCGTAAAACATTGCCCTTGTGATGCCCTGCGTTCGAACATCTGATAATACTTCATAGGATTCTCGTCGGCACTTGGCTGATGCTTGGCAAAAGCCTCTTTCGGACGGTCTTTTACCGGAATAAATACTAACTTAGCATAAATTCGGTAACGCACATCCAACAGAAGCAACGTGTTCTTCTGCTGACGTTTATCTTCAATAATGATAGGTGATTTACTGGCAACTGCCCCCACCTCATTCCGTCTAATGGTAGCCCATTTAATAGGTCTGAGTACCTCAATCTTTGTTACCTGCCAACGCATGGCATAGCGTTTAAACAGTATCGCTTCAAAGATGGCGCGTGCCGCCGATGGCGTTATGACATCGTAACTCACACGCTCTACTTTCAATTCCGGACGAGTGAAACAAGCCCAATCGCCCCACACCTCCAGACAATATTCTTTATCTGTATATTCCATATCATTCATCGTTTTCCTTGTTTTCCAATAAATCTTCCGGCTTCTGACCTTCAAAAAACCTTTTTGCCGACAAGGGAGTTACCACTTCACGACCGGTTTTTTGCTCCAACTGTTCGCGTGCCACACGAGCCACATCACCACCGTCAGCCGCACACTGCATATTTTCACCCAATGTCTGAGGATTTTTAGCTTTAGTAATACTTGTCGTAGAGAGTTCGGCCAGCATATTAAGAACCAATTCTTCATTGGTCATATTGTCCCGGAGATTTTCTTTCTTCAAGCCCTTGAACTGTTTGTACTCCTTTGCCGACTTTCCGGTCCATTGCTGATAGATAATGTCTGTAAGAGTAGCATATTGAACACCTTCCTCTACATTATGTAGTTTCCATTGATCTGTAAGATCTTTACGGATTTCAATGCTCTTCAAGCGTTGGTTTATCCAGTTGTCAGAGTAACCAAGTCGCTTGTAGTCCATCATAGCTTGCTCAATACTCAACTCAGGGTCTTGCATCTGATCAAGACGTTCGGATGCTACATGTGCCATCCATTGCTTGAACGGTTCTGCCTTGGGAGATGGGATAGACTGAATGATACGTAGTAGTTGTTCTGTATCAGCCACATCTGTAAGTCGCATCTTACCGTCTGTGGCTTTCATTTTCAAACCGTGACAATTTGTCACGGTTTCATTTCCCTCTTCTTTAAGTCTTTGCTTTAACTTACGCCAATAAGCAGTTGCATCAACACTGTCTGTTAAAACTGACACCACATCAACTATCGAAAAATACCATTTTTCCTTTTCATCATCCCACACGGTGCGGACTTTACGTTCTTCAAACAATTTCAATGTTTCTTTCTTTGTCATATCCGTTTCTTTATATCATTAATACTTCCTCCAGCCAATGGTTATCAAGGCTGAGACCTGTGGCTTTATTATACTGAGACCTGTCTGCCAATACATATATTCCTTCCAATATTTCTTCGACAAGCCCATAGCCTTTCAGTTGCTTAAAATCATAGGAACGGATGCCTACAGTAAATTTCGCCAATTGCTTCACCAACGAGTAGGTACACCCCGATTCTTTCAACTGCTCTATAAGTTCCATGCTGTTTTCCCAATTTATGATAACATTTATACTCGTATCATCAATCAGGTGAAATTCTTTTGATGCAGTTTCAAAACATAACTCAGTAGGTTTGTAGAGCCAGTGCTTTATATCCTTTTCATCAAATGTTTGTTTTCTGCTATACAATTGACAAAAATAGGCTTTCATGGTAGAAGGAGCAAACCAATCACTATCTTCCGGCAAATTCAACCGAGCATTGTTGGAGTCAGCCATTGAACCGAAGAGCTTTCGCTTCTCTGCCGCCAGACTGAACACAAATGTATGTCCCATGGCACTTCGTCCTTCCCGATTGCACCGTCCCGCTGCTTGCAATACAGAATCGAGTCCTGCTTCTTGACGGAACACAACCGGAAAGTCTATATCCACACCGGCCTCCACAAGCTGGGTTGCAATGACCCTGACAATCGGCTGCGACTCATCCTTCAATAAAGTTTTTATTTTACCAATAGTTTCGTGTAAGTGGGCAGGGCACATCATTCTAGACAAATGCAATTTCACTCCGTCATTGGGCAAACGGTCATACAGCTCTTTGGCATCTTTACGAGTGTTCACTATGCACAACACCTTATTATATTCAGACACCTTTGCAGCTATCTCATCGTATGTTTTTCCTGTATCATCGATTGACAACTTCACACGGCGAAGCTGGTCATGCAAAGCAAATTCTTCCGGAATAATTTCCTTGATATGTTCTATTCCCTTAAAATCAGCTTTAGGATTTGTTCCTTCTATCAGACCACTCAGTACCGGCTGGCTTGCCGTGGTAAACAATACCGAAACCCCGAACATTTCCTGATACGCTTTCAGCGCATCGACTATCGGCCGCAAGAAGCCGGTTGGCAACATCTGAACCTCATCCAAAACAAGAATTGAATTTGCCATGTTGTGCAGTTTGCGGCAATCAGATGTTTTATTGCTAAACATAGATTCAAAAAGCTGTACATTGGTAGTGACAATAATGGGATAGTCCCAATTCTCTGTAGCCAATTTTGCTTTTTCCCTATTTTCCTCGTCCTTAATATCATCGGGGTCGAAATTACTATGATGCTCCAATACATTTTCTTCACCAAAGATTTCCTTCAAAAGCCCTGCCGTTTGCACAATGATACTGGTATATGGGATGGCGATGATGATACGATTCATTGAATGGCTTACAGCATGCTTCATGGCCCATAACAAAGAAGAAAGTGTTTTACCGCCTCCCGTCGGAACTGTAAGACTATAAAATCCTTTTTCGCTTGAAGAAGTTCTACTGCATTGTTCTTTCACTTGCTGGCGGATGCGGTTCACTTTCGTATCGGCTGCATTCGATTGCAGTTTTTGCATATATGCCTCCAGCTGTGGAAGCAAATCGGCAAGCGTAGCCGAATTTCCCCGCTTCCGCCATGACTCTACATCCATAAACCGTTCTGTATCGAGCCGGTCGGCATCTACAAGACAGGAAAAAAGCATACGGGAAAGGTGATGAAAGTGTTTCCATTCAACCTTTGATTTAGAAAAAGGTGAATCAATAAATTCTTGGAATAATAAAGGTTTGTTTATGCTAATGTCACCCTCGTTTATTTCTTTGGACAATAGCCTCTCTTTCAATATGTTTTCCACATCCCCGAAATCATGTAACCCTGTGTGATGAGAAATAATTTGGTTTACAAGAAGATGGGAAACATCCTTTCCCATAAGTTCTTTTGCCAATATTCCACCCACAAAAGCATGGGTATGATCATCATAGCGCTTCTTGTCACTCGTAGGCAAACCATTCATCTTGCGTATGTATTGCTGGAATGCCGCCCGTTCCTTTCCTTTGTCATGAAGTAGGCCGAGCGCACGCCCCCAAGAAGGAAGTCCGAACTGCCCGGCGAAGGATGCCGCCATATCAGCAACCCCCTTTTGATGTTCATCATTGGTTTGTATCATCCATTGACCATTATCCCTATTTTGATACAAATGGGATATCAACTGATTTTCCTCTATCATCTGATTAAATTTATAAGGCTAGCATTCCACAAATATAGTGAATAATATCAGACTCTCGCAAAAGAAAATCATATTTCAAGTCAGCTCCATCAGTTTTCATCCTTAAAACAAGAAATACAACCAACAACGACAAGAACAGGCATTCCGCTTTGTCGCCTCTACGCGGAAAAAAGAGAACAAACCATTTCGGGGGGATACAAAAATTTCCGTCACTACATCTCTTTTAGAATCAGTAAGATGTAGTGACGGAAGAAAAAACAATCTGATTATCCACATAGGTAATCCAGCATTTATATTTCAAAACAAATAACGTATAAAGCAAACGTTATCGGGCATTCCCATGTGATGCAATCATCCATCAATGATGCTTTTATGATATGATTGCAGATAATTAGTAAACATCAAGCTTTCACCACCGCCAGCAACTCATCCGGTGTAACCAGTGACTGCTCGCCTGTAGTCATATTCTTCAAAGTCAGTTTCCCTTCGTTCATTTCATTTTCACCAACAATAGCGACAAAAGGAATCTGCTTGTCATTGGCATATCCCATCTGCTTCTTCATTTTAGAAGCATCCGGATAAATTTCAGCGCGCACCCCTGCTTCACGGACTTTTGCCAGGATAGGCAGACAATAAGCAGCCTCTTTATCGCCGAAGTTTACAAACAACAGCTCGGTTCCGTTCACCGCTTCTTTCGGATACAAATCCAACTGATTCAACACATCAAAAATACGGTCGGCTCCGAAAGAGATACCTACACCAGACATACCATCCATACCAAAGACACCGGTCAGATTATCATAACGGCCACCACCACTGATGCTGCCAATCTGCACATCCAAGGCTTTCACTTCAAAAATTGCTCCTGTATAATAATTCAAGCCGCGAGCCAAAGTCAAATCCAATTCCACTTCACTCTTCACACCCAGTGCAGACACGGTTTTTAATATGAATTCACTTTCTTCCACTCCCTTCAATCCCGCTTCACTGGTAGCAAGGACAGTCTTCAAAGTTTCCAATTTCTCTTCATTGCTTCCACTCAATAAAATAATCGGCTGCAATTTATCAATAGCCTCTTGAGGAATCCCTTTAGAAGCCAATTCCGCATTTACATTTTCCAATCCGATTTTATCCAGTTTGTCAATGGCTACGGTGATATCTACAATTTTATCAGCCTCCCCGATAATCTCGGCAATACCGGTCAATATCTTACGGTTATTGATTTTAATTGAAACACGTACTCCGAATTTACCAAATACACGGTCTATCATCTGTACCAGCTCCACTTCATTCAATAAAGAATTGCTGCCTACCACATCGGCGTCACATTGGTAAAACTCACGGTAACGCCCTTTTTGGGGACGATCCGCACGCCAAACCGGTTGGATTTGATAACGTTTGAAAGGAAAACTTATTTCATCACGATGCATCACCACATAGCGGGCAAAAGGTACGGTGAGATCGTAGCGCAATCCTTTTTCACAGAACTTGCTCGCCAGCTTTACCGCATTGCGGCTCAGCAATTCCTCATCGGTAATGCCGTTGAAATAATCACCTGAGTTCTGTATCTTAAACAATAACTTATCCCCTTCGTCACCGTATTTTCCCATCAAGGTAGACAAATTCTCCATAGAAGGAGTTTCAATCTGCTGATAGCCGAAAAGATGAAACACATCACGGATCGTATTGAATATATAGTTACGTTTCGCCATTTCCACCGGCGAAAAATCTCTCGTTCCTTTAGGTATACCTGGTTTTGCTGCCATAATGATTCTATTTAATTTATTTTGAGCCACAAAATTACACTAAATATTTCATTCGTAAAAAGAATACTTCTTAATATTGCTCATTGCCGGCAATATTAAGAAGTTAAACAGCCGGTGCCTTAAGTGCATATCTCAGTATGGGCCGTTTCCCTACGAACTCATTGTTTAATAATTTCGTAAGCTGTAGAATGAACCCCTCTATTCTCTATTTTTCCCTCCAATACATCCAAAGCGAACTCAATGCCCCGGACAGCCATCTGTGAGCTGAAAATATCAGCTGTTGCAACCAGTTTTCCCGTAGAAAGAAATTCTTTCATCACCGCATCATTATCAAAGCCCACTACAGGCAGATAGCAATTTTTTTCTTGCATCTGCTGAAGAACCCCCAACGCCATCGCATCATTGCTGCAATATACAGCTTTCAAATCAGGATACCGCATCCACATAGCCTGAAAAACTTCGGCGGCTTTCTCCGTTTCCCAGTCGGCCGGTTCGGATGCCACCAATCTTAACCCTTTTTCTTCTATCGCCTTGATAAAACCTCTTTTACGCTGCTGCGCATTATCGGCTGCCGTCAATCCTTCAATAATAGCAACTTTATCTTCATTCCGCAACTTCTTATCCAATAATTTACCCACTTCATACGCAGCTGCAAAATTATCCGGTCCCACAAAAGCCACTTCTACTCCTGCCTGCTCCAATAGCTGAGTATCCAACCGGATATCAATATTGATTACCGGAACTCCTTTCCTGACAGCCTCTACTACAGGCTGAACTAAGGCTTTTGAATCTATAGGAACCAATACGATAGCATCGACTTGCTGATGAATCAAGGAATACATCAAGTCAACCTGTTCCTCTACCTCTGTCTGTGTAGCCGTTCCCACACAAACCAAATCCAAAAACGGAAGAGGGGTCGCATACTGAATGGCCCCTTCTTTCATCACTTTGAAAAAATCGGCTTGTAACGACTTCATTACAAGCCCTATTTTATAATTTCTCTTCATCTAATTTTTAATTTGACAAAGTAATGCTTATTAATCCGATAATAAACAAGGAGAACATAGCCGCAATCAGTTTATTGGTCCCCTTCGGAGCTTCCTTAAATTCCTTCCAGACAAAAACTCCCCAGATCATAGCCACCACAGGCGCTGCGTTGCTAAGGGCATAAGAGATAGCCGGATTGGCAGCACCTGCTCCCATAAAACTAATCACCATGCCGTCCATCCAGATAAAGCCTCCCAGCATACCTGTGAGATGGGTCTTGGCATCGCCGGCAAAGTAATCTTTCATGGTCACCGCCTTGCCTTCTACCGGATGCTTCATGGCAAAGGTATTGAATATAGGTGTGCTGGCCAGAATACCTACCGCAAAGAAGAACACACCTGTATAAGGAGTCAGCGTTCCGGTTCCTCCCGCCACATACTGCGGGTCAAGAGATTTCACTACCAATCCGTAAAAGAACATGATAGCAATGCCTGCCATAATGGCCAGCAGAATCCCCTTCTTCGGAGTGGAAGCCTTGCCGGACGATAACTTTCCGTACGCTTTTCCGCAG
>OGWR01002613.1_pt1 | contig 12678 bp, 14 predicted proteins | sample 1576061 | NCBI WGS metagenome assembly OGWR01 (sample SAMEA3541511, study PRJEB24748) | human gut metagenome | biome: human gut; feature: human-associated habitat; material: faeces | place: China | collected 2012 | reverse complement strand
TACAGTGCGCGGGCATGGAGTGCCCGTGTGCTGTAACCATAATTAGACATTATGGACTTCATAATAAATATTGTCTTTACTTATGGATGATTTTGTTGTAAACTATGGGAGTGTCATGAGTATGACACGTACAACCGCGTAAGACGCCGGGATGCGGAACGCGCATTCCGTTTAAACGTCCAAAGGAGGATATTAGAACATGGTTAGAGCAATCGTAGGCGCCAACTGGGGCGATGAGGGAAAAGGTAAGATCACAGATATGCTTGCAAAGGAATCCGACATTATTGTCCGTTTCCAGGGCGGCAGTAACGCTGGTCACACAATTATCAACAATTACGGAAAATTTGCCCTTCATCTTCTTCCGTCAGGTGTATTCTATAATCATACAACAAGCATCATCGGAAACGGCGTGGCATTAAACATCCCGTTCCTTGTTAAAGAATTAAACGACCTGACAAGCCAGGGCGTTCCGATGCCGAAGATCCTTGTGTCCGACAGAGCACAGATCTTAATGCCGTACCACATTTTATTCGATACTTATGAGGAAGCGCGTCTGGCAGGTAAGTCCTTTGGCTCCACAAAGTCCGGAATTGCTCCGTTCTATTCTGATAAATACGCAAAGATCGGTTTCCAGGTCAACGAGTTATTCGGTGATGAGAAGGAACTGATGGATAAGATCGAAAATGTCTGCACACTGAAAAATGTGATGTTAGAGCATTTATATCATCAGCCGGCTCTTGATCCGAAGGAGATCTTCAATACACTTATGGAGTATAAGGAGATGGTCGCTCCGTATGTATGCGACACATCCAAATACCTTCGCGATGCGATCAAGGCAGGAAAAAATGTCCTCTTAGAGGGCCAGCTCGGTTCCTTAAAGGATCCGGATCACGGTATCTACCCGATGGTTACATCTTCTTCCACACTGGCTGCATACGGCGCGATTGGCGCAGGCATCCCGCCGTACGAGATCAAGAACATCACAACAGTCGTTAAGGCTTACTCCAGCGCAGTCGGCGCAGGTGCGTTTGTCAGCGAGATCTTCGGTGAAGAGGCAGACGAGTTAAGACGCCGCGGCGGTGACGGCGGTGAGTTCGGTGCGACGACAGGCCGCCCGAGAAGAATGGGATGGTTCGATGCAGTCGCATCAAGATATGGCGTACAGATCCAGGGATCCACAGAGGTTGCCCTCACGGTTCTCGACGTTTTAGGATATCTTGACGAGCTTCATATCTGCGTAGGCTATGAGATCGATGGAAAGGTAACAAAAGACTTCCCGACAACTCCGGAGCTTGAGAAAGCAAAACCGGTTCTGGAGACTCTGCCGGGATGGAAATGCGACATCCGCGGAATCAAAAAATATGAAGATCTGCCGGAGAACTGCAGAAAGTATGTTGAGTTCGTTGAGAAACATATCGGATTCCCGATCACTATGATCTCCAATGGCCCGGGACGTGACGATATCATCTACAGAAATAAATAATAAGGATAAATTTACCTGTCTGATCGGCAGACGGTAAATAAGACTATACGCCGGGGAATTTCTCCGGCGTGTCTTTTATATAACTGGAGGCTTATGAAAAAAGATAATAATAAGATAAAAAAAATCGGGGCATGGATCGCAATCATAATCCTGCTTCTTGCATGTTGTATGCCGATGATTTTTGCATTCGGGAATGGAGAAGATTCGCAGGTCTATTTTAAAGCCTCGCTTGCAGTGGCGATCATGGTTCCCATCATGGCTTATGCAATATGGATGGTTTATAAATTACTGAACAGGAATAAAAAGGTGGTGGATTCGGATATGGAGAATATTATTTTTGACGTTGGACAGGTTCTTGTAAAATATGACTGGGAGACCTATCTGGACAGTTTTGGTTTTCCGAAGGAAGAGCGTGATAAAATTGCGGAAGTGGTATTTCAGAGCAATACCTGGAATGAGAGAGACAGAAGCAGCGAGACTGAGCAATATTATGTAGATCAGATGGTAAAAGCTGCACCGGAGTACGAAAAGGATATCCGGGAGGTAATGCGCCGTTCTGACGAGACAATTGAGAAAACAGATTATGCGGAAACCTGGGCATCGGCGTGAGCTATTTCCTCCAGAACTCCGCGCTTCTCATCTGGAAGGCAGCCGCGCGTGTCTATCCCCCGGTGGTTGAGGGTTCGATGCAGCTGTTCGGCGGCAAGCTGACCGTCTCCTATGTGTCGCTTCTCACGATCGCGGCCTGCGTCGTCATCATGATCGGCCTCACCACGTTCGTCAACAAGAGCAAGATGGGCAAGGCCATGCGTGCCTGCTCGGAGGATAAGGCGGCGGCCCAGCTCATGGGCATCAACGTCAACGCCACCATTTCCGCAACGTTCGCCATCGGCTCGGCGCTCGCCGCCATCGCCGGCGTGCTGCTCTGCTCGTTCAATACGTCGCTCATGCCGACGACCGGCTCCATGCCCGGCATCAAGGCCTTCACCGCGGCGGTGTTCGGCGGCATCGGCTCCATCCCCGGCGCGTTCCTCGGCGGCCTGCTCCTCGGCATCATCGAGGCCATGGCCAAGGCGTACATCTCGACGAACCTTGCCAACTCCATCGTGTTCGCCGTGCTGATCGTCGTGCTGCTCGTCAAGCCTGCCGGACTTCTCGGCAAGTCCGCGACGGAGAAAGTGTGAGGTGGCCGGAATGACACAGAAAATGAACAAATTCAACTCGCTCAAGAAGACCACAAAGGTCGACTTTGCGACCTATCTCGGCGTGATCGTCGTCTTTATCATCACGACGATCCTGCAGAACAACGGTTCGCTCAAGCGCTCCGCCATCGGTCTGCTCGTCCCCATCTGCTGCTACATGTCCATGGCCGTGTCGCTGAACCTGACGGTCGGTATCCTCGGTGAGCTGAGCCTCGGCCACGCGGGCTTTATGAGTGTCGGCGCATTTTCCGGCATCGTCGTCTCGCAGAGCCTGATGGGCGCGATCCCGAACGCTCCCGTGCGTCTCGCCATCTCGATGGTCGTCGGCGCGATCTTCGCCGCCATCGTCGGCCTTCTCATCGGCACGCCGGTGCTCCGCTTACAGGGCGACTACCTCGCCATCGTCACGCTGGCCTTCGGCGAGATCATCAAAGAGCTCATCAACTGCCTCATCATCGGCTACGATGAAAACGGCCTGCACTTCATCTTCAACCCCGCCGGCAACAAGACGGTCGACGACCTCGGCCTGAGTGCCTCGGGCACCGCTATCATCAAGGGCGCGCAGGGTGCGACCGGCACCGCCACGATCGCAACGTTCACCGCGGGCTTCATCCTCGTGATGATCACGCTCATCGTCGTGCTGAACCTGACTCGTTCGCGTGCGGGCCGCGCGATCATGGCCATCCGTGATAACCGCATCGCCGCGCAGGCCATCGGCCTGAACCTGACGAAGTACAAGCTCATGGCATTCGTCACCTCCGCCGCCCTCGCGGGCGCGGCAGGCGCGCTCTTCGGCCTGAACTACTCTTCTCTCCAGGCCACAAAGTTCAACTTCAACCTCTCCATCCTCGTGCTGGTGTTCGTGGTGCTCGGCGGCCTTGGCAACATCTGGGGCTCGCTCGTCGCCGCTGCGGCGCTGACGATCCTGCCCGAGGCGCTGCGTCAGTTTGCCGACTTCCGTATGCTCATCTACGCGATCGTGCTGATCTTCGTCATGCTCGCGACCAACAATCCGCAGGCCAAGGCGTTCTTCGGCAGGCTCTTGCCCCACCGCCGCGCCGCCGCTGAAAAGGAGGACTGACCATGACTCAGAATATGCCGCAAAAGCAGAAAACCAAGCTCGTCCCCGTCTCCCGCGAGCCGGCGCTCCTGCCCGAGCGAGACGCGGACAAGTCCCCCGTGCTCGAGTGCATCGACCTCGGCATCACGTTCGGCGGTCTGAAAGCGGTCGACAACTTCAATGTGACCATCGGCCGCACGGAGATCTCCGGCCTCATCGGCCCGAACGGTGCCGGTAAGACGACGGTCTTCAACCTGCTCACCAAGGTCTATCAGCCTACCCACGGTACGATCCTCTTAAACGGCAAAGACATCCATGACCTCAACACCGCGCAGGTCAACCGCGCGGGCATCGCACGTACGTTCCAGAACATCCGCCTGTTCGGCGAGCTGAGCGTGGAAGAAAACATCACCGTCGCGATGGACACGCAGATGCACTACACGATGCCCGAGGGCATTTTCCGCCTGCCCCGCTTCTGGAAGGAAGAGCGCGTCATGCATGAGCGCGCGATGGAGCTTCTGTCCATCTTCCACATGGAAGACCTTGCAAACGCCAAGGCGAACTCCCTGCCTTACGGCGCGCAGCGCAGACTGGAAATTCTTCGTGCGCTGGCCACGAACCCGAGTCTGCTGCTTCTTGACGAGCCCGCCGCCGGCATGAACCCGAGCGAGACGGCTGAGCTGATGGAAAACATCCGCTCCATCCGCGATACGTTCAAGATCGCGGTGCTGCTCATCGAGCACGACATGAACCTCGTCATGAACATCTGCGAGGGCATTGCCGTTTTGAACTTCGGCCATGTCATCGCCAAGGGCACACCCGAAGACATTCAGAACAATCCCGAGGTCATTGAAGCCTACCTCGGCAAGCAGAAGGAGGCCTAACGATGGGACAGATCTTACAGGTGAACGATCTTCACGTTTACTACGGCAGCATCCACGCCGTCAAGGGCGTTTCCTTCGAGGTCAACGAGGGTGAGGTCGTCACGCTGATCGGTGCGAACGGCGCGGGTAAGTCGACCGTTCTGAACACGGTCTCCGGCCTTCTGCACCCCAAGCACGGCAGCGTTGTTTTTGAAGGCAAGGACTTAAAGGGCGTCCCCGCGCACAAGATCGTCGAGCACGGTCTTGCGCAGGTCCCCGAAGGCCGCCACGTCTTTTTGCAGATGACGGTCGAGGATAACCTCGAAATGGGCGCTTACACCCAGCCGAACTCCACCATTGAAGCGGGCATTGCGGACGTCTACGAGCGCTTCCCGCGCCTCAAAGAGCGCCGCAAGCAGATCGCCGGTACGCTCTCCGGCGGTGAGCAGCAGATGCTCGCCATGGGCAGAGCGCTCATGTCGAAGCCGAAGCTTCTGATGCTCGACGAGCCGTCTATGGGCCTCGCTCCGATCCTCGTTGAGCAGATCTTTGGCATCATCCGCGAGCTGCACGCTGCGGGCACGACGATCCTGCTCGTCGAGCAGAACGCGCAGGCCGCGCTCTCCGTCGCCGACCGCGCGTACGTGCTTGAAACGGGCCGCATCACGCTCTCCGGCACCGGTAAGGAGCTTATGGCGAGCGACGCCGTCCGCAAGGCCTACCTCGGCGGTTAAATCTCCCTCAAATGCAAAGAGTCATCCGAAAGGATGGCTCTTTTTTTGTGCAGTTTGCCGCCGTGCAAAATTTCCGCCCAACCTGCTGCACATTTGCAAAAGATATGGTATACTGACGAGACAAGCGCCGCGAAACCGCGGCGCGCCGACACAGGATCGGAGGGATCGGATTGTTCAAAATTCTCATTGCGGAGGATGACCGCGAGCTGCGCCAGCTCTTCGCCCACGTGCTCACCAAAAACGGTTACACTGTCCTCGGCGTCTCCAACGGCGAGGAGGCGCTTGTTGCGCTCGAGCAGAGCTATTACGATCTCATCATCTCCGACATCATGATGCCGAAGATGGACGGCTACGAGCTTGTGCGCTCGATCCGCGAGAGCGGTTCGTCCATCCCCATTATGATGATCACCGCCAAGGACGCCTTTGACGACATGCGCCTCGGCTTTCTCTCCGGCAGCGACGACTATATGGTCAAGCCCATCAACATCGGGGAAATGGTACTGCGCGTGAGCGCGCTGCTGCGCCGCGCCCAGATGGCGAGCGAGCGCCGTCAGGTCATCGGCGGCACGGTGATGGAGTGCGACTCGCTCAGCGTCACCGTCGACGGCGAGAGCATGGTGCTGCCGCAGAAGGAATTCATGCTGCTCTACAAGATGGCGTCGTTCCCCGGCCGCATCTTCACGCGCCAGCAGCTCATGGACGACATCTGGGGCTATGATTCCAGCACCGACACCCACACCGTCGATGTCCACATCGCGCGCCTGCGCGAGCGCTTCCGCGACAATCCCGACTTCAAGATCGTCACGATGCGCGGCGTGGGATATAAGGTGGTGCGCACATGAAAAAGCGGCGCAACAAATTCTTCGATATCCGCGTGCAGTTTTTCTTCATCTGCATGGCAGGCTTTATCGGCGTGGCGCTGCTCGCCGCGCTCGCGGCCTGGGGGCTCGAGCACCTCGGCGTCAACGTGCCGATGTTCGTGTGGCTGCTCATCTTCACGCTGCTGCTCGGCAGCGCGACGGCGGCGGGCTTTTCCATCGCGTTCTTCGCGCCCATCTCGCGCCTGTCGCGCGCGATGAAGGAGGTCGCGGGCGGCAACTTCCGCGTGCATGTGGAGACGAAGAGCGTCTTTCGCGATATCCGCGACAGCTTTGACAGCTTCAACCTTATGGTCAGCGAGCTGAACGCGACCGAGACCTTGCAGACCGACTTCATCTCGAACGTCTCGCACGAGTTCAAAACGCCCATCAGCGCGATCGAGGGCTACGCCTCGCTTTTGCAGGAGCACCAGCAATCCCCCGAGGAGCAGGCGGAGTACATCGACAAGATCCTCTTCAATACGCGCAGGCTTTCCGCCCTCGCGGGCAACATTCTGCTGCTTTCTAAGCTCGACAGCCAGTCCATCCACCCCCAGCGCTCGCGCTTCCGCCTCGACGAGCAGGTAAGGCAGTGCATTCTGGCCCTTGAGCGCAAGTGGACGGAAAAGGACGTCGACTTCGACGTCGACCTCGACTCCGTCGATTTCACAGGCTACGAAGGACTACTCCAGCACGTGTGGATGAATCTCATCGACAACGCCGTCAAGTTCGGCCCGCGCGGCGGCCTGATCCGCATGCGACTCATCGAGGAAGACGGCAGTGTGCTCTTCACCATCGACAACGAGGGCAAAAGCATCCCCGACGAGGATAAGTCCCGCATTTTTAACAAATTCTATCAGGGGGACAGCTCGCACGAATCCGAGGGCAACGGCCTCGGCCTTGCGCTTGTGCGCAAGATCGTCGCCATCCACGGCGGCGAGGTCTGGGTCGAAGACCCGGTGAACGGCGGCTGCCGCTTCGCCGTGCGCCTGCCGGTAGAGAAGTGACCACCATTTTTCAACAAAAATTGAGATTCTCTTCACCATTTGTTCGAAACTCTATGCTATATTAAATCTTAACAGCCGCAGAGACGGCTTTTCCCCGGCGCAGTACCCCTGTGTCGGGCTTTTATCACGGGATAAGGAGAGGTGACGATGGGCTTTCTGCGCTGCTGCGTTTATTACGGAATTTTAGCCGTCGTGTCGTTTTTCATTGGGCGGCTGCTGCCAAAATCCTGGTTCCACGGCGACAAATTCCCCTACCGCTGCGCGAGCTGGGAAGCAAAGCTCTTCCGCTTTCTGCGCGTGCACGAGTGGCAGGACAAGGTGCCCGACATGAGCAAGATCGTCCCCAAGCTCATCCCCGCCAAAAAGCTGGGCACGGACTTTCGCGCGCAGCTTCCGCGCATGATCGAAGAGACCTGCGTCGCTGAGTTCACGCACTTTGTGCTCATCCTGCTCGGCTTTTACGCACTGCGCCTCTGGCCCGGGACGGGCGGCGCGGTCGTCACCGCCATCTATATTCTATTCGGCAACCTGCCGTTTCTCATCATTCAGCGCTACAACCGGCCGCGGCTGCAAAAGCTTCTCGCCGCGCAGCGGCGCCGGAGCAGACGCAACCAAGAAGAACAACAGTAAAGGATCGGATCTTTTCATGAAAGTTTTGATTTTAAGCTGCAACACCGGCGAGGGGCACAACTCCTGCGCCGCGGCGCTCGAGGAGGAGTGCCGCAACCAGAACATTCCCTGCGACACCGAGGACGCGCTGCGCTTCATCTCGCCCGAGGTCTCGCGCTTTATCTCCAACTGGCACGTGCGCATCTACCGCCACGCGCCGGGTCTTTTCCGCGTGGGCTACCGCGCGGCGGAGGATCATCCCGCGCAGTTCCACGAGGGTTCCGCGCTCTACCGCTATCTGACGCAGGGCGCGGAAAAGCTCTGCGGCTTCATTGCCGGCAGCGGGTACGACACGGTCATCTGCACCCACACGTTCGCGGCGCTGATGGTCAGCGAGGTCGTGAAGACGCACCTGCCGAATCTCAAGACCTGCTTCATCGCCACGGACTACACCTGTTCGCCCAGCGTGAAGGACAGCTCGCTCGACCGCTACTTTATCCCTGCCTCATCGCTCTCGGGCGATTTTCTCGGCGGCGGCGTGACGAGCGAGCGCCTGCGTGCCTGCGGCATCCCCGTGCGCCAGATGTTCCGCTCCAGCGTGCGCAAGGAGGACGCCAAGCGCGCGTTCGGCATTCCCGCTGACCACAAACATCTTGTGATGATGTGCGGCAGCATGGGCTGCGGCCCCATCATGAGCATCGCGCGCCGCATCGGGCGCGACCTGCCGGACGATCAGGACCTGACCATCGTCTGCGGCACAAACAAGCAGCTCTACCGCCGGCTCCAGCGCCGCTTCTATGATGCGAAAAACGTCCACGTCCGTTCGTATGTGAAGGACATGGCGCTTTTGATGGACTCCGCTGACCTCTACCTCACAAAGCCCGGCGGCATCAGCGTGACCGAGGCGGCCTCGATGCGCCTGCCGATGGTCTTTATTGACGCGGTCGCGGGCTGCGAGGAGTACAACAAAGACTTCTTCCTGCGCACGGGCGGCGCGGTCACAGGGCAGACGCCCAAGGAGATCGCGCGCACGAGCCTGCGCCTGCTCAGCGACGAGCATACGCTCGAAAAGATGGGCGACGCGCTCGACGCCGCCGTGCCGCACAACGCCGCGGCCAACATCCTCTCCGAGATGAGCGAAGCCGAGGAGGAGAAGGAGGAAGACCTCGCATGATCAAACCCAGCGTTGACTACCGCCAGTTCCGCTTCAGCAGACTGAACACGCCGGAGTTCTCCCACGTGTGGCTGCTGCTCTACTGGCCCATTTTCGGCCTCGGCTTTTCGTATGTCGAGCGCTTCTACCCCGTGGCGCACTACATCAACATGCACTGCGCGCTCGACGATCTGATTCCTTTTAATGAATGGTTTCTGATCCCCTACCTGTTCTGGTTCGTCTACCTCATCGGCGCGGTGGCCTACACGTTCTTTTTCGACGTGCCGGGCTTTCGCCGCATGATGCGCTTCGTGATGATCACCTACTCGGTGACGCTCATTATCTATTTCCTCTTTCCCACCTGTCAGATGCTCCGGCCTGAGGTCTTCCCACGCGACAATGCCCTCACGCGCTTCATCGCGGGGTTCTACGTGTTCGACACGAACACGAACGTCTGCCCGTCGCTGCATGTCATCGGCTCGATGGCGGCATTTTTCGCTTTCTGGTATGCGCCCATCTTCTCCAAGCGCGGCTGGCGCATTGCATCGACCGCTGCAGCATTTTTTATCAGCATTTCCACCGTCTTTATGAAGCAGCACTCCATTCTGGATGTCGCCGCAGCCATCCCGCTGTGCGCGATCGGCTATTATTTTGCCTACGTCAGAACGCCGAAAAAATCCCGCAGCGCCGTGCCGGATGTCACCCGATAAGAAACTTCATCCGCAGAAGCTCCGATCGCTTCTGCGGATGCTTCTTTTATACGGCTCTTTTTCCCTTTTCTTTTGCATATATTCGCGCATAATTGCATACTTTTGTGAATTTTCGGCTTTTCGAATGCATATTTGTGCACTTTGCATAGAAAGGCGTCGAAAGTTCTGGCATTTTTTGAGTTTTTAATCGTTGACAATGAATAAGTAAACACTTATACTAACGCTATCGTTTCTGAAGCGTATGAAAATTCGTTCAACGATCAAACATTATACAAGATGGAAAGAAATTGAAAAAGGAGCTATCAACCATGAAAAAGTTTACTGCACTGATGCTGGCTCTGATGATGAGCCTTTCGCTGGTCGCCTGCGGCAATAAGCCCGACGACAGCAACAACGCCGATGATGCCAACACCGACAACAACACCGAGCAGACCGGCGGCACGCTGGTGCTCGGCACCTCCGCTGACTACGCCCCGTACGAATTCATGTATGCCGATGACAGCGGCACGATGCAGTACGCCGGTATCGACATTTCCGCCGGCCAGTACATCGCCGATGAGCTGGGCATGGAGCTTCAGGTCGAGAACATGAGCTTCGACTACCTGCTCACCTCCCTTGCCAAGGGCGATTTTGATATCGTCATGGCAGCCATCGAGGTCACGCCCGAGCGTCTCCAGTCCGCTGACTTCTCCGATCCCTACTACACCGACCTGCCGGCCATGATCCTTGTCAAGGCTGACGCCGCCGATCAGTACAACACCCTCGCCGACTTCGCCGGCAAGAGCGTCGGCGCACAGACCGCCACCACCAAGGAAGCCATCGTCACCGACCAGATGGAAGGCGCGAACCTCGTCTCCCTCTCCCTCGTGACTGACCTTGTCAACGAGCTTGTCTACGGCAAGGTCGATGCGATCGTCGTCGATGGCGCTGTCGCCGAGCAGTATGCCGAGGCCAACCCCGATCTGGCCATCGCTCCCGCCTCTTCCGAGCTCGGTGAAGCGCAGCCCTACTGCATCGCTGTTGCCAAGGGCGACCCCAAGGGCCTGCTGCCCGGCATCAACGAGGCCATCGCCAAGATGACTTCCGAGAACAAGATGGAAGAGTTCATCGCGGCTGCCGATGAGTTGAGCGGCAAGGCCGTCGAGGTCACCCCGGACGCTCCTGCGGCCTAAGTTCTCCCCTTTAACTACGCTCTCTTCTCATTATCTCTCATAGCCAATGAGCAAAGCCCCAAATGGCTTTGCTCATTGGCGTCTCTTAATGAAAAGAGGCGAGCCTCTTTTCATTAAATCCTCACTCCACTCTGTGCCTCGCCCCCGCAAGCGGGTGCTTCGACACTCGCTCCGCGCAAAGTGTTTTTTGCCACGCGCATGTCGTGGCAAAAAACGAGCAAGATTTTTTCGCGCTGGCAGCGCGAAACTCTGCGAGGCTTATCCCAACTAAATCACACATCTGAAAGGAGATCTCTCCCATGGATCTTGCCACGCGGTGGAGCAACCTCTTTGTCGGCATGTCGCCGGCGTCGTTCTTTAACTTTTCTTTTTTGCCGAAATACGGCGTCTACTTTTTGCAGGCGCTCGGCTACACGCTGCTGCTGGCCGTCATCTCGGTCCTGCTGGCGGTCATTCCGGCGCTGCTGCTCGCGTTCATGCGCCTGAGCAAGAATAAGTTTGTGCGCGGCATTTCCGGCGCGTACATCGCGATCTTCCGCTCTACGCCGCTGCTTGTGCAGCTCTCGATCATTTACTTCGGCTTTTTTGGCGCGATCTCCATCCCGCGCCTGTACATCTTCGGCTTTATCGACATTTCCCGCTTCATCCCCGGCGTTGTGGCCCTCGCGCTCAACAGCTCGGCCTACGTTGCCGAGATCTTCCGTGCGGGCATCCTCGCCGTCGACGCGGGCCAGACTGAGGCCGCGCGCTCGCTGGGTCTTTCCGCCACGCAGGCGATGAAGCTCGTCGTGCTGCCGCAGGCCATCAAGAATGTCCTGCCCGCGCTCGGCAACGAGGTCGTCACCATGGTCAAGGAATCGTCCATCTGCTCCACGCTCGGCATGGTCGAGCTGATGTTCGCCGCGAAGACCGTGGCGACCTCTACCTACATTTCCCTCGCGCCTTACGTGCTGGCGGCGCTGATGTATTTCTGCATCACCTACCCCGCCGGCAAGGCGATCGAAGCGCTCGAAAGGAGGATGCGTCGTGGCGACAAGCACTAATTCTCTCATCCGCGTGACGGACGTCTGCAAGGAGTACAACGGCGGCAGCGTCCACGCGCTCTCCCACTGCAATTTAAGCGTGAAAAAGGGCGAGGTCGTGGCCATCATCGGCCCCTCCGGCAGCGGCAAATCGACGCTGCTGCGCTGCCTGAACCTCCTCGAGCAGCCGACCTCCGGCACCATTTACTTCAAGGACGTCGCCCTCAACGGCAAGAAGGTCAACTTGGACCTCCACCGCCGCGAGATGGGCATGGTGTTCCAGCACTTCAACCTCTTCCCGCATATGACGGTCAAGAAGAACATCACCCTCGCACCCGTCAAGCTGGGCCTCAAATCTCAGGCGGAGGCCGACGCACAGGCCATGGCGCTGCTTGAGCGCATCGGCCTTGCCGACAAAGCGAATGAGTATCCCGCGATGCTCTCCGGCGGCCAGAAGCAGCGTATCGCCATCGTGCGCGCGCTCGCCATGGCGCCCGAGGTCATGCTCTTCGACGAGCCGACCTCCGCGCTCGACCCCGAGATGGTCGGCGAGGTGCTCGATTTGATGCGCGACCTTGCCAAGGACGGCATGACGATGGTCGTCGTCACGCACGAGATGGGCTTCGCGCGCGAGGTCGCCGACCGTGTCGTCTTCATGTCCGAGGGCGCGATCATCGAAGAGGGCTCCCCCGCCGATCTCTTCGACTACCCGCAGAGCGAAAGACTGCAATCGTTCCTCGCAAAGGTCCTGTAAATTATATAAGAAAAGGCGTCCGGCCAGGACCTACGTTTCGCCACGAAGCCTA
>OGWR01002612.1_pt1 | contig 12678 bp, 10 predicted proteins | sample 1576061 | NCBI WGS metagenome assembly OGWR01 (sample SAMEA3541511, study PRJEB24748) | human gut metagenome | biome: human gut; feature: human-associated habitat; material: faeces | place: China | collected 2012 | reverse complement strand
AGACTGTAAATCTGTTGCGTCTCGCTTCGGTGGTTCGAATCCACCTCCATCCATTTGGCTTTGTGCCAGTCATGAGTAATCATGATGCCGGCGTGGCGGAACTGGCAGACGCACAGGACTTAAAATCCTGCGAGGGTTAAACTTCGTACCGGTTCGATTCCGGTCGCCGGCAGTATCGGGAACAGTTTTTAACTGTTCCCGATTTTGCGTTATACGGACGTATTTGCAGCGTTGGTTTATATCAGGATATAGAAATCCTGTCATAAACCGGCGCTTCTTTTGCATATAATACAAAGCAAAGGAGTGAAAACATGTCTGCATATCATCGGTTAATATCATATATCTATGCATACGAGGGCGGAATCAAAGGGAAAAATACGGGATTTGCGAAATTGGAGACGCGGGGAACTTCCTGTCGGATTCAGGTCAGCGTCCGCCGTGTCTTTGCGGGCGGCAGCCCGATCGGCGTATATCTTCTGGCAGGGCAGGAGGAGATCCGTATCGGCACCCTGTTTGTCCGTGGCGGAAATGGGGAGTTCCGTGCCGTCGTCAATTGTGAAAATATTGAAGGAAGCGGCTGCAATATGGAAGAGTGCTGTGGTCTGACTCTTCATGAGACGGACAGCGCATGGCGTGCCTATACGACGATCTGGGAAGATGCCGTCGCGCATGCGGCAGAGGTTGAGCTGGCGGATGTGACTGCTGAGAAAGTGCGGGAGCAGGAAGCGGAGAAGGAAGAGGCAACGCGGAAACTGGCAGAGAATGTATCTGGGGAAGTGAACAGCGCGTCTGTAGGGAAAGAAAAATTGGATGAGGCGTCAGAACTTACCCGGTCGGGAGAAATGGAGAGTCAGGACACATCCACGGAGACAGAGAAGAAAGAAGCTGTGAATATAAACGAAACGGACTTCGGAATCAGCCAGCCCCAGCCAGAAAAGCTGGAGGATTCAAACCTGGAGATTTTCGAGGACACGGAAACCATGGAAGCGGTTCCAGATATCTCAGAAACATCCGATCATCAAGAGGCAGAAGTTGTTCAGGAAACGCAAACGGAGACACCGCAGGAAAGTTCTCAGAAATCCAATCAGGAAGTGCAAACGGAGACACCGCAGGAAAGTTCTCAGGAATCCTTTCAGGAAGCGCAGACAGAGGCGCGACGGAAAGATTCTCAAGAATCCACCCGGGAAGTCCGGAAAGAAATGCCTCCAGATTCTCCACCAGACCATCAAGAGGCGTTTCAGTCGGACTCTCAAAATCAAAAACAACCGCAACCAGATTCATCCAAGGAATTTTCGAAAGAAGATCCCGCCGAGTCCCTCTGGAACCGTCTGCGTGCTGCCTATCCCAAAGTAACCGCCTTCGAATGCGCCGACGGCTGCGAGATTCTGGTAATCAAACCACAGGATATCGGGCTTCTGCCGCGGGAAAACTGGGTGTATGGAAATAATAGCTTTCTTCTGCACGGTTACTACAACTACCGATATCTGATTCTGGCGAGACTGGGGAAACCCGGCGAACGGGGGCGCTACATTCTGGGCGTGCCGGGACATTATGGAAACAATGAAAAATATATGGCGGCGATGTTCGGCTTTGACCGCTTTGTCCGTTCCACCCGCCAGCCGCCGCGCGACAGCCGGTTCGGGTATTGGTATACGGATTTGAATTTTACATAAAAGCCGGTCGCTCCTTTTACAGAACTCTTGACAAAGGATAGCTTTTCTGGGTAGGATGGACACGGGTCAAATGCTTTCAGGTGTTTGGTTGGCAGCGGATCAAACTTGTCGGGAAACTGGGATAAGGATGTCTGTTGTTGGAAGCGGATGAATTTGAACGGAGGAAAAAACAGTGGCAGCAAAATTGACACGGGAAGAGAAATATATGAAAGCGGCGATCCGTGAGGCGAAGAAAGCCTGGGCGCTCGGAGAAGTGCCGATCGGCTGCGTGATCGTGTATGAGGACAAAATCATCGGCAGGGGTTACAACCGTCGAATGGTCGATCATAGCGCGCTGGCACATGCGGAGATCGCGGCAATCAAAAAAGCGTGCAAGCGCATGGGCGACTGGCGCCTGGAAGAATGTGAGCTGTACGTGACGTTGGAACCATGCCCGATGTGCGCAGGGGCGATCGTGCAGGCGCGGATTCCAAAAGTTTACATCGGTTCCATGAACCCGAAAGCCGGCTGCGCCGGTTCGGTACTGAATCTTCTGGATGAAAAAAGATTCAATCATCAGGTGGAGACAGAAGAAGGACTTTTGGGCGAGGAATGTTCGATGATGTTGAAAGAATTTTTCAAAGAATTGCGTGAAAAGAGAAAAAAGAAGAAAGAAGAAAAAGCTGGTGAATGATTTCCACCAGCTTTTTGCATTCCATATTTCCCATTCAAACCGAAAAATACAGTCCTTATTTGATTACGTGGATCCAGCCCTCCGGAGCTTTGATGTGACCCATCTGGATGCCGGTCAGTGTCTCGTAGAGTTTCTGGGTAACCGGACCCATCTTCTCCATACCTGCCGGGAAGCAGATTTCCTTGCCGTGGTCAACGATCTTGCCAACCGGGGAGATAACAGCTGCGGTACCGCACAGACCGCACTCTGCGAAATCCTTTACCTCGTCTAAGTATATTTCACGCTCTTCGGTCTCCATGCCGAGATAATCTCTTGCAACCTGCAGGATAGAACGGCGTGTGATAGACGGAAGGATGCTGTTGGACTTCGGAGTTACCAGCTTGCCGTCTTTGGTGATAAAGATAACGTTTGCGCCGCCGGTCTCCTCGATCTTGGTACGTGTCTGCGGATCCAGGTAGATGTTCTCATCGAAACCGTTCTTATGAGCATCGACGATCGCATGCAGGCTCATCGCGTAGTTTAATCCGGCTTTGATGTGACCGGTTCCGTGAGGTGCTGCACGGTCGAAATCGCTGACGCGGATGGTGATCGGTTTAGCGCCGCCCTTGAAGTACGGGCCAACCGGTGTACAGAATACACGGAACTGATAGATGTTTGCCGGTTTAACGCCGATGATGGAATCATAACCGAACATATACGGGCGGATGTACAGGGTTGCACCGGAACCATACGGCGGTACGAATGCTGCGTTGGCTTCTACTACTTTTGTGATGGCGTCTACGAAGCGCTCCTTCGGGAATGGCGGCATTTCAAGACCTTTTGCGGAATTCTCCATACGCTCGCCGTTTAAGTCAGGACGGAACGTAACGATATGGCCGTCCTCGGTCGTATACGCTTTCAGACCCTCGAAGCAAGTCTGTGCATACTGCAGAACACAGGCACATTCATTCAGGGTAATATTCGGGTCGGAGGTAAGGGCGCCTTCGTCCCAGGAACCATTCTGATACATGGAAACATAGCGGTAATCCGTTGGCATATAGCCGAAACCGATGTTGCTCCAGTCGATATTTTTCTTTTCCATAATCGTTGCTCCAATCTTACAGAATTTTATGATTTAGTAACTGTTTGACTTTTTGCAGTCGCTAGATTTATACCTATTATAATGATTTCTTTCTTCTGTTGCAAGATTCTGGGATAAAAAATGATAAAAAAACAATAAAATGTATTCTTGTGTATTTTTATACAATGCTTGTTAGTCAAGCTCCGGCTTGACAAAACGGCGGCTGCCATGTATACTAAACAGGCTGACGGTCTGCAGGTCATTCCGTCATATAAGATCAAGTCATAAAGTTTCCGCACAGCCGGGGAGTTAGCGGTGCCCTGTACCTGCAATCCGCTATAGCAGGGGTGTTGTCCGACCGAGGGCGTTTTTACTGTGGGGCTGCCCCTGAAAAGTGGCGTTGAAGTCTGGGTCTTGCGCAACAGAAATCTGTGAACCGTGTCAGGGCAGGAATGCAGCAGCACTAAGCAGAAGCTTCTGTGTGCCGCAAGGCAGCCTGGACCGAGTTAACTGTCAGGGTAACGTCCATGGCATACGTTCGAAGCCGGGCGTGCGGATTTTTTTATTTCATGGGAAATTGCTTCCTATGAAAAAAAAATAGAAAATAATAGATACAGAAACAAGCATTTTTGCAGGTGTGTGAATATAGCCGGGATATGTGGAATTTGATTTGCCAAGGGGTAGGAATACCGTGCCGGAGCAGATTAAAAGCGCGTATCCCGGTATTTTTATGTCTATGATATTTGTAAGGAATTTTTTCTTGCCCGCGGGATATGATTGTATTATAATTACAAAATGGGTGTAGTTTATCCTGATATGGGGGTTGTTGGAAACTTAGAATAAGGGTAACTGTGAAGGTACTGGACGGTTATGAAGAAAGGGAAAGCGCTCATGAGAAGAATCGGTATGTTAACCAGCGGCGGCGACTGCCAGAGCTTAAATGCGACGATGCGAGGCGTGGCAAAATCGCTGTACAAGATGTTCGATGACATAGAGATAGTTGGATTTGAAGACGGCTATAAAGGTCTTATGTATGCAGACTACCGGATTATGAAACAGTCGGATTTTTCCGGGATTCTGACACGCGGAGGTACGATTCTGGGAACTTCCAGACAGCCTTTCAAGCTGATGCGGACGCTGGACGAGAACGGTCTGGATAAAGTGGAAGCGATGAAACACACCTATTACAAGCTGAAACTGGAATGCCTCGTCATTTTAGGCGGCAACGGCAGCCAGAAGACGGCAAATCTGCTGCGGGAGGAAGGACTCAATATCGTTTCTCTTCCGAAGACCATAGACAACGATCTCTGGGGCAGTGATCTTACGTTTGGATTCCATAGTGCGGTTGATGTAGCGACCAATGCCATCGACTGTATTCATACGACGGCGGCGTCTCATGGCAGAGTCTTCATCGTGGAGATCATGGGCCACAAGGTGGGATGGCTGGCGCTCTATGCAGGCATCGCGGGCGGAGCTGACATCATTCTCCTGCCGGAGATCCCGTATGATATTGATGTGGTGGTAAATGCGATCCGCAGCCGTACTAAAAATGGCAAGAATTTCACGATTCTGGCGGTCGCAGAGGGCGCGATTTCCAAGGAAAATGCAGCCCTGACCAAAAAAGAATTAAAAGAAAAGAAGAAAAATGGACCGGTTTATCCGTCGGTCGCTTACGAGCTGGGCGCCCAGATTTCCGAGCGGACGGGACAGGAGATCCGTGTGACGGTTCCGGGGCATATGCAGCGCGGAGGCGAGCCATGCCCGTATGACCGTGTGATTGCGACGCGCCTCGGCGCGGAGGCAGCAGAGATGATCCGCCGCAAAGAATACGGCTATATGGTCGCTTTAAACAACAATAAGATTGAAAAAATTCCGCTCGCGGACATTGCCGGTAAATTAAAGATGGTCGATCCGAAGAGCGATATTATCCGGGAAGCTAAGGATGTAGGCATCAGCTTCGGCGACGAATAGTAAGGAAGTAGTAGTTTATGTCATATACAGCACTGTACAGAAAATGGCGTCCGACGTCCTTTGAAGAGGTCCGGGGTCAGGACCATATCGTAAAGACCCTGAAAAATCAGATCAACTCCGGGCGGATCGGGCACGCGTACCTCTTCTGCGGGACGCGCGGAACCGGTAAGACGAGTATTGCCAAGATCTTTGCACGGGCAGTCAACTGTGAACATCCGGTGGACGGCAGCCCCTGCGGCGAGTGCAGTATGTGCCGCCAGATTGCGGAAGGAGCTTCCCTCAATGTGGTGGAGATCGATGCGGCATCCAACAATGGTGTGGAAAATATCCGCGATATCCGGGAGCAGGTGCAGTACCCGCCGACGGACGGGCGCTACCGCGTCTACATCATTGACGAGGTTCATATGCTTTCGATTGGCGCGTTCAATGCGCTCTTAAAGACGCTGGAAGAACCGCCGTCCTACGTTATATTTATCTTGGCGACGACGGAGGTCCACAAGATCCCGATCACGATCCTGTCCCGGTGCCAGAGATATGATTTCAAGCGGATCTCGATCGATACCATCGCGGGACGGCTGGCGGAGCTGACGCAGGCGGAGCAGATCGATGTAGACGATCGGGCACTTAGGTATGTGGCACGTGCGGCGGATGGCTCGATGCGAGATGCGTTAAGTCTTCTCGATCAGTGCGTGGCATTCCATTTCGGGGAAAAGCTGACGTATGACAATGTGCTCGAGGTGTTGGGCGCGGTCGATAACCGCGTGTTCAGCAAGCTGTTTCAGGCGGTGCTTGCAAGTGATACGAAGGCGTGCATCCGTGAGATTGAGGAAATGATCACCCAGGGGCGCGATCTTTCGCAGCTTGTCAACGATTTCGTCTGGTATATGCGAAATCTCCTGATTGCCAAGACGACCGACGAACCGGGCGATATGCTCGATATGTCGGAGGAAAATCTGGCAGTTTTAAAGGAAGAGGCGGCAGGCGTTGATACGGAAACGCTGATGCGTTACATCCGTATTTTCTCGGAACTTTCCGGGCAGCTGCGCTACGCGTCACAGAAGCGGATTCTGGTGGAGATTGCCTTTATCAAGCTGACGACGCCGTCGATGGAACAGAATCTTGATTCCATTTTACAGCGGATTACGCTATTAGAGCAGAAAATGCAGGAAATGCCGGACAATCTACAGAAACTGGCGTCCCTTGCACCGGCAGCGGGGCAGGCGGCATCCTCCAAAACGGCTGTGGTGGAAACGCCGCCTGAGCCGAAGACGGTATCCCTTCCGCCGGCACAGTACGAAGATCTGATGCTGATGCGGAAAGAATGGGGACGGATTGCGTCCCTGAGCCAGCTTGTGGGTTCGATTAGACTCAGTCTTCCCAAGACAAGTGTAGAACCGGCGGGCGAAGGCTGCCTTTGCATTGTGTGTACAGATGAAAATACGTTTGGAATTATCAATCGGGAGCCTGAGCTTAAGAATTTGCAGGAAGTAGTGCAAGAAAAATACAAAAAGACTCTGCAATTTAAAGTCCGTTTAGAATCATCTGCTGTGCCGCAAAGAACGGTTTATGTCAGTGATGAGGATTTAAAGAACGCAATCCATACCGATGTGATTGTCGAAGAGGATGATCCTGTGTAGTGGAGCTTGCCAAAGATGAGCCTTGTTTTGTAATGCAAGAAGCTGTGATTAAATGCAGATAAATGATATTAGTGGGTTTATATGATATATAGAACCGGCTGCAATCGGCAGCCAGTCTGAATATAAATAAAAAGAAGTGAAAGAGAGGAATGACACCATGGCAAAACGTGGCGGTTTCCCAGGCGGTATGCCGGGCAATATGAACAATTTAATGAAGCAGGCGCAGAGAATGCAGCGCCAGATGGAAGAGAAGCAGAAAGAGCTGGAGGAGAAGCAGTACAGCGCATCCGCGGGCGGCGGCGCTGTAACCGTGACCGTATCTGGTAAAAAAGAGGTTCTTTCCGTGAAACTGTCTGAGGAAGTAGTGGATCCGGATGATATCGAGATGTTAGAGGATCTGATCGTGGCGGCGACCAACGAGGCATTCCGTCAGGCGGAAGAGGACAGCAGCCAGATGATGTCCCAGTTGACCGGTGGCCTTGGCGGTCTGGGAGGCGGATTCCCGTTTTAAGCGATGGATTATTACAGCAGCCAGATTAGCAAGCTAATCGAAGAATTGTCAAAACTTCCCGGAATCGGAAGTAAATCGGCGCAGCGTCTTGCATTTCATATCATCAATATGCCGGAAGAACAGGTCAGGCACTTGTCCGGCGCGATTCTGGAAGCCAAGCAGAATGTGCGTTACTGCAAGGAGTGCTGCACATTGACTGATAAGGAACTGTGCCCGATCTGCAGCAGCGACCGGCGTGATCATGAGACGATCATGGTGGTGGAAAATACGCGCGATCTGGCGGCATATGAAAAGACAGGAAAATACAACGGGGTCTATCATGTGCTGCATGGGGCGATCTCCCCGATGCTGGGGATCGGACCGGGCGACATCCGGCTCAAGGAGCTGATGACTCGCTTGCAGAAAGAGGAGGTTCGTGAGGTCATTATCGCAACCAACTCAAGCCTGGAGGGCGAGACGACCGCGATGTATTTGAGCAAGCTGATTAAGCCGACAGGGATCCGGGTGACGCGAATCGCCAGCGGCGTTCCGGTCGGGGGCGACTTGGAATATATTGATGAGGTAACGCTTCTGCGCGCGCTGGATGGGCGTACAGAGCTGTAGCCGGTGAGCAAATAAAACGTTACTGGGCACGTATGCGTGAACAGTAACAATAAAACTTCTGCCGCGGCAGGAAGTTAGGAGATGCATAAGATGGATAAATACGAGTTTAACATCAAGGTAGAGCAGATTAAGAAACTGGTTAACAAGGGAGATTTCGAGACGGCGATGAAGATCGCCGATACCATCGACTGGCGTCGTGTACGCAGCACCAGCCTGCTTACGATGATTTCCCAGATTTATGAGAAAAATGCAGAGTATCAGGATGCCAAGGATATTTTATTGCTGGCATATGAGAGAGCGCCGCTTGGAAAGGGGCTTTTATATAAGCTGACCGACCTTGCACTGCGTGAAAATAATATTCAGGAGGCAGAGGCGTATTACCGGGAGTTCTGTGAGCTGTCCGGCGATGACCCGCGCCAGTACCTGCTTCGTTTCCTGATTCTGGAGGCGAAGGATGCGCCGTTAGAGCAGCAGATCAATTCTCTGGAGAGATATTGTCAGGAAGAGCTGGATGAGAAATGGCTGTACCACCTGGCAGAGCTTTATCATCAGGCGAACCAGGCGGACGACTGTGTGCGGATCTGCGACAAGATCATGCTGATGTTCGGTCTTGGCAAATATGTGGACAAGGCAATGGAACTGAAACTTCAGTATGCGCCGCTGACGAAATATCAGATGGATCTGGTGGAAAACCGCGAGAAGTACGAAGAAAAGCTGCGTGCGGTGGAAGAAGAGTACAAGAACGGTACATACCGCAAGCCAGAGCCGGAAGGAGAGTATCTGGATACGGATGAGCCGGAGGCAGAGCTGGACGACGAACCGGAGAACGAGCCGGAGGGACAGCCGGAGCAGGCAGAGCCAGAAGAGAAGGCTGGAAAACCGAAAGCTGAGACAAAACCGGCGGACGAGAAAGTAGAAAAGGCTGCGCTGGACGAGAATGTAGTAGCAAGCCTTCATGAAGCACAGGCGGAAGAAGCGCTGGCAAAAGAAGTGTCCAAGATCAAGCCTTACGATGAGGAAGAGGGCGCATCCGAAGGGGAGACACGTGTTTTCAGGAATCTCCGCGACCTAGAGCCGGCAGAGGCAGAGGAAAAGAGCGAGGAAGCTCCGATTCATGAATTTGAAGAGGAAGAGGAAACCATAGTGGAAGACTGGGATTTCGAACCGGAAGAGGAAGAAGAGGAGATCAAGGAATCGAATCATCTGATGATCGAGGCGGAAGATCCGGCAGCCGGTCTTGCGATGGCACTTGATTCCCTGAAAAAGATTCACCGCGAGCTGGGGACCAAGCATCCGGTTGCCAAGATCAGCGGCGCAAACCTTTCCCATCGCGGCATCGCATCGGTGGCGGAGCGCCTGGCAGGCAAGGATCTGGTGGTCGAGCATGCAGCCGATCTGGACGATTTGACGGTGGAAGAGCTGGAAGAACTGATGACACAGGATGAAACCGGCATGGTCGTTGTTCTGATTGATACGCAGGCGCGTTTAGAGCAGATGCACCGCGCATATCCGGCATTAGCAGAGCGTTTCCAGTATATCGGCTGTGAAAACCAGAAAGACGATGCAGCGAAGCTGGCACAGGCGCGCGAGGAAGAGCTGAAACGCCAGCAGGCGCAGCAGGAAGCAGAAGCAGCCAGAAAACGCCAGGCAGAGCGTGAGGCGGAGATCCGCCGTCAGGCAGAAAAAGAGGCAGAGGAAAAACGCAGACAGCAGGAAGCAGCAGCCCGCCGTGAGGAAGAAGAGCGCGCCAAGGCAGAAGCACAGGCACTGGCAGCCAAAGAGGCAGAAGAAGCGCGTAAAGCGGAGGAAGATCGCCGTCTGGCAGAGCGGCAGAGAGAAGAACTGCGCCGTCAGGAAGAGGCAAGACGCGATGACGAGCCGGAGTATGAAGACGAAGAAGATCACTACGAGAAGGATGAGTATGAGCCGGAGGATGATTATGCGCGTGACGGCTATCGTGATGATTATAAGGACGATTACAAAGACAGCTATAAAGACGAACGCGAGGACGACGAGTATTCCAATTATCCAGAGGATGAGTCGGAAGAGAAACCGTCCAAAAAGTCCGGCGATATGGATGTTGAGGAGTTTGTTCAGTATGCCTGCAAATATGCATCGGAGATCGACTGCAGTATTTCGGGAAAGAGCATGCTGGCTCTGTACGAGCGCGCTGAGATGATGGAGGAGGACGGAGAACCGCTTACCAAGACAAGTGCCGAAGATTTGATCGAGGAAGCTGCAGATAAGGCGGAGAAGAAATCCTTCAGCGGACTGTTCTCATCGAAATATGATAAGGATGGACTTCTGATTCTGAAAGAGAAACATTTCTTTGATTAATTAAAACAATTCGAGAAATTTTAAAATTAAAGCTAATTAGTAAAAGAGAGCGCTGCGGGGGAATGCTTCCCGGCAGCGTTTTCTGGTAGTGGACAGTAAAAAGAGATACGGGAGAGAAAGATGGGAACACGGTTAATAGCCCTCGATTTAGATGGGACACTGTTAAATGAAAAAATGCACGTGTCGGAAAAAACAAGACAGGTGATGGAACTGTGCGCGCAGCGGGGGATTGAGATTGTCCCGGCGACCGGGCGCGCGCTCCCGGCAGTGCCAGAGGAGGTTTTGAGCCTGCCGGGCGTCCACTATGGCATATTTACAAATGGGGCGGTCGTCCGGGATTTCGGGAAAAATATCTGGGTGTCGGAAAGCTGCCTGAGCTGGGAAGAGACGATCCGGGTGATTGAGGTGCTGCGCCGGCATCCGGTTATTTACGATATGTATGTATCGGAGGGCGGCGTCAGCGAGACGCGATTGCTGGCACAGCTGGAAGAATACGGGATACCGGAACGTGAATGCGCCTATATCCGGGCGACGCGCCGGGCAGTTACTGACATGGTGGAGTATCTGCGGGAGAAAAAATGCCCGGTGCAGAAGATGAATTTAAATTTTAAGGACCGGGAGAGCAAACAGGCAGTCCGGGCAAAGCTGGAAGCGATGCCGGAGGTTCTGGTGACCTCCTCGCTTCCGTGGAATCTGGAACTCAACGCGGCGGGCATCACAAAGGGGAGCGGGCTGCGGAATCTCTGTCAGTATCTGGGAATTGAAGCGGAGGAGACGATGGCATTTGGAGACGGCGAAAACGACTGGCCCATGCTGGAGGCAGCAGGAATCGGCGTGGCGATGGAAAATGGCGCCCCATTTTTAAAGGAACGCGCAGACCGGATTGCCGCTTCGAACCGGGAAGAGGGCGTAGCGGAGGCGATCAGACAATGGGTGCTTATATAAAAGAAAACTGGCTGTTCGTGGTGGTGGCAGTCTATCTGGTTTCCATGGTACTGTACGGGCATTACCGCGGATTCGTCCGCCTGGCAGTCTCAGCCGTTTCCCTGGTGCTGTCGCTGGGGGTGGTTCATTTTGGTGCGCCGTCTGTCGCGAATCTGCTTCGCAGCAATGAGGTGGTCTATCAGGCGGTGGAGGACAGCGTGACGAAATTTATCCAAAAGGACGATGAGGCGGAAAATGAGGCAGTTGACGCGGCGCCGCCATCCGTACAGCGCAGTATTATTGAAGAAATGGAGCTTCCGGAACAGTTAAAGGATGCGCTTCTGGAGAATAATAACAGCGAAGTTTACGAGGCGCTGGGTGTAAGCAGCTTTACCCACTACGTCAGCCGTTATCTGGCAAACAGCCTGATCAATATTATAAGTTTTTTTCTGCTGTTTGCAGCCGTGTTCGGCGGACTGCGTGTTCTGTCCGTATCGCTCAATGTGGTCTCCCGGCTGCCGATCATATCGGGGCTGAACCGTCTGGCAGGTGCCGTGTTGGGGGGCGCGGAAGGGATCTTTTTCGTCTGGATTGCAGCACTGCTTATTACACTGTTCTCGGCAACGGCGATTGGTGAACTTTTCCTGAACCAGATAGAAAGCAATATCTGGCTGACCTGGCTGTATGACCACAATATGCTTGGAAGCATCCTGATGGGTGTTGTGAAACGGATTATTTAAAAGCGTATAGAGAAAAACTGTGATATTGAAAAACGGCACACCGCATTCTCGCTGCTTAGTGATGAGTTAGGTGTGCCAAATTTTTTATTTCAGTCGAGAAGACTCCCACCTCTTTAGGTGGCGAGTAATAGCAAATTTGTCTCAGTGGGAGTTGGGTCTTCGGCTGAGATAAACGCTCCGCGAGGATGCGCAATGATTCTGTATGGAATATGTCAGCGAAAAAACAAGTGAAAATCGCTTGACAAGTTAATGCTGAAATGGTAAACTCTAACTCTAACGTGTTTTGACGTTGGTCTGCATATGCAGGGAAAATCGAATATCACAGGTTTTCTTATTTGCGAAAATGTTTTGAAAATTAAGAAAAAATAGTTGACAACGACAACTGCCTATGATATGATATCCAAGCTGTTGAGCGAAAGCTCAGTTGCGAAAAATAAAATAAAAAAAGTTGTTGACAAAGATAACTGCTTGTGGTAATATAAATGAGCTGTCAATGAGACAACAACAAAGAACCTTGAAAACTGAACAGTATGTAAAACCCTGAAAATT
>OGWR01002605.1_pt1 | contig 12714 bp, 8 predicted proteins | sample 1576061 | NCBI WGS metagenome assembly OGWR01 (sample SAMEA3541511, study PRJEB24748) | human gut metagenome | biome: human gut; feature: human-associated habitat; material: faeces | place: China | collected 2012 | reverse complement strand
TGAACAGTATGCATTTTGGCAATAAATATGAAACCAACTGTCATGTCGGTTTTTTTAAAGGCCGAAGGTGGCAAACCTTCGGCCTTAGCTACGTTTCCTCAGTTATTCAATAAACTGACGAATCAGTTCCAGCAGCGCGATTAGCGCCTTAAGAACGATGAGAACTTTATCGAGAAAAGTTTTCATCCGTTGCTCCCTTAAGGGAGAAAGACAATCACAGCTTACCCTTACGTTGCCTGTAACTATGATTTTCTTCATGTGCTAGATGAGGACTGCCTCTCTCCAAATTAGAGCACCAGAATCAGCACCACCTGTATCCTGACCAGGACTTAAAAGTACTTTTCCGCACTGCGGTAATCCCTTGAGGCAGTATCACTACTAGCGTCGGGATTGTATCGCCAACATAGCTGTTTGAATATGTAGGCATCCTGACTTATAATTCACTTGCTAGATGAGGACTGTTTCATTTCTGCCCGGAACCACCAAGTCTTGGGCGGAAAAAATAAAAAAACCGACTGTCATGTCGGTTTTTTTATATCTGTATTCTGGTGCAACCATTCTGTTCTCACGACAATCGCCGTTTCAGAATACCGCCCATCACTGCGCCTTAACCCATTCCGCCACTTCCGTCCACTCACCGCGAAAGACAACTTTTTCCGCTTTTTTCTCAAGCTGATAGCGATACATCGGGTCGTAATATTCTTCAAGTAACGGCACCAGCCAGGCCAGATGACCGTCGGTGCTGCCGGTGGTGAGTTGCGTTGTCAGCGCAGCATCCAGCCTTGCAGCCAGTTCGTTATATCGCTGTAACCCCAGCCGACGCTTAATCGCCGAAAGTCCGTGATGCAGGTATTCGCAATACTCCTGCCAGCCCTGTTCGTCGCCATAAGCGTGGGTAAAATCATGATGCATACGCAAGAAATACTCTTCGTTCAGGCGCTCAAGACGGATCTCAAACGGATCTTCTACCACCGCAATCGTCGCCTGAGTCATTCGTTCGCGCAGACATTCCGGCAGGTGATTCGAACCGATCATCCGGCTTTCATCTTCCAGCACCCACAGGCGCAAATTCTGACGGGCGTCGGTTTTTAGCATTTCGGCAGCCAGCAGGTTTTCAAAACTTGCCTGGCTAAGTTGTGGTTGTAACGTGCGACCAAACGCCGAACCGCGATGACGCGCCAGCCCTTCCAGATCAACACCGTTTGGCTGTTGCTGCACTAACAGCGTTTTACCGCTGCCGGTACAACCGCCAATCAGCACTATCGGTTTTTGTGACAGTTCAATGGTCGCCTGAATCGCTGTCTGGCGCAGTGCCTTATAACCGCCTTCCACCAGCGGATAATTAATCCCCGCGTCATGCAACCAGCGTTGCACAATATGTGAACGTTGACCGCCTCGGGCGCAGCAGAGAATACCTTGCGGATTTTGCAGGCACGCTGCCCGCCAGGCGTCCATACGCTGCTGACGAATTTCACCCGGCACCAGTTTATGACCCAGCGCCAGCGCCGCGTCTGACCCTTGCTGTTTATAGCAGGTGCCAACGGCGGCGCGTTCATCGTTATTCATTAACGGCAGGTTGATAGCGGCAGGCATTGCGCCTTGCTCAAACTCGATGGGGGCGCGAACATCAATAATGGGCGTATCAGCAATCAGCAGGGCACGATAGTCCTGTTCCGTGTGTCTCTCTTGCATAGTTAAAAGTGAACCTCAAATCAGCTTGCGCGCTATTTTACGCGCCAACGCGCAAGGAAACTTGATTTTTAACTGCGTGGGTTGCCGAAAATTTCTAAAAATCCGCTGATTTCTGGCCTGCGCTGGGTAAACAAGGTCACAATATCTTCTACCGCTTTGCCGCTGCCAAATTTGCGCCATGCCAGACTCAATGGCGAAGGAGGGCGCATCGTTGGGATTACCCGGCTGACCAGTTGTTGATTATCGATCATTGACTGGCAAAGTGATTTTGGCAAAAAACCAATGCCAACGCCCGCCAGATGGGCGGCGATTTTCGTTTCCATATCAGGAACAATAATCTCTTTTTGCCCTGGCAATCGCCAGGCGACGCGTTTGGTTAAGGTGCGGGCGCTGTCTTCAATATTGACCGCCGGAAAGCGCCGCAACTGTGCTTCTGTTAGCGGCTCTTCAACGTTCGCCAGCGGATGATCCGCCGCCATGACAAAGCGCCATTGCACCGATCCTAAGGGATCAAGACTAAAGGTATTTGCCAGCGCCTCGGTTCCCGTGACGCCGATAGCCAGTGAAAAACCTTCGTATAATAGCGAATCCCAGACGCCCATATAGATTTGTCGGGAGATGTGAAACTGGGTAAAGGGGTAACGTTCATTCAGCCACGCCAGCAGCTGGGCGACGGCCTGGGGGGTGTAGAGCAGGTTGTTGATGACAATATTCACCTGGCGTTCCACGCCATCATTCACCTGTTGCAGCTCGCTGGGCATACTTTCCAGCCAGCTCAGCCAGTCTCTGGCCTGAGAAAGTAGATGCTCGCCAGCCGCTGTCAACGTCACGCTGCGAGTCGTGCGGAAAAACAGCGCCACTCCGGTATTCTCTTCCAGAAGTTTAATGCGATAACTGATCGTCGCCGTGGTTTTACACAATCGTTCTGCCGCTTTTGAAAAACTTCCTGTTTCAGCAACCGCAATGAAAGTCCGCAAGGTTTCTGGATCGAACATCTTCAGGTATCCCCTTTTAAATCAGCAAGTTGCGTGATTTTCTTATCCTCTGGTTTATCAGTATTTTTACATGATAACCCTGTTCAATTTGTGGACTAAATCTAGTTTTGGAAAAATATTCCAAGTTTTGTGTTGATGTTGTTCTCTTAAGGTTTTAGATTGCCTGTTATTGAAACCAAGCTGACCGGTCGGCGGTGGTTGAACGGAATTATGTTACAAGGACAAAAAGATGAAACTTCAGGTATTACCGTTAAGTCAGGAAGCCTTTAGTGCTTATGGCGATGTAATCGAAACGCAGCAACGGGATTTTTTCCATATTAACAATGGTCTGGTAGAGCGTTACCACGATTTGGCGCTGGTTGAGATTCTTGAGCAAGACCGTACGCTCATCAGCATTAACCGCGCGCAACCGGCGAATCTGCCGCTGACCATTCACGAACTCGAACGTCATCCGCTGGGCACTCAGGCCTTTATCCCGATGAAAGGTGAAGTGTTTGTGGTGGTCGTGGCGTTAGGTGACGACAAACCAGACCTGTCAACGCTGCGGGCGTTTATCACCAACGGTGAACAGGGGGTGAATTACCATCGTAATGTCTGGCATCACCCACTTTTCGCCTGGCAGCGCGTCACCGATTTTCTGACCATCGATCGCGGCGGCAGTGACAACTGTGATGTTGAAAGTATTCCTGAACAGGAACTCTGTTTTGCGTGACGCCTGCAACCGACTTGCATAAGATAAACTAATTGTTCATTGTTTATGCTCATTTGTAGGTCGGAGTTAACGTAGGTATGACGGAAGTTAGACGGCGCGGCAGGCCAGGACAGGCGGAGCCTGTGGCACAGAAGGGCGCACAGGCGTTAGAGCGGGGAATTGCGATTCTGCAATATCTGGAAAAAAGTGGGGGAAGTTCATCGGTTAGCGATATTTCTCTCAATCTGGATTTGCCGCTCTCCACGACCTTTCGCTTGCTGAAGGTTTTACAGGCAGCGGATTTTGTCTATCAGGACAGTCAGTTAGGCTGGTGGCATATAGGATTAGGTGTCTTTAATGTCGGTGCGGCGTACATCCATAACCGCGATGTCCTCTCCGTCGCCGGGCCGTTTATGCGCCGCCTGATGTTACTTTCCGGCGAAACGGTCAATGTCGCGATTCGTAACGGCAATGAAGCAGTATTAATTGGTCAGTTAGAGTGTAAATCGATGGTCAGGATGTGTGCGCCACTGGGCAGTCGTCTGCCGCTGCATGCTTCCGGTGCGGGCAAGGCGTTGCTTTATCCGCTGGCGGAAGAGGAGTTGATGAGCATCATTCTGCAAACCGGTTTGCAGCAGTTTACGCCAACTACGCTTGTGGATATGCCCACCTTGCTGAAGGACCTGGAACAAGCGCGTGAACTGGGCTATACCGTAGATAAAGAAGAGCATGTTGTAGGTCTGAATTGCATAGCTTCAGCAATTTACGATGATGTAGGTAGTGTTGTTGCCGCTATCTCCATCTCCGGGCCTTCATCAAGACTGACAGAAGATCGTTTTGTCAGTCAGGGTGAGCTGGTCAGAGACACCGCCCGCGATATCAGCACGGCGTTGGGACTGAAAGCACATCCATAGTGTCTGTCGTATCCCGCTCTGCGGAGCGGGTTTTTTTGACAAAATTTGAAATTTGGAAAATTTTTCCAATTAATAGAGGTAGGAATAAAATGGCAAAAATGAGAGCCGTTGACGCGGCAATGTATGTGCTGGAGAAAGAAGGTATCACCACCGCCTTCGGCGTTCCGGGAGCTGCAATCAATCCGTTCTACTCAGCGATGCGTAAGCACGGCGGTATTCGTCACATTCTGGCGCGTCATGTGGAAGGTGCTTCGCACATGGCGGAAGGTTATACCCGCGCAACGGCAGGGAATATCGGCGTATGTCTGGGGACTTCCGGTCCTGCGGGCACGGACATGATCACCGCGCTCTATTCCGCTTCTGCTGATTCCATTCCTATTCTGTGTATTACCGGCCAGGCTCCGCGCGCCCGTCTGCATAAAGAAGATTTCCAGGCCGTTGATATTGAAGCAATTGCTAAACCGGTCAGCAAAATGGCGGTTACAGTTCGTGAAGCGGCGCTGGTGCCTCGTGTGCTGCAACAGGCGTTTCACCTGATGCGTTCTGGTCGCCCGGGTCCGGTACTGGTGGATTTACCGTTCGACGTTCAGGTTGCGGAAATCGAGTTTGATCCTGACATGTACGAACCGCTGCCGGTCTACAAACCTGCTGCCAGCCGTATGCAGATCGAAAAAGCGGTAGAAATGTTAATTCAGGCCGAACGTCCGGTGATTGTTGCCGGGGGCGGGGTAATCAATGCTGACGCTGCTGCACTGTTACAACAGTTTGCTGAACTGACCAGCGTTCCGGTGATCCCAACGCTGATGGGCTGGGGCTGTATCCCGGACGATCATGAACTGATGGCCGGGATGGTGGGTCTGCAAACCGCGCATCGTTACGGTAACGCAACGTTGCTGGCGTCCGACATGGTGTTTGGTATCGGTAACCGTTTTGCTAACCGTCATACCGGTTCGGTAGAGAAATACACCGAAGGGCGCAAAATCGTTCATATCGATATTGAGCCGACGCAAATTGGCCGCGTGCTGTGTCCGGATCTCGGCATTGTCTCTGATGCTAAAGCGGCGCTGACGCTGCTGGTTGAAGTGGCGCAGGAGATGCAAAAAGCGGGTCGTCTGCCGTGTCGTAAAGAATGGGTCGCCGACTGCCAGCAGCGCAAACGCACTTTGCTGCGCAAAACCCACTTCGACAACGTGCCGGTGAAACCGCAGCGCGTGTATGAAGAGATGAACAAAGCCTTTGGTCGCGATGTTTGTTATGTCACCACCATTGGCCTGTCACAAATCGCTGCGGCACAAATGCTGCATGTCTTTAAAGACCGCCACTGGATCAACTGTGGGCAGGCAGGCCCGCTGGGCTGGACCATTCCGGCGGCGCTGGGGGTTTGTGCCGCTGATCCAGAGCGCAAAGTGGTGGCGATTTCCGGTGACTTCGACTTCCAGTTTCTGATTGAAGAATTAGCCGTTGGCGCACAGTTCAACATTCCGTACATCCATGTACTGGTCAATAACGCCTATCTGGGGCTGATTCGCCAGTCGCAGCGCGCGTTTGATATGGATTACTGCGTACAGCTCGCGTTCGAAAATATTAACTCCAGTGAAGTGAACGGGTACGGCGTCGACCACGTAAAAGTAGCGGAAGGTTTAGGTTGTAAAGCAATTCGCGTTTTCAAACCGGAAGATATTGCACCAGCCTTTGAACAGGCGAAAGTCTTAATGGCGCAATATCGGGTACCGGTAGTCGTGGAAGTTATTCTCGAGCGTGTGACCAATATTTCGATGGGCAGTGAACTGGATAACGTCATGGAATTTGAAGATATCGCCGATAACGCAGCGGACGCACCGACTGAAACCTGTTTCATGCACTATGAATAAGGGAGATAAATAATGTTACGTTTCTCTGCTAATTTATCGATGTTATTTGGTGAATATGATTTTCTCGCCCGTTTTGAGAAAGCTGCGCAGTGTGGTTTTCGCGGCGTTGAATTTATGTTCCCTTATGACTACGACATTGAAGAATTAAAACAGGTGCTGGCGAGTAATAAACTCGAACATACGTTGCACAATTTACCGGCAGGTGACTGGGCGGCGGGCGAGCGGGGTATTGCTTGTATTCCTGGTCGTGAAGAAGAGTTTCGGGATGGCGTAGCAGCAGCTATTCGTTATGCTCGTGTGCTGGGTAATAAAAAAATTAACTGTCTGGTCGGTAAAACGCCGGCTGGTTTCAGCAGTGAACAGATTCACACAACGCTTGTAGAAAACCTGCGTTATGCCGCGAATATGCTGATGAAAGAAGATATTTTATTACTGATTGAACCTATCAACCATTTTGATATTCCTGGTTTCCATCTCACCGGAACCCGGCAGGCACTGAAACTGATTGACGATGTTGGTTGCTGCAATTTGAAAATTCAGTATGACATTTATCACATGCAGCGGATGGAAGGTGAATTAACCAACACTATGACGCAATGGGCCGATAAAATTGGTCACCTGCAAATCGCTGATAATCCGCATCGCGGCGAACCGGGAACCGGAGAAATTAATTACGAATATCTCTTTACGGTAATTGAAAATTCTGACTACAACGGTTGGGTTGGGTGTGAATATAAACCCCAAACTACCACGGAAGCCGGTTTACGCTGGATGGATCCGTACCGTTAAAACGTAACGCTATTCAGACAATGCTTTTTTAGGCCGCTAAGTTGGCAGGGGATCGTGTTGTCTGAATTCAGGAAAAGCGAAATTTAAAAGAGGTTAATTATGAAACTGGGATTTATTGGCTTAGGCATTATGGGTACACCGATGGCCATTAATCTGGCGCGTGCCGGTCATCAACTGCATGTCACAACCATTGGTCCGGTTGCTGATGAATTACTGTCACTGGGTGCCGTCAGTGTTGAAACTGCGCGCCAGGTAACGGAAGCATCGGACATCATTTTTATTATGGTGCCGGATACACCTCAGGTTGAAGACGTTCTGTTTGGTGAAAATGGTTGTACCAAAGCCTCGCTGAAGGGCAAAACCATTGTTGATATGAGCTCCATTTCCCCGATCGAAACTAAGCGTTTCGCTCGTCAGGTGAATGAACTGGGCGGTGATTATCTCGATGCGCCCGTCTCCGGCGGTGAAATCGGCGCGCGTGAAGGGACGTTGTCGATTATGGTTGGCGGTGACGAAGCGGTATTTGAACGTGTTAAACCGCTGTTTGAACTGCTCGGTAAAAATATCACCCTCGTGGGCGGTAACGGCGACGGTCAAACCTGCAAAGTGGCAAATCAGATTATCGTGGCGCTCAATATTGAAGCGGTTTCTGAAGCCCTGCTATTTGCTTCAAAAGCCGGAGCGGATCCGGTACGTGTGCGCCAGGCGCTGATGGGCGGCTTTGCTTCCTCACGTATTCTGGAAGTTCACGGTGAGCGCATGATTAAACGCACCTTTAATCCAGGTTTTAAAATTGCGCTGCACCAGAAAGATCTCAACCTGGCACTGCAAAGTGCGAAAGCACTGGCGCTGAATCTGCCAAACACCGCGACCTGCCAGGAATTGTTTAATACCTGTGCGGCAAACGGTGGTAGCCAGTTGGATCACTCTGCGTTAGTGCAGGCGCTGGAATTAATGGCTAACCATAAACTGGCCTGATACCCGCAATAAAAATGGCCGATATCAGAAAATGAATCGGCCAGCAATATTAAAAAAGAAAGCAGCCAAAGATGTTGCTTCAGTATTAAAAATAATATTTTTATTTTATTTGTTCCTCATAGCTAGATTAAAACAACGTTATTCGATACGTGAAATTAAGAGGGATTTATGGAACATCAGAGAAAACTATTCCAGCAACGCGGCTATAGCGAAGATCTATTGCCGAAAACGCAAAGCCAGCGGACCTGGAAAACATTTAACTATTTTACCTTATGGATGGGTTCGGTTCATAACGTTCCCAATTATGTGATGGTCGGCGGCTTTTTTATTCTCGGCTTGTCTACCTTTAGTATTATGCTGGCAATTATCCTCAGCGCCTTTTTCATTGCCGCGGTAATGGTATTAAACGGCGCTGCGGGCAGTAAATACGGCGTACCGTTTGCCATGATCCTGCGTGCTTCTTACGGCGTACGTGGCGCACTGTTTCCCGGATTATTAAGAGGCGGGATTGCTGCCATTATGTGGTTTGGCCTGCAATGTTACGCCGGATCGCTGGCCTGCTTGATCCTGATTGGCAAAATCTGGCCGGGATTTTTAACTCTCGGTGGTGATTTTACCCTGTTAGGGCTTTCTCTACCGGGCTTAATCACTTTCTTACTCTTCTGGCTGGTGAACGTCGGAATCGGTTTCGGTGGTGGCAAAGTTTTAAATAAATTCACCGCCATTCTTAACCCGTGCATCTATGTTGTCTTCGGCGGTATGGCGATTTGGGCGATTTCGCTGGTCGGGATCGGTCCAATCTTTGACTACATTCCGAGCGGTATTCAGAAAGCAGAAAACAGTGGCTTCCTGTTCCTGGTGGTGATTAACGCGGTAGTTGCGGTCTGGGCGGCACCGGCGGTGAGCGCATCCGACTTTACGCAAAACGCCCACTCGTTTCGTGAGCAGGCGCTGGGGCAAACGCTGGGTTTAGTTGTGGCCTATATTCTGTTTGCGGTCGCCGGGGTATGTATTATTGCCGGAGCCAGTATTCACTACGGCGCTGACACCTGGAACGTGCTGGATATTGTTCAGCGTTGGGACAGCCTGTTCGCCTCGTTCTTTGCGGTACTGGTTATTCTGATGACGACTATCTCCACTAACGCGACCGGTAATATTATTCCAGCCGGTTATCAGATTGCCGCTATTGCACCGACAAAACTGACCTATAAAAACGGCGTACTGATTGCCAGTATTATCAGCCTGCTGATCTGCCCGTGGAAATTAATGGAAAATCAGGACAGTATTTATCTGTTCCTCGATATTATCGGCGGAATGCTGGGTCCGGTAATTGGTGTCATGATGGCGCATTATTTTGTGGTAATGCGCGGACAAATTAATCTTGATGAACTTTATACCGCAGCAGGTGATTTCAAATATTACGATAACGGCTTTAACCTTACCGCGTTCTCAGTAACTTTGGTCGCCGTTATTTTATCTCTCGGTGGTAAATTTATTCCGTTCATGGAGCCTTTATCACGCGTTTCATGGTTTGTCGGCGTTATTGTCGCCTTTGCGGCCTACGCCTTATTAAAGAAACGTACTGCAGCAGAAAAAACAGGAGAACAAAAAGTCACAGGTTAATTAATCCCGATATTGAACATTGAGTTAAAAAACCAATCTGTATTTTACAAGGAGTTTGTTATGTCTTTTGATTTAATCATTAAAAACGGCACCGTTATTTTAGAAAACGAAGCTCGCGTTGTAGATATCGCCGTTAAAGGCGGAAAAATTGCTGCTATCGGTCAGGATCTGGGCGATGCAAAAGAAGTTATGGATGCGTCTGGTCTGGTGGTTTCTCCAGGCATGGTTGATGCGCACACCCATATTTCTGAACCGGGTCGTAGCCACTGGGAAGGTTATGAAACCGGTACTCGCGCAGCAGCAAAAGGTGGTATCACCACCATGATCGAAATGCCGCTCAACCAGCTGCCTGCAACGGTTGACCGCGCCTCAATTGAACTGAAGTTCGATGCCGCTAAAGGAAAGCTGACTATCGATGCGGCGCAACTCGGTGGCCTGGTGTCTTACAACATCGACCGTCTGCATGAGCTGGATGAAGTGGGCGTTGTCGGCTTCAAATGCTTCGTCGCAACCTGTGGCGATCGCGGTATCGACAACGACTTCCGTGACGTCAATGACTGGCAGTTCTTCAAAGGTGCGCAGAAGCTGGGCGAACTGGGACAGCCGGTGCTGGTGCACTGCGAAAACGCGCTGATCTGTGACGAACTTGGCGAAGAAGCGAAACGTGAAGGTCGCGTAACCGCACATGACTATGTGGCTTCGCGTCCGGTATTTACCGAAGTGGAAGCGATTCGCCGCGTACTGTACCTGGCGAAAGTTGCCGGTTGCCGTCTGCACGTTTGCCATATCAGCAGCCCGGAAGGCGTTGAAGAAGTGACTCGTGCACGTCAGGAAGGTCAGGACGTTACCTGTGAATCCTGCCCGCATTACTTTGTGCTGGATACCGACCAGTTCGAAGAAATCGGTACACTGGCGAAGTGTTCACCGCCGATCCGCGATCTGGAAAACCAGAAAGGCATGTGGGAAAAACTGTTTAACGGTGAAATCGACTGCCTGGTTTCCGACCACTCACCATGCCCGCCGGAAATGAAAGCTGGCAACATCATGAAAGCATGGGGTGGTATCGCCGGTCTGCAAAGCTGCATGGACGTGATGTTCGATGAAGCGGTACAGAAACGCGGAATGTCTCTGCCAATGTTCGGCAAATTAATGGCGACTAACGCAGCAGATATTTTCGGTCTGCAGCAAAAAGGCCGTATCGCCCCAGGAAAAGATGCCGACTTCGTCTTCATTCAGCCGAATAGCAGCTATGTTCTTACCAATGACGATCTGGAATATCGCCACAAAGTCAGCCCGTATGTTGGCCGTACCATTGGCGCGCGTATCACGAAAACCATCTTACGTGGTGATGTGATTTACGACATCGAACAGGGCTTCCCTGTTGCGCCGAAAGGTCAATTTATCCTTAAACATCAGCAGTAATCTGGCCCCTGCAATGCCCGTCCTTGCGGCGGGCATTCTCCGGTTAAGGTGTGTTTATGTTCAATTTTGCAGTGAGCCGCGAAAGCCTGTTATCAGGATTTCAGTGGTTTTTCTTTATTTTTTGCAACACGGTTGTGGTTCCTCCTACGCTACTTTCTGCTTTTCAGTTGCCGCAAAGTAGCCTGCTTACGCTCACGCAATATGCTTTTCTTGCTACCGCACTGGCCTGCTTCGCTCAGGCGTTCTGCGGTCATCGTCGCGCTATTATGGAAGGGCCCGGTGGCCTGTGGTGGGGAACCATCCTTACTATCACCCTTGGCGAAGCATCGCGCGGGACACCGATCAACGATATCGCTACCAGTCTGGCGGTGGGGATTGCGCTCTCTGGCGTGCTGACGATGTTGATTGGTTTTAGCGGATTAGGCCATCGCCTGGCGCGGTTATTTACGCCGTCGGTGATGGTCTTGTTTATGTTGATGCTGGGCGCGCAGCTGACCACTATCTTTTTCAAAGGTATGCTCGGGCTGCCGTTTGGCATAGCCGACCCGAATTTTAAAATTCAGTTACCGCCGTTCGCGCTCTCGGTGGCGGTGATGTGCCTGGTACTGGCGATGATTATTTTCCTGCCGCAACGTTTTGCCCGTTATGGCCTGCTGGTCGGTACGATAACCGGCTGGTTGTTGTGGTACTTTTGCTTTCCTTCTTCGCATTCGCTCTCCGGTGAGTTGCACTGGCAGTGGTTCCCGCTCGGCAGTGGCGGTGCTTTGTCGCCGGGGATTATTCTGACGGCGGTGATTACAGGTCTGGTAAATATCAGCAATACCTACGGTGCGATTCGGGGCACGGATGTTTTTTATCCGCAGCAGGGCGCGGGGAATACGCGTTATCGTCGCAGCTTTGTGGCGACCGGATTTATGACACTGATAACCGTGCCGCTGGCAGTAATTCCATTTTCACCGTTTGTTTCATCCATTGGTTTATTAACCCAGACTGGCGATTACACGCGGCGTTCGTTTATTTATGGCAGCGTTATTTGCCTGCTGGTGGCGCTGGTTCCGGCACTCACACGACTGTTTTGCAGTATCCCTTTACCCGTGAGTAGCGCGGTCATGCTGGTTTCTTATCTGCCTTTACTCTTTTCCGCGCTGGTGTTTAGCCAGCAAATAACGTTTACCGCTCGCAATATTTATCGACTCGCATTGCCGTTATTTGTCGGCATATTTTTAATGGCATTACCGCCTGTGTATCTGCAAGACCTTCCATTAACGCTTCGTCCTCTGCTCAGTAACGGCTTACTGGTCGGAATTTTACTGGCTGTTCTTATGGATAATCTTATTCCGTGGGAACGCATCGAATAATTTGTTGAAAAAGGATTGATAATGAAGATTGTCATTGCGCCAGACTCGTTTAAAGAGAGCTTAAGTGCAGAAAAATGTTGTCAGGCAATTAAAGCCGGGTTTTCGACCCTCTTTCCCGATGCGCACTATATCTGTTTGCCGATAGCGGATGGCGGCGAAGGAACGGTGGATGCGATGGTCGCCGCGACGGGCGGCAACATCGTGACGCTTGAAGTCTGCGGGCCGATGGGCGAAAAAGTGAATGCTTTTTATGGCCTTACCGGCGACGGGAAAACAGCGGTGATTGAGATGGCGGCAGCAAGTGGCCTGATGCTGGTCGCGCCTGAAAAGCGTAATCCGTTGCTGGCCTCCAGTTTTGGTACGGGGGAGTTAATTCGTCAT
>OGWR01002598.1_pt1 | contig 12722 bp, 14 predicted proteins | sample 1576061 | NCBI WGS metagenome assembly OGWR01 (sample SAMEA3541511, study PRJEB24748) | human gut metagenome | biome: human gut; feature: human-associated habitat; material: faeces | place: China | collected 2012 | reverse complement strand
CAATAAAATCTTGTGTCAGTTTTTTGAGTTTACACAAAACTTGAAACGGTCTCAACATGGCGTATATCTGATAACGATATGCCCCATGTTTTTATTATGCAATGCATCCGGTTAATCAAAAGATCCGGAAGTACCGTAAAATATTGTTTTCTCTTACAGTGTATATCCGTTCTGTTGTAAAAGAGCTCGTGCACTTTCTACAGAATCTACGCCCGTTTTATTTTTGACCGGAGCAAATTCCTTTTCCCGTACCACCTCATAAGGAAGACAGGTGTCAAGGAGATGGATCATATCAAGGATCAGGGATTCAAATTTGTATCCGTTTGGCTCCTCCGGTTTGATGAATGTGCCATTTTCATCAATATAAGGAATTTTCTTTTCTACAATATGGAGAGGGAGCGTGGTATCACAGATCTCTTCCAGAGACTTTTCATGGAACAGATAATTTAAGATTACGCCAAAATTGTAAGCCGGTTCTCCATCTGCATTTTTCGTGTTGCGGAGCTGCTCGGTCTGCTCATAGTATTCTACGATTGATGGTCTGCCATCCTCCAGACACATTACACCGACTTTTTCGTCCGGATCTGCCTTGCGTACCACCTTAGCACCGACCTTGCAGTTTCTGGCAAGTGTAGCTCCGATAAAACAAGGATCTGCAATACGTTGCAAAACATTGTCCACAGCGAAAACATTGAGCCATTCAATTCCCGCTTCGTGGATCAGGGAGAGAAGACCTGCCTGCTTCATAGAAGCAAACCAGCCGCCGTTTCCATTTGGAGAGGTGGCAATACGGCTCTTTGATTCCATATACACTTTACCCTCGTAAGTGGCTGCAGGAGCCATTTCCTGACGGAAAAAGTGGATGTATTCCGCATTATAGCCAAAATAATTTTGCTTTTCGAAGAAAGTAGTAGTTGCCTCATGGTTTTTATCGCTTGTCATAACAAACAAATGAATCCATGTTCCGGACTGATCCACAACATCAAAAAGATTGCGGACGATCCGTTCAAAAATATAAACCGGTTTCGTAAGTCCGATGTCGTACATTCCCTTCGGATCATCAGATCCAAGGCGGGTTCCCATGCCACCGGCAAGTAAAACAGCAGCAACCTTACCGGCACGGATCGCTTCCAGGCCATTTTCTGTAAAGGCTTTTGCATTTGCCTGGATCTCCTGGAGAGTCATGGCATCGATCGGGGTGATCACGCCGCGGGTCTGTTCACTCTGGCTCGCTGCGATCTGCTTTGTGACAGAAAAATCTGTCTCATCAATCTGCTGTAAAAGGGAACTTTTTTCTGTTTCGGAAAGTGTATCAAAATATTGGAGGACATGCTCCTGACCATAAGTTTTCAGCTTTTCTTTTGCATTTTCAAATGTCATAGGGTATCCTTTCTCTGCTCTTGCCATAGGACAAAACAGTATAATGTAATTTATAAAATTAACATATTTCGATATTATTCATTAGTATACAAAAAAAAACATAAATAATCAAATGTTGTTCAATATTTATAGGATGTGGTACAATAAAGTAATCAACCGGAAAGGAGAAAAACTATGGGAAATAAAAAAAAGCGACAGGAAGATGAGATCATGACAGAATATTTTCTGGATGCGCTGGCAGGAAAAGAGATTCCTTTATTACCTCTGGATGCCCGATGGCATGAACTTTTCCCGGATTTTCGGAAGACACGCGAGATAAAGACATTGGAAAAACAGCTAAACAAACTGATCCAGAAGCAGGGCCAGACCAATAACGACCTGAAAGAGTACGAAAAGGCCAAAAAGGTTTTAATGAAAAATATCGTAAATAACATGACAGATGGTCATGAGGTGGATAGTCCCATTCGCTCCATGAAGCAGGATCGCAATCAGAAACTTCTGGCGGATCTGAAAGAAAAGAAAGAGCAGGCAGAGCAGGTGAAACGGGAGATACCGGGACAGATTGAGGCTGCCAACAGAGAGCTTCTGGTGGAGTGCATGAAGGTCTGCTATCAAGAGCTGATGGACAATACATATGAGATTGAAGAAATTGAAGAGTGGGTTAAGGCAACCAGAGAGAGGTTAAAGGATGAAATCCTTAGAAAACAGGATATGGAAATGAGAAATACCCAGATGTATAAGTATATGCATAATCTTCTCGGGGCTGAAGTGGTTGAGATCTTTGACCGGAAGCATCAGGTCTGGAAGGGCAACATGGAAGAAAATCAGTTTGAAGATTGATGAAAGCCGGTATAAATGTGGGGGTACACGGATCAGATAACATATTTAGAAAGGGTTGATTTGCGATTATGATTTATGGAATTGGTACTGATATTGTAGAAATTGCAAGGATCCAAAAAGTCTGCGAAGGAAATAATCGCTTTCTAAAAAGATATTATACAGAGCGGGAGCAGGAAATGATCTGCCAGAGAAAGCAAAGAGGTGCTGCCTGTGCCGCTGTTAATTTTGCCGGAAAGGAAGCGGTTGCAAAAGCGTTAAAAACCGGAATTTGTGTGAAGGTCAGACTGGAACAGATTGAAATTCTCAGGGGAAAGGCAGGAGAACCATATGTTGTACTATATGGGGAGACAAAAATCTATGCGCAGGAGTGTGGTGTTGAGAAGATCCATATATCATTGAGTGATTCTTCTTCTGTTGCGATTGCGTATGCCGTGGCAGAAGGAAAAGAGAATACATGTCAGAGTGATGTCAGGAGTCACAAGGATTATGAAAGCGCACAAAAATGAAAGCACAAAGAGTTGAATGGAAAGGAGAGTTGCAGATGCAGTATATTACAGATGTTCGGGAAGCAAAGGAAATTGACCGTATGACAATACAGGAAATCGGAATTCCGTCTATGGTTTTGATGGAAAAGGCGGCACTTGCAGTTGCCGGGTGTGTGAAGAGTAATGCCGCACCGGAAAGCCATGTGCTGGCAGTCTGCGGTATGGGAAATAATGGCGGTGACGGCGTTGCTGCTGCAAGAATGCTGTGGGAGGATGGATATCCGGTAACCGTCAGTCTGATCGGAAATGAAGAGAATGCCAGTGAGGAGATGAAAAAACAACTGGATATTGCAAGAAAGCTTGGAATTCATATATGCACCGGACTTCCTTCCGGCGAATATGATGTTATACTGGATGCACTTTTTGGAATTGGACTTTCCAGAGAGGTAACAGGGGAGTTTGCGGATGCTATTAACTGGATCAATGAGCAGGATGCTCTGCGGTTTGCCGTGGACGTTCCCTCCGGAGTCAATGCATCTACGGGAGAGATTCTTGCAGTGGCGGTCGTGGCAGACTTTACGATCACCTTCGGAACCAACAAACGGGGAATCGTTTTGTTTCCGGGATGTAATTATGCGGGAAATGTAGTGGTGGCAGATATTGGTTTTCCTAAAAAAGTAGTCGAAAAAGTATTGCCAAGAACCTATACCCTGACGAGAGAGGATGCCATGGAGATGATGCCACCACGTATCCTTCGTTCTAACAAAGGAAGTTATGGAAAGGTACTTGTCATTGCCGGATCGCCGGAAATCAGTGGTGCCTGCTATCTCAGTGCGGCGGCGGCATATCGTATGGGCTGCGGACTGGTCAAGGTGTTTACGGCGGCGGAGAACGGTCCCGTGATCAAGAATCTTTTACCGGAAGCATTAGTAAAGACATATGACAGCGAGCTGGACTATACCCAGTCTCTGAATCGCTTTGACATCACAAAAAGTCTGCAGGAGGAGATCAAATGGGCCACCTGTATCGTTATCGGTCCCGGAATTGGGACAGCGGAGCCTGCAGGAATTATGCTGGATGAAGTGTTAAAAGAGAAAAATAAAGCTGTTGTCATAGATGCTGACGGACTTAATGTTTTGGCCAAAAAGGAAACATATTTTGTAAAGAGAGAGGACGGCACAAGAAAAATCTGCCTGCCGGAAAATGTAGTCCTGACACCGCATCTGCAGGAGATGACCAGATTAACACGGTTTGAGCTGCCGGTGATCCGTGCAAAGATCGTGGAACAGGCACTTTTGTCTCTGGAAAGTGCAAATTGTCAGACCTTGGTATTAAAGGATGCGAGAACGGTTGTCACAGACGGCGGCGAGGTGTATATTAATACTATCGGAAATAATGCGCTGTCCACAGGAGGCACCGGTGATGTTTTAAGCGGCATGATCGCCGGTCTGCTGGCACAGGGAATGCGCCCAACGAAGGCGGCTGTGCTGGGCGTCTGTCTTCATGGCCTTGCAGCGGAGGAGTATGTCCGCAGGAAGGGGGGGCGTTACAGTATGATGGCAGGTGATCTGCTGGATATGCTGCAGGAAATATTACCAAAATAAAGAAGGACAGTTTGCGGGATTCCGGGAAATGGAAAGTTAATCAAAGATTACGATAAAAATGGAGAATACGAGTAAAATGAGAGATTATTATAGAGTATATGCAAATATTGATCTGGATGCCATTCATGAAAATGTGGTCAACGCCAAAAAGCTGACAAAGCCGGGAACAAAGCTCATGGCGATCATTAAAGCGGATGCGTATGGACATGGAGCTGTGGAAGTAGCAAAAACTTTGGATGATGTGGCAGATGCTTATGGTGTGGCAATTTTAGAAGAGGGAATTGAGCTGCGGCAGGCAGGAATTCAAAAGCCTGTCCTGATTTTGGGATATACCCCGAAGCCGTTGTATCCGGCAATGATCCAATATGATATTGCGACGGCTGTTTTTACCTGGGAGATGGCAAAGGAAATCGATGTGGAGGCAGCTAAGCTTGGTAAAAAGGTGAAAGTTCATATTAAGCTTGACACCGGTATGAGCCGAATTGGGTTCCGGCAGGATGAGGAAAGCTTTGAAACGATCTGCCGCATTGCAAAGCTGGAAAATCTGTCCATTGAGGGATGCTTTACTCATTTTGCCCGTATGGATGAGACGGACAAAACCTGGGCCAGAAAGCAGTTTCAGCGTTATGAGAGCTTCGTAAAACGTCTGGAGGATGCAGGCGTGACATTTCCTGTCAAGCATGTATCCAATAGTGCCGGCATTATTGAAATGCCGGAGGTTAATCTGGATATGGTCCGTGATGGTATTGCCGTTTACGGAATGTATCCATCGGAGGAAGTTGATAAGACAAGGATCGCACTTCGTCCAGCCATGGAATTAAAGGCATATGTTTCTTATGTCAAGACATTGGAGCCGGGAGTGCAGATCAGTTATGGAGGAACCTACACAACAACCAGAGACACGAAGGTTGCCACGATACCGGTTGGGTATGCCGATGGGTATCCGCGGGCGTTGTCCGGAAAGGGACGTGTCCTGATTCACGGACAGTCTGCACCAATCCTCGGCCGGGTATGTATGGATCAGTTTATGGTGGATGTCACAGATATCCCGGATGTGGTACAGGGAGATGATGTGACATTAGTGGGACACGATGGAGATGGCTATATTTCCATTGAGGAAGTGGCAGATATGGCATATTCCTTCAATTATGAATTTGTCTGTGATGTAGGAAAACGTGTACCAAGGGTTTATTATCGTCATGGAAAGAAGGTTGAGACGAAGGACTATTACCCGGAGTTTGAAATTTAATTACCGGAACTTCTGATGTATTACAGAAGCGTCAGGGATAGAAATGTATAATCATTCCATTTGTGGGTAATACTGGAAATAACAATTCCATGCGGGTTTACAGCACAACGAACCTGCCAGGTTACATAGTATGAAATGATCACAAGGGCAAATTGCCATGGAAGATAATTGTTTTCATACTGAAAATGATAACGGTACGGTATTGAAAAGACACAGGCTTCAAAGCCCGTATGGGATATGAAATTTTCAGAATGGAGAGTGGAATGGTTTGAATATTAAGCGCGGAGATATTTATTTTGCAGATCTCAGACCGGTAGTCGGCTCGGAACAGGGAGGCGTCCGGCCGGTTCTGATCATACAGAACGATATGGGAAACTGCCATAGTCCCACAGTGATCTGTGCGGCGATTACATCAAGAATGAACAAGGCAAAGCTTCCAACGCATATTGCACTGGATGCAAAGAAATATCATTTAATGAAGGATTCTGTAATCCTTCTGGAACAGATCCGTACCATTGATAAATCACGTCTCAAGGAGAAGGTGTGCCATTTGGATGAAGCCATCCTGAAACGGGTGGACTATGCCATCTCGATCAGTCTGGCGCTGGAATAGTATGAAGCGAGGAAAACATTGAAGATAACAATTTTAACAGTAGGAAAAGTAAAAGAGAAATATTTTACCGGGGCCATTCAGGAGTACAGCAAACGTCTGAGCCGGTATTGCAAGCTGGAGATCATAGAGGTTACTGATGAAAAAACACCGGACCATGCAAGTGAACGGGAAGAAGAACTGATCCGCCGGAAAGAAGGAGAGCGGCTGGCAAAGTATATCAGGGAGGATGCCTATGTGATCGCTCTGGCAATCGAGGGAAAACAAATGCCCTCCGAAGCGTTTGCTAAAAAGCTGGATCGACTGGGAATCGAAGGGAAAAGTCATATCATTTTTATTATTGGCGGCTCCATCGGACTTGATCCGGATATCTTGCAAAATGCGGATGAACTGTTGAGCTTTTCTCAAATGACATTTCCGCACCAGTTGATGCGGGTGGTGCTGCTGGAGCAAATTTACCGGGGGTATCGGATCATACACGGGGAACCGTATCACAAATAGGGTGCAAAACGGACCGGGGCGGAGACATTGAAACTTCAAAAATATAGAAAGCATAAGGAAGAGGAGCTGATTTGGCTGTTTTTGGTGAGAAATTGCACCTGTTTATAGGGAGATTTTGAAGGTACATTGAGGAAAGTAATCAGTGTTATGCTAGATAATATATGATAAGTGAGCGGAAGCGGCAAGATATAGTCTACAAAGATTAGTTTCCTCGGTGGATGGGTGAAAAATAAGTGATTGTGGGAAAGGATAGAATATGTTTAATCGGAAGTTATAAGGAGGACTATAATATGTTTAAAAATATAAGTGTTATAGGAAAAAAGGATTAATTATGCAAACAATTGCAGGTATGGATATATTAGTGTTAATAGACAAGCCAATCTCGGATTTGTTAGCATAGTTATTCTTTGGGGGATTTATTATAACTGGGGTTTCAGATTTAATGAAAGAAATAAGCAATTTCTTATTTTTCTAAATAAAAGGTGGTAGAAGGATGTGTAGCAATAAAGAGATAAATGAATGGTTTAAATGGAAAAATACTCCCGCAAAAGATAGAAATCCTAAATCAGTTGAGGAAGTATTTAAACATTACACAAATATATGTGGTGGCGAAAATGAGACAGATGTTTTGTATAATATCTTGTATTTATATGCGATAGGTTTATATATAAAAACAAGAAATGAGCCGAATATCAACTATTCTATAAGTAACCGAATTCAATCAGGAAGGCAATATCTTCATAGTTTAAATTATATTAACAATCATAGAGATCTTAAAGTTGATGAATGCTTAAATCCGTTGGCAAAAGTATATTTTTCCTATGGTAATTTAACTGCTATGTGGCCGGGAGGAAACACATTAAAAGGAGGAGGAAACAATGGTTATTACGATAACCCAGATATTTTTTTTAGGAAGCATAAGAAATGGTTTTTCGTACTTAAAAGGAAAAAATATGCTTTTTTGGATGTGTTTGTTGAAAGAATAAAAAATAAGAAGTATGAATCTTTGAAGACTTTTGTAGATTCGTTTAAAGATTTGAGTGAATTTGCAGAGTATATTAATGGAATTGTTGCGATTATTAACGATAGAAATGAAAAAATAAAAAAATATTTAAATAAGTAATATCATAAATTTAGCCTATAACAATTATAATTAAATTGAAGCTTTATCTATATAATAAGAAAGATTAAATTAATTAGGAGAGAACATAATGAAGAAAGAATTAGAAGTTAAATTTGATGATTTGGAATGGTTGTATTCCCCAAATTGGGAATATTTTGATTATGGAGATTGCAAACGCCATTTGCAAGTTATTATGCCATATAGTAAAAAAGGACTTGAAAAGAAATATCCAGTTATTTTTTATATTACTGGTGCAGCATGGCACAAACAAGAAATGTATAACGATATTCCAAAACTCGTAGAGTTAGCGAAAAAGGGGGCTGCAATTGTATCAATTGAGGTTCGTGAGTCTGATATTGCAATTTTTCCAGCGCAGATAGAGGATATTAAAAATGCGATGGAGTGCGTTGCAGAAAAAATAACAAAATTTGATCTTCCGTTTGATATAAAAGAAGCTTATCTTATGGGACATTCTTCAGGGGGACATTTAGCTATGATGGCAGCGATGCATAACGCTTGTGGAATGATTGAAATGCCGAATGTAAAAGGCGTCATTTTAGAGAGTGCATCCTCTGATCTTTTGATTTGTGCCAATGAGCCACTGCCACCTTGGATGTCTGTTCGACCATCAACAGTTCTTCTAGGGATTGATAGTATTGAGGAAAATGAAGAAATTGCATTTAAAGCATCATGTACATCTTTAATTAGTGAAGACATAATATTGCCACCTGTATTGATGTTTCATTGTATAAACGATCCTGTTGTTTCTGTTGAAAATAGCAGAACATTATATAAAAAATTGGAAGAGAACAATCACAGCGTGGAGTATTATGAGATAAAGGATTGGGACGAACATGGAGGAAATATATATTTTTCAGACACTGTTCTATCTATTATTCAAGATTTTATAAAAAAGACGAAGTAAAAGCTTGACTCACACATGTAATCCTCAGAGAACAAAATTTTCAAAATTCCGCTGAGGAACAAAAATCCGAAATGGCGTTACGGTGAACCATACCGCAAATAGGGTGCGTCATTGAAATTATAAGGGGGTGGCACGGAATATGAAATATGATCTGTCAGATCGAATATTGAGGGAACTTTCTTTTTTGGCACACAAATATTCTGTCACCAAAATTGTATTATTTGGTTCCCGCGCACGGGGTACAAATACAGAACGAAGTGATATAGATATTGCGGTATATGGTGGAGAGTTTGATCGGTTTTATTGGGATGTTAAGGAAAAAATACATTCGCTTCTAATGTTTGATATTGTACAGGCAGATGCGGCAATTTCAGATGAATTGAAACAAGAAATAGAAAAGGATGGTGTTACGATTTATGAAAAAGCTTGATAATTTTACAAATTGTTTGTCCATATTGGAAAATGCGGATTTTAAACTTGCAGAAACGAATGATATATATCGAACAGGGATTATTGGACAATTTAATCTTACCTTTGAACTTGCCTGGAAAGCATTACAGGAAATTATGAGAATGCACAGTGTAGAGGAGGCTTCTACAGGATCTCCTCGTGAAGTTTTGCAGCTTGGTTATAGAATTGGATTTATCAATGATCCTCAAGTATGGCTGCTTATGTTGAAAAAACGAAATACTTCTGTTCATATATATAATGAAGATGAAGTTGATGAAATGATTCTATTGATACGTGACAGTTTTATCCCGGCTTTTACTGTTCTTAAGGATATGTTGGTAAAGAAACTTAATGAGGCTGAAAGTGACTGGATGTAAGATGAACGCAGGTCATGTTTTTATATATTTTGGAATTGCGAAAAATTATCAAGAAAATATAATTTAATGACGAAGATTGCTCAGAAGAGCAAATGCAGATATTGAGAGAATTATTGTCGGCAACAAAGGAACTTCCGTATTTACAGGCACCTGTTTATTTTGATTATGGATGTAATACGTTCTTTGGAAAATTCAGCTCTGCTAATTTTAATTTTACTTGTTTAGACGTATGTGAAATACATATAGGGGAAAATGTGATGATTGGTCCAAATGTTACATTGGCAACTCCTATGCATCCATTATTACCCGAAGAACGTAATATCCGAAAAAGAGAAGATGGCTGTTTTTATAATCTTGAATATGCGAAACCAATAACTATAAAAGATAATTGTTGGCTGGCATCTAATGTGGTTGTTTGCGGTGGTATTACCATAGGAGAAGGGTGTGTGATTGGTGCAGGAAGCGTTGTAACAAGAGATATTCCACCCTATAGTCTGGCAGTTGGAAATCCATGCCGTGTTATTCGCAAAATAACTGAGAAAGATCATATGCCAGATGGAATTGCAAAATTGCAAACAGATAGATAAAATTTATAAATCTATCCATTTGCATATAGATAACGAAAAAACAACATCATCTCCAATTATTGCAGCATTACAGCAAGTAGAAATTAAGAAAGTCCCTCTGTTTTCTTCTTTCTGTATTCATTTGGACTCATATGATAATATTGTCTAAACTTCCGGCAGAAATAGCCAGAACTTGTAAACCCGGTTTCTTCTGCAATAGAAGAAACCAATTTTTGAGTGGTACAAAGTTGTTCGGCAGCCTGTGCTAGTCTGTATTGAATCAGATATGCTACCGGAGAACAGTGGATGCCAGATTGAAAAATGTGTAAAGCTCCACTTTTGCTGATAGATGCCGATGCCGCAATCGTCTCCAATGTAATCTCTTCCATGTAGTGATCATGAATATATTGCATCATAGCGTGTAACCTTGCCTGTTTGTGATTTAATCGATGAATACTGTTAGAATCAGAAGTCCAGTCCATATTTTTTTGCAATATGTTCCAAAGCTGAAATAAAAGTTGTATAGTACATAATTCATTATCCCGCTTAGTTTCCTGAATGGTACAAGTTTGTGATAAAAGTTGTAGCACTTGTTTTCCAAATGTGTTGGATGGACTGAAAACTTGATATAGAACAGACGAGTTTATCACAGGGAGAATATATTTTTCGTAAATGAGGCTGTTTTCGGGTGCTAATAGAGTTGGCGAAAAAACAATATTAGGTGCAAATGTACTGCTTTGTGCTTCAAAACGATGCAGGACACCACTATTGATAAATATGCCGCAACCTTTATGTAGTTCTATTTTACTTGACCCTATAAGGCAGAGCGCGGTACCTTCAGCAATATAAAGAAATTCTAATTCATGATGCCAATGCCAGTCAATGCGATGAAAGTCAAATTTCCAAATATTATCAGGATAGTATGCAAATGGATAACGATTGCTGCCATGCTGGATGGTTTCTCGTAGTGTTTCATCTGTAATTATCTTAAAAGTCTCCATGGTATATTTCTCCATAAATAATAAAATTTGTTATATTGTACCATAAATATATGATTTTATACAATGACTAGATATAAAATTTACGATATAATTACATTTAGGTTAAAGGAGAGGATGATGATCTTGGTAGGCATGAGAGGTTAGTTACTGTAGGCGGATTTGGGAAACAAGAAGGCCTTCATAAGAAGAAACAAAGCTGTTTATTAGAATAAAAAAGAAAGTGAGGAAAAAATATGGAGTTTTTGAAAAACAATCCTAAATGGATACGTCAACCAAAGCAGGTACAAATTAGTGAAGATAAAGTTATAATTCTTACGGAAAGGGGAACCGACTTATGGGCACGCACTTATTATGGTTTTCAAAATGATAATGCTCCAGTATTTCAAGTTGAAACAACAGATAAGTACTTTTCTTTTATTGTTAAAACAGAGTTCGAGAGTACCTGTCGTTTTGACCAGTGTGGTGTGTCTATGTATTTAAATAGTGATAATTGGTTTAAGGCATCTATAGAATATGAGAATGAAAAAATACAGCGATTGGGAAGCGTTGTAACCAATCATGGATATTCTGACTGGGCAACAACAGATATATCTTCTAATATTAAAAGTATGTGGTATCGTTTTTCACGAAGGGACAGTGACTACTGTATTGAATGCAGTGAGGATGGCATAAATTTCAGACAAATGCGTATTTTCCATATGTGGGAAGGTGCAGAAAAAATTACTTATGGAATATATGCATGCAGCCCGACAGAAGGCTCATATAAGGCAACATTTTCAAATATGCAGATTACGGAATGTAAATGGGAATCTGATGCAGATTGGCGCGATTGATGATATGCTTTCTAAAGGTAAATCTCATATGAGAATCATTATCAGTTAAATTGAATAATAAATATAAGTCAAAAATAATCCCCGAAAAATTTTAGAATTTTTGGGGATTATTTAACATTAATAAAGGTAAGCGGCTAATCTGCCCACGGATTGCGCCCCTCATAAATCCATGCCATAATCGGAGTGTCTAAAATTAAAAACGATCACTCCAACAATCGCGAAGATTCTCATTCAATGTTGGTGATGTTTACTACAACATTAACATTGAGGAGGTGCCAGATGGCAAACAAACGGTAAGGGCTGTTCTAATATTGACAAACCTTTCTGGGGAGTTTGTCCGGTAAAGAGCTGTTGTGAAGACAAAAAGTTGGAGCATTGTGGGGAATGTACTAAAAAAGGAACCTGCAAAAAACAGATTCCTAAATTCTTCTGTTTTCCTAATTAGATGGATTACTATGTTCTTCTATTCATGTTTACAAATTTGTTAGCATAAATTGATGACCTTTTCACAACAAAAAAAGGTCAATTCACAACATTCCAGATAGATATTGCATGAACTTATCCGATATAATAGCTATAAATATATGTAAGCAAGGAAGTGACAATATGCGAATTGCTATCTGCGATGATGAAGTATCTATGGTTCAGATATTGGAAGAAAAGATAAAAAAGTTATTGCCGGATGCGGTTATAGATAAATATTTATCGGGTGATGAACTGATCGCAAGTGGCAGTAAGCCGGATATTCTTTTTCTGGATATTCAGATGCCGGGAATGG
>OGWR01002590.1_pt1 | contig 12753 bp, 10 predicted proteins | sample 1576061 | NCBI WGS metagenome assembly OGWR01 (sample SAMEA3541511, study PRJEB24748) | human gut metagenome | biome: human gut; feature: human-associated habitat; material: faeces | place: China | collected 2012 | reverse complement strand
CCCAGACAAGTGATACAAACCGCTTATCGTCCGCAATTACTTTCTTCACCAACAGCCGTTTCACCCTCGGTAGCCCGAAGCGGCAACACTCTCCCCGCGTCCGGCCATCCGTCGATGTCTCTTCCGAAGGCCAGAATCTATAGGATGACGGGCCCATATGCTGATAATGTGCCTATTACGATCGGCGCCGACGGCCAGGTAATCAGCTATCCCGCGCCCACCGACATCAGCAACGCGCAGCGTCCGCTGCCGTTGCGCGACGGATGGTGGCTCGACCGACGCGGGGTGGGAGAGGGCTCCGTCTTCACGCGCTATACATACGCGGAATATGCGGCACTTAAAGAGGCTCCGAGTCCGGATGAGTTGAAAAAGGCCGTCATACCCGGAGCGCGGGTGGTCGGAGTTATAGTCTTGCCGATTACGCTCGAGCAGGCTCTTTCCGATACCGCCGCTGTCGAGCGGTATATTCCGGTGCTTAAACTCAAGTGAGGGCGATTGCGGAAACGGAAAGTTTTTGTAATTTTGTAGTGGTGGCCGAGACGCATCCGTGGAGGCCACCACTTCTACTAATCTCATAAACCGATAAAAAAACAGACATCATTATGGCAGACAACAAGCAGGAACTCAAGATAGAACTCACGCCGGAAGTGGCCGGCGGCAACTATGCCAACCTCGCCGTGATTTCCCATTCGGGCAACGAGTTTTTCCTCGATTTCATCAATGTGGCACCTAACATGCCTCAGGCACGCGTGCAGAGCCGCATTATCATGACCCCCGAAAACGCCAAGAACCTTCTCGGTGCCCTCCAGGACAATATCCGCAAGTATGAGGCTACTTTCGGCACCATCGAGCGCAAACTCCCCAAAGGCAACGGCAACAACGGCAATCTCCCCAATCCTTTCCAGGCTTAACTCCCAAACCAATCCGACCATGATGCAGCAGAATCTGCTTATCTATAACTCGCTCACACGGCGGAAGCAGCTGTTTGTGCCGCTCGTGGAGGGGCGCGTGGGCATGTATGTATGCGGTCCCACCGTCTATGGCGACGGCCATCTGGGACATGCGCGTCCGGCCATCACGTTCGACGTACTTTTCCGCTATCTGACCCATCTCGGCTACAAAGTGCGCTATGTTCGCAACATTACCGATGTGGGCCATCTGGAACACGACGCCGACGAGGGTGAGGACAAAATCGCCAAGAAGGCGCGTCTGGAGCAGCTGGAGCCTATGGAGGTGGTGCAGCACTACCTCAACCGCTATCACGACGCGATGGCGCGCCTCAACGTGCTTCCGCCCTCGATTGAGCCCCACGCATCGGGTCACATCATCGAGCAGATCGAGTACATCAAGAAGATTCTCGATGCCGGATACGCCTATGAGAGCAATGGCTCGATATATTTCGACGTGCCCAAATACAACAGGGATCACAACTACGGAAAGCTCTCCGGCCGAAATATCGACGAACTTCTTTCGGAGACGCGCTCGCTCGACGGTCAGCAGGAGAAGCGTAATCCGGCCGATTTCGCCCTCTGGAAGAAGGCGCAGCCGGAGCACATCATGCGCTGGCCATCGCCATGGAGCGACGGTTTTCCCGGCTGGCATCTCGAATGCTCCACAATGGGCGAGAAATATCTCGGCGAGACCTTCGACATCCACGGCGGCGGTATGGATCTCAAATTCCCCCACCATGAGTGCGAGATAGCACAGAGCGTGGCCCACCACGGCCACGACACCGTGCGCTACTGGATGCACAACAACATGATCACCATCAACGGCCAGAAAATGGGCAAATCGCTGGGTAATTTCATCACGCTCGATGAGTTTTTCACCGGAAACCATCCGCTGCTTACCCAGGCCTATACGCCGATGACGATTCGGTTCTTCATCCTGCAGGCGCAGTACCGTTCCACCGTCGATTTCTCCAACGAAGCGCTTCAGGCCTCTGAGAAAGCGCTCGACCGCATGCTCGAGGGGTGGCGACGACTGGCTGATCTCAAGGGGGCGAATACATCGACCGTCACCGCCGAGATTGCCGACCTTGAGCAGAAATGCTACGACGCCCTCAACGATGACCTTAACACTCCGATTGTTATCGCCCACCTCTTTGAGGCGGTAGGAATCATTAACCGTGTGGCCGACGGCCACGCAACGGCCACTGCGGCCGATATCGATGCATTGAAGGCTCTCTTCCAGACTTTCCTCTTCGACATCCTGGGTATGCGTCCCGAAACCGCCGACCTCGGTGGCGACGAGAAGGCGCTCGAACCCTATCGCGGCGCCGTCGACCTGCTTCTGCAGGTGCGCGCCGAGGCCAAGGCAAAAAAGGACTGGGCGACCTCTGACCTTATCCGCGACCGCCTTGCCGCCCTCGGCTTCAACGTTAAGGATACGAAGTCCGGAGTGGAGTGGAGCGTGAAATAACCGCATTGCAGTCGAAATATTCCCGATGATACGTCTCTCCGACATACACAAGCGGTTCGGCTCCCTGGAGGTTATCCGGGGAGTCGACCTGCACGTAGAGCGCGGCGAAATCCTTGGAATCGTAGGCGCCAGCGGCGCCGGCAAGACGACGTTGTTGCAGATTATGGGCACCCTTGAGCGGCCTGATGCGGGTAGCGTGGTCTATGGGGACGAACGTGTCGACACGCTCTCACCATCGCGCCTGGCACGCTTCCGCAATCAGCGCATCGGATTCGTGTTTCAGTTTCATCAGCTGCTCCCGGAGTTCTCGCTGCTTGAGAATGTAGCTATGCCGGCCATGATTGGAGGCAGGAGCAAAAAGGAGGCTATGGCTGAAGCCTCGCGTCTGATCGGTTATCTCGGTCTGGCCTACCGCGCCGATCACCGCCCGGCACAACTCTCAGGCGGCGAATGCCAGCGGGGTGCCGTAGCCCGCGCATTGATCAACCGCCCCGACGTGGTGCTCGCCGATGAACCCTCCGGCAGCCTCGACAGCCATAACCGTGCCGAGCTCCATCGCCTTATCGCCGATCTTCGCCGCGATATGGGGCAGACATTCGTTATCGTCACTCACGACGAGCATCTGGCCTCTAATTGCGACCGGGTAGTGCGCATGGCCGATGGCCGTATTACCGACATAATCTCCAACCAATGACACTCCACAGGGCATACGCACTCATACGCGTGATATTATTTGTCTCCGCAGGCATCCTGGCCGCCGCGTGCCGCGACGACGGAGATGACGCTGAGCATCAGCCTACCCTCTACGACATCGCCGAAATTTCGGATAAGACGGCCACCTCGACCGTGTTCACCGTCTATCGCCCCGACGCATCGGAAACGGCAGTAACGCTTTCGGCTCCCGGCGTGTCGGTGGGCGATATCGAGGTCGGAACGAGCGTATTCCTCGCATATATCCCGGAAAACGGTAAACCATATACCTCCGGACGCATCAGCGTGGAGCGCGTCAGCACAATCAACAACTCCAACCTCAAGCGTGGCACGGAAATGAGCCTCCGGGGGTGGGATGAGGATCCCGTCTGGCTTCAGAGCCTATGGCCGGCCGGCGACAAAGTGTGCGTGCGCCTCCTTCTGCCATATTCCACCGAGCCGCGGCGCTTTGTGCTTGTGGTCGACGATGCCACCTCAGGCAATCCATACCCCGACGCCTACCTTTATCACCGCCGCAACGACCTGCAGCCCAACTTCAGCCGCCAGTATTACGCCGCCTTCAACCTGGCCGCCCTCTGGGCCACCCCCGGCATCGAAGGCCTCACCATCCACGTCGCCAACTCCAACAACCCCACCCTCACCACCTTCCGCCTTACCAATCCCCATCCTCAGCCAAACGCTTTAGGTGCCGTAAAGTGAAGTTGGTCAGCAGACCACCAAAGATTCAAACGGACTCAACTTCCTGACGAGGACGGAGGTGTATGATGAACGAAAACTTGAAGATGCTCTTGGCGCGGATGTGACGAGTATCACACACGCATACACGACCATTGCTGTGTGGCCGGGCTAATTCGAGGCATCCCATCTCGGTCCGTTAGGTCACCTCTGAGACTGATTGCCGTTCCTTCGAGTATTTTATCGCCGTTGCATGATAAGGGCTTTTACAATCGCCCTGCCACTTGTAGCTGATGTCAGCAATTCACGAGATTAGCCTGTGATAATCCGCTTTCCAATGTTGTCGGCGTCTTACATATTCGCCCGGCGTGGCCTGGGGAGTGTCATTTTTACAAATCGATTGAATATAGTTTGTGCTCTTTCAACCAATGACCATCGGCTAACGTCGGGTGCATAAATGTCCCCTGAAAACTCATGCCAATGCGTTTCATTACGTTCTCCGGGGGATTGTTTGGAACGGCAGTGAGGGAATAAAGTCTATTACAGAAGTGTTTATCGCGGGCATAGCCCAAACAAGCCCGTGCAGCTTCAGTTGCATATCCTTTATGCCAGAACCTATCTGAGATACGCCAGCCAATTTCCCAACCGGGTGAGAAAGGAGCCTCAAAAGTAAAACGATGGAATCCGACATATCCTATAAACTCACCGGTTTCTTTAATTTCAACGGCATATAATCCGACGCCTGTTTCTTCAAATTCGGCGTTGATGCGATCTACGAAGGAATTTGATTCATCGGCAGACAAAGTCGCCGGAAAGTATTTCATGATATTTCCATCTCCGTTCATTTCAGCGAAAAATTTCCTGTCTTCATATTTCCAGGAACGCAATAATAGCCGTTTCGTCTCCATGTAGATTTTCATATTACTTCTGTCCTCAGCTCAACGACCACATGGTCAAAGAAGACTCCCAAGACGAGAAGAAAGTTGAAGAGCCTTCGATGTCCAACCGCTAATATCCGAATCTGAATCAACAAGATACATTATTCATAATATTTTTGTTCCGCTGTCATTGTGAAATGACCTTGTATTTGTCATGATTTCATACGTGGAAAAACCGGGCCACTCGTGGGAATGGTCCAGTTTGTTATTTTGAAGCCGGCTGATGGCGCAATGGGGTGCCATCAGCCGGCTTCGGAATGTCGTCTCAGAATTTATGAGGCAATGCATTAATTAATTTTTCACACATATTTATGATCTATATTTTCGATATCATTCACCCATAGCTTATTTAATTGACATTGGGATTAGCCCAACTTCAACATTGACAGAGCGTCAAGTGGCTGGCCGGCAGGTCGGGCGTTTTTTTGTCAGCGTCGTGTGTACTACAGAATTTTCCCTAAGATTCCTTTGATGCAGGGCTTGTTTTGATAAACTGGCGTTGAATGCAAAACGGGGTGGCCCTTGGAAAAGAGCCGCCCCGTTTGTGTATGGGGGTGCGATTGGCGATTGGAAACTCGTTTCTTTACACCTAAGGGACGAATATTATCAGTTGATGCGGATGAAGGCGGGTTCCCATGCCTTCACGTTGACGCTGCCGCTGACGTTGCCGCCGTTGATGAGGTCTACGCCCGTTCCTCCAATCGATATGTTGGTGTCAATTTCGGAGAAGATCACCACCACTTTGTTTCCGGTCTGATTGTCAGTCTTGGTGATAATCTCGTACTGGGTTCCTTGCTGTCGCTGCACGGTGCCGCGCCACAGAGCCGGATTTTCGGCACGGGCCTTGAACACCTTGGCCACGTAGTCGTGCACCATCTGCTCGTTCTGATTGAAGCCGGAGATGCGTCCTGACGTGCGCGCCTTGTTGTCGGCGTTACCGTTGCCGCTCTTGTCGCCGATCTCGTCACCATAATATGTGCATGTCGGACCCGAATATGCGGCCACCGCGGCATGGCGTGTCATGAGTTCGCGGGGCCGGCTGTTGATGTCGACGAAGTCTCCTACACGCGAGGTGTCATGGTTGCTGAGGAAGATTGTGGGATTCACGCCGGAATCTTTATAGCCGCGTGCGGCGGCGTCGTTTGAGAGGAACCAACCTATTGAACCTACGCCATCGTCGAGATTAACGAGATGGTCCTTGCCGTCGAAGTCCATCACACTCTTGAGGCCATCCTGCTGAGTGGTTGTGATTCTACCTGCAGATGTCCAGTCCTCGCCTACCATATAGCCGAGTGTGCCCCACTGTTCGCCGCGGTTCCTGCGCTCCTGCGCCACGGCCTCCACCTCCTTGCGGAGATTATTCCAGTAGTTGTGTCCGCCCTGATAAACCTGATAGCACTGGTCAAGACGCCAGCCGTCGACGCTGCGGTTCATCCAGTAGCGAACAACTTCCTTGAAGTATTCAAGCGAGCCGGGGAACTGTATATTGCCCGATTCAGAGCCGCGCACGTTGGGAGTGTTGTTTTGTGTGGATATCCAATTACCGCCGGGCGAAGCCTGGTTCACACCGCCGTGATGGCCGAACACGCCGTCGAGAATCACATAGATGCCCTTCTCATGGGCCTTCCTGACGAGTTCATCGAATTCATCTTCCGTGCCGAATTTGGGGTCTATCTTGAAATAATTGGTGCAGAAATATCCGGTGGCCTGAAGCTTCTCGCCACCCTGTCCGTTGGTGGAGTCGAATATAGGTGTCATCCAGATGGCATTCATGCCGAGATCCTTTATATAGTCGAGCGAGTTGATGATGCCGCGGAGGTTACCGTTCTTGCGGTGTCCTTCAGGGCCCCACATGTCGCCATATCCTGACGCACCACCGTCGCCATGCTGGAAAGAACCCACCATTATCTGATAGATGGAGAGTTCGCGCCAGTCGCCGGTAAAGGTATAGACGGGCTGTGAATCGTCGCGGGTGAACGTACTGCTGTAGTTGGCCGTGCCGACGCTGTTGGATGCGGTGATGGTAAACGATCCGCTCTCGTTGTCGGCGAGATAGTCGCTCACCTTAAGAGTGGTGGTGCCATTGCCGAGCGTAACGTTCTTATTGTTGAAAGAACCGGAAATCGAAGTGGCTTCATTGCCTATGGTCACGGTGATGATGCCGGAGCCCATGACCTTGCCGCCGTCAGGACTTACGGATACCACAGGTTTCTGCGGACCGTAGGCTACCAGACTGTGGCTGCCGTCGGATTTATAGGTATGGCCGTTGACGTACTCAAGATCGTCTCCGGCCTTCTCTCCTCCATTATTGCTGAAAATGATCTGGGTGGGCACCTTACCCTTGGGAGCTTCCCAATAGAGCACACCGTTCTTCTCGGTCATCGCGTCGCCGGGCCATGTGTTGTTGGCACAGCAGTTCTCGGTGTTGTTCCATGCCCATACCTTCACGTCCCAGTTTTTGTCGTTGACGAAGTAGACAAAGCACTTGTCGTCCGGTTCCTCACCCTGCTTTTTGGTATAGGTGAAGCTCTTCAGTTCGGTTCCACTCTGATTTGCGGCATATGTGCGCAGCGTTGTGGTCTGGCTGAAAGTCAAAGGCGAGCAGTAGCGCGCTGAAGCCGCAGAAGGAGTTGAGCCATCTATGGTATAGTAGATGTCGGTGGCGGGAGTCACGGAGAGTGTCACCGTGACATTGTCGGTAAACGAGGTGCCGTCGGCCGGGTTTGCTGTAACCACGGGCTTTGAGGGCACGGGGGGTGTCGGAGGCTCGGGAGGTGTCGGTCCGCCGAACGTGCCGTATTCCTCGATGAGGAGCACCGGGCCCGATGCTGCTATCGTGACGCTGCCACCGCTTACCACAGCCGTATTGCTCATATTGTAGCCGTCCATCACCTTCGTGCCGTCGGCAAAAAGATCACCGGTATTTATCGTGTAGGTCTGGCCGGACCGCGTGTTGAGACGGATAATCACGGAATTGCTGAATCCGTTTTCCGAGAATTTACGACCGTAAGTATCGCTGCCGAGATTAGACTGAACACCGGCTCCTACGGCCGGATTGCGGCGGCGGAACTGACCGATCTTCTGCCAGTGCAGATTCACGTCATTGCCTACGGCATCCCAGTTGAAGTCGCCGCGGGTGGCCATACCTGCGTCACCCTTGCCGTCGACAGTCGGGCGCGACGTCTCGTCGCCGTAAAATATCTGGGCGCCTCCGGGGCAGAGAAGCAGCATGGTCGCCACATTCTTCTGGTCGCCGGGACGATGCAGGCCGGTGTCGTGACTCGAAACATAATTGAGAACCTCATGACCGTTGACGCCGTTGCAGAAACCGGAATAATATTTCCAATCGTCTACCGACGGCGTACGGCCCGAACCACCCTCCGTGCCATTGAAGGCAAAGTTGATCATCGAGTCGAAGCCGCCCTGATTGAAGTAGCTCGTATCGCCATGACTCCATCCGAAGCATTCTCCGGTCATCCAGAAATCATTGGTCCAGTTTTTGGCATATTCATCGGCGCGGTCGCTGCGGCGCCATGCCTCAAGGGCGCTCTTACAAGCGTTTTTGAGCTGATTCCAGCGAGAAAGCTCCACGTGCTTGGCGGTGTCGCAACGGAATCCGTCGATTCCGAAGTATTCCACCCATGCGGCGAGCCAATTGATGATGTAGTCGGCGGGAGCACCCTTGCCGCTGATACGCCAGTCGTCGATGTTGGGCAGGCGGTAGTTGTCGTAGTCGCCGCCCTTCTCTATGTCCCACTTGCGCTGCAGGAAGGCGGGGATATCGACAGACTGTGTGCGCTCGGTCACTACGTCGGGCAGTCCGGCCAGCGACATGGTCTTGTCGTCGCCTCCGGGCACCACATAGCCTGCCGATGTGCCCCACGAACGGTCACCGAAGGCTCTTACCCACGTGCCCCACCAGTCGCCCCATTTACCTTGTGTGTCGGCGTTGAAGCTTACGTCGTTGTCACCCCACATGGTGAATTTGTCGCTCGAGGGGAGCCAGCCGGCCGAAGCCGTGCCGTTGATATTGCCGAAGTCATAGTCGAGACAGTCGTCGAGTGTGCAGTATCCGGTATGGTTGAGCACAATGTCCATCACCACACGTATTCCGCGGCGGTGCGCCTCGGTCACGAAATTGCGCATATCCTCGATTGTGCCCATATTGCGGTCCATGTAGGTCCAGTCGAGCGTGTAATAGCCGTGGAATGCGTAGTGGGCGAAGGCATCGTTCTTGCCCCCGGTCCAACCGTGCATCTGCTCGTAAGGAGCGGTGATCCAGATTGCGTTCACACCAAGATCGTCGAGATAATCGAGCTTTTCGGTGAGGCCCTTGATGTCGCCGCCGTGGAATGTCGCCACATCTGAGCCCCCTGCTGTCTTATGGCGGTGGTAGCTCTCGTCGTTGGAGGTGTCGCCGTTGTGGAAACGGTCGGTCAGCACGAAATAAATGTTGGCGTTCTTCCAGGTGAAATAGTCCTGACGCACCACCTGAGGAGTCTTCAGCGAGATTGTGTAGACCGCGGTCTCACCACCGTTCCTTACGGTATAGGTAATCACATTCTCCCCACCCTGCAACGATCCGAGCGTATGGTTGGAATATGTCGTGCCGTTGATGGAGATATCCACCGTGGCATCCTTGGATGCCGGGGCCGCCGAGAAAGTGGCTATGGAAGCGGCATCCTCGCCGAGTTCGATTTCATAGTTTCTTGTGGCCGGATTGAAGTCGGAAATCACGTTGACTCCTCCCACTTTAACCTCAAGGCGATTGAGGGTGGCATCGGTCGCGGCCATGCCCTTGACTCCGGACGCTGCGAGAAGTACCATTGCAGCCCACAGAGTGCGAAGTTTACACATATGTGTCATTGTTGTCTTACTTGTAGAAATCCGGTTATTACTTCTTGATGACTTTGAACGAATAGCTACGACCATCGGCGGTGACCACGTTAAGCAGGTATATGCCGGCACTGAGGGCGCCGGCCGATACTGTGGCCTCGCAGCCGCCGTTGCAGTCGGCCGTCAGTATCAGCGCGCCTCCGAGCGAGTAGAGCGATACGCTGCGGAGAGGCGCCGACGAAGCCACGCCTACGTACTCCACGAATGGATTCGGGCCGACATTGATGCGGAAATCGCCGTCATCGGCCAGATCCTCAACACCGGATACGATGTCATACAGCGACGAGGGAAGAATGTATTCCTGATTGCCAAGGCCGCGCAGAGCCGGGTAGCATTTCTTGCCCTCCGTAATCCATTCCCACACGTTGTCGAAGTCCCAGTTGGTGATGGAGCTGAACGATGTGAAGTCTGCAAGATATAAGGCGGAATGCTGTGAGGCATGATCTCCGTGAAGGGATTCGCCTGTGGCGATTTTGTCCCAGCTATGATTGTTGTAAGATTGATTGCGGGTGTTGTTGTTGCCGCCGAAGCGTGCCGTATAGTCATGCATTCCGCTTACCCTGCCGTTGATGGCTACTGAATTACGTATGGTCCCATAATTGGCGCCCACGATACCTCCCACATAATCCTTGCCGTGGATTTCGCCGGTGGCATACACGTTGCGCACGGTGCCCGAGTTTTTGCCCACGATGCCTCCGGTGGCATAGTCGTCGGCATTGTCCACCTTCACGCCCGCATAGCAGTCGGTGATGGTGGAGGCGATATTCTCGCCCACAAGTCCACCCACACATATCGACCTTCCGGCCACCTCGCCTGTGGCGAAACAGCGCTCGATTCTTGTGTTCACGGCCTTGCCCACGAGTATGCCCACATGGTTCACGCCCGACACATTGGCGTTAATCACTCCGAGATTTATGATTTCGGCGCCGTTTGTAGCGGCGAAGAGTCCGCAGGCTGAGCCATACGAGTTATCGGTGAGATTGAGATTTGTCAGGCTGTGGCCCGCACCGTCGAAATGGCCCTTATAGGGGTTGCCGACGCTTCCTATGGGGGTCGTCAGTGCTGATGCGTCGATATCGGCATCAAGACGTACGAAGACGTCGGACGCCCAGTCGCGGGAGTCAGTTGAGAACTGAGAGAGGTGGGCCGAAGTGGAGAGGATGTAAGGGCTCTCCTTGGTTCCCTCGCCACCGCCGTAGACATCGCGTCGACCCTGCTCCACATCCACAAAGAGGTCCTCAGTCTGCTGGCCGTTCTTGGTCTTGGCTATGAACCCGAGCTTGGTAAGCCCGGTAATCTCACTGTCGGACAGGCCATAAAATGCCTGAATGTCGGGAATACTGATGGTGTAGGAGCCGCCGCTTCCGCCCATGCGGAATTTTTCGTTGTTGGCGTCATCCCAGGAGAACGGCGATTTCTTTTCTCCGTTCACACTTTCACACCATGTGTAGCAATAAACCTCAGAGCCCATGTCGCGGGTCTGAATCTTCACTTCAAGCGACTTGGTCGAAATTGCCGGCGATGGCGATGTCGATATGGTGGCGCTATGCCCGGCTGCTAAAGCTGGGCACGCCGCCGACAACACCATAAGTGTCATGGCTAATTGTTTAGTTAACATTTAAGGATGAATGATAAAGATAAAATATTGAATTTGGGCCGCAACCAATGCAGTCCCTTCTTAAACACAAGCGCGAAATTAATAATTTTTAATGGAAATTTAAACATAAAAAATAATGTTGTAAAACATGATAATTGGATTCGCATTAAAAAAGAGGGAATTGAGAATACTTGTTGGCGCCGATGATGACGGAAATCTCGATGGGCAGACATTCACTGATGAGCAGTTGCGTTCATACGCAGGACTCCGCAATTCCGGAACAATTCTTCCCACCGCCGGCGATGATGGTATATAAGGAGTTTTTTCCCGAGGGAGAAGTTGCGGTTATCGAAGTTCAGCCAAGCGAAGACACTCCGGTCAGATATAATATAAAGGTGTAATCTGGATTAGAATCGGAGCGAGGAAAGCTGAAGCGAACACGGAGAAGGAACGTATATTGACCGAGAAAGGGCAGGTATATAGTTCTTATTTCGATGGTCGTCCGTGCCGCGAGGCCTCGATTGATGACATTGATGTGGAGTTGTTCAAGAATGAGTATCGGCCAAAAGCTGTGTCGCCAACGACATTGGCAAAGGACAAGCGCACGCCGATTCAGCAGATGGCATCGTTGCGCCTTTTCGACACACGGTTTAATTGCCCTACTTATGCCGGAATTTTGTTGTTGGGTAATGATCCTCAATATTTTATTCCGGGAGCATATATCCAATATGTTAAGTTTGCCGGAACAACCCGCGCCACAAAGGTGTTGAAGGAAAATCGCTTCAAGGGGAATATAATTTCAATGCTAAAAGAGTTGGAATATTTCATAAAGTATTCCATTGAGAATAAACGTCCGGAATTTGTCAGCGTACTTCGTGAGGAGCCTCGCATCAATTATCCGTGGGAAGCAATACGAGAGCTTGCTATGAATGCCGTGATGCATAGAGCGTATAACGGAAATAACTCTCCGATAAAGTTTTACGAATTCAGCGACCGCATCGAGATAGACAATCCCGGCAATCTCTACGGGAAAGTCAATCTGGAGAACTTTCCGAATGAAACAGACTACCGTAACCCCAACATCGCCGAAATCATGCTCAATCTCGGTTATGTCAACCGTTTCGGTAGCGGTGTGAACACCGTCTCTACACTCCTTGAAGTGAACAATTGCACTTCCGCTGAATTCTTGCTTGGCGATTACACCACCTTCAAGGTTGTAGTCAAGAATGCCGATGTCATAGAGAGTGGCACCAATGTCATAGCAAAATCGCCTAATTTCAGAGTAAATTCCACCGAAAGTGACACCAATGTCACCAATAGTGTCACCAATAAAGGAACGATTGTCACCAATGATGTCACCAATGATACTGATTTCCGTAAAGGGGCTGTAATTGAACTGATGAGAACGAATAAGCGGATTAGTGTTACTCAAATCGCTAAGGAATTAAATGTTACTCGAAAAATAGTAGTGGTGCGATAAAAATCTAACCACTGTGATTAAAATATTAGTATTTA
>OGWR01002585.1_pt1 | contig 12780 bp, 10 predicted proteins | sample 1576061 | NCBI WGS metagenome assembly OGWR01 (sample SAMEA3541511, study PRJEB24748) | human gut metagenome | biome: human gut; feature: human-associated habitat; material: faeces | place: China | collected 2012 | reverse complement strand
CGGAAATCAGCCGAATCGCACTGAGCAGCATCGACTTTCCGGCACCCGTCTCACCGGTGATCGCTGTCATACCGCCGGCAGGCGCGATCAGCGCGGAACGGATCGGCCCAAGATTATGAATCTCAAGTTCTTCAAGCATCAGTGTTTTTACTCGTTCGTTTCTTTATCTTCCGGAAACACATGCCCATGATGCACTCCCCCGGTTTTACGCGCCTGCTCGCGCCAACCGACAACAGGAAGATCGAATTTCGTGACCAGACGATTCGTGAACGGCACGCCGGAAAGACGGGCCAGGCGCAATGTGCTCTTCGATTCGCGCACCTCAACCCTAGTGCCCCGCGGCAACGCGCATTGGCGACGGCCATCGCAGCAGATCCAACCATCCGACGTGGAATCCTCAAGAATATCAATGGCGAATGTGGAACCGGAGCCAATAATCAAGGGGCGCGCGAACAGGGCATGGGCGGCCAACGGCACCAACTGCAACGCCTTCACGTTCGGCCACATGATCGGTCCTCCGGCGGAGAACGCGTATGCGGTTGAGCCGGTCGGAGTCGACACGATCACGCCATCGCAGCCGAAGGAGCTCATTTCCACATCATCCACACGAATCGACAGTTCGACCATTTTGCCACGGTCTGCACGCTCCAACGTGATGTCATTCAACGCCCAATCCTCAATCGGCTCGCTTGCTCCCGGCAGCCACACATCGACATGCGCAATCATGCGTTCGTCAATGGAATAATCATGCTCGGCAACCCTGCGGATCGCCTCACTCATCTGGAAGCTTTCAAACTCCGCCAAAAAGCCGACATGCCCCAAGTTCACGCCAAGAATCGGCACACTGGTGCAGTGCACCAGTTCAGCCGCTCGAAGAATGGTGCCATCCCCGCCGAGCACCACCACGATCTCAGTACGTTCGGAAACCACCGGCGGCTGCTTGCCGAAATCCGGCGCCTCGATATTGTCAATGATCGACACTTCGAAACCGGCCTGGGTCAGCTGCCCGACAGCCTCCTCAACCACCGTGCCACTCTCCCTCAGACGACTATGCGTCACCACCACCGCATGACGGGTACCGAACATCGTTAATCCCTTTCCAGCAAAAGGAAACGCCCTATGGAAAACGCCCATGAAGACGTCACCGACCTCCAGTGTAATCGAACAAATGAACGAAAACCGGCAATGCGCGTCGAAAACATGCCAAAACCCGCGAACACGCCTCAAATCCGTCTCCGATGCAAGCCACGAATCAGGAATGTCAGCCGTCAAATAGCCTGTTAGTCGCACATATGCTTACAATAGCTCACAGGAACGAAGACCGAACATCGTAAGAAAAGGAGAGAGGAACGGCATGTCAAACCTCGTCTTTGACGAGTCCTCCTCCAATCGTGAGGCCTCACATGGCTACGCATGGTGGTTCTCGGGAGATACTTTCGAGAAGGCCATGGCGGAAGACCGCAAGCCACGCAAGCGCGGCCTCACGCGCCGACTCGTCAACCATCCAGGCCGTCTGACCATCTTCTACTTTCTGACGCTCGCGGCGTTGTCCACTACGTTGCTGATGACGCCCATTGCCACGCCGAAAGACGAAACCACCACGTTCACCACCGCGTTCTTCACCGCAGTATCCGCCATTTCCACATGCGGAATCTCCATCGTCAACTCCACCACGCATTGGACCACCTTCGGCCAAGGCGTGCTCATCTTCGCCGTGCAGATGGGTGGCCTTGGCGTCATGACGTTCGCCTCCTTGATCGCATTGGCCGTGAACCACCATCTCAAGGCCACGCAGCGCATGCTGACCGCCAACGAACTCGGCACTACGAAGCTCGGTGAAATCAAAGGCGTGCTCACCGTAGTCATCACCACCACATTCGTCATCGAAGGCATCACATTCGTCGCATTGTTCCCCGGCCTCTACAAGGTCAACCACGGTAATGTGCGCCACACATTGTGGGAATCGCTGTTCTTCGCGGTCATGGCGTACAACAATGCCGGCTTCACCCCCGACGGAGCCGGGCTGCATGTCAACAACTGGGCGGTCGGCCTGCCGATCCTGGCCAGTGCTTTCTGCGGAACCCTTGGCTTCCCGGTATTGCTGAACCTGATGCGCTCCTGGCGCATGCGCCGTCCTCCGAAGCGCTGGAGCCTGCACACCAAGCTCACACTGACCACCACGTTCTGCATTGTGATCGCCTCGTTCACGTGGTTCCTGCTGATGGAATGGAACAACAAGCTGCTGTTCGCCGGAAACGGCATCGAGCCGCGCCTCTGGCACGCCATGGTCGCGGCCGTCATGCCACGAAGCTCCGGATTTGACCTGTCGTGGATGCCAGGCGTCAGCGACGCAACCAAAGTGTTCCTGTCCATCGTCATGTTCATCGGCGGTGGCAGCACCTCGACCGCAGGCGGCATCCGCGTCACCACGTTCGCGGTGATTCTGCTGACCTGTCGTGCCGCATTCACCGGACGCCACGACATCAACGCATTCCACCGCCGCATCCACACGCAGGCGGTTATGACCGCCGTGGCCGTAAGCACGGCATGCCTCATGCTGGTCACCGTGGTGTCGATGGCGCTGATGATCATCACCGACTGCTCGCTGTGCGACGCACTGTTCGATACCTGCTCCGCGTTCGGCCTAGGCGGCTACTCGGTGGGCGTGGCCAGTGAAAGCAGTCCCACGGTGCTATACATTCTCGCCGCAACCATGTTCATCGGGCGTCTCGGACCGCTCACCATCGCCTACGCGATTTCGCGTCCACACAATCTCGAGGCCGTCCGCTACCCCACCGAGCAGATCGTGGTCGGCTGACGATACGGCTTCATATACTTGCAGTTGCCTGCAATCACACATGAATATAGATTTTTGAAGACGGAATTTCGAAAGGTGCATAACATCATGGCCAACAACACCAGAAGCGTTCTCGTAGTTGGTTTGGGGCGTTTTGGCAGCTCTGTGGCCACCACGCTCGACATGATGGGCCAGGATGTGCTCGCCGTCGACAAAGACGGCGAACTGGTGAACCGTTGGTCTTCGCAGATTCCCACCGTGCAGGCCGACATGACCGATGTGATGGCGTTAGAGCAGATCAACGCATCCGATTTCGACACGGCCGTCGTGGCTATCGGCGACAGCGTCGAAGCTTCCGTCATTACCGCCGGCAATCTGCTCGACGCCGGCATCTCCGACATTTGGGCCAAGTCCGTGTCGAAGGAACACGCCCGCATTCTGCAACGCATCGGCGCACGCCACATCATCAACGCGGAAACCGACGCCGGCAAACGCGTCGGACATCTTGTGTCCGGCAACTATCTTGACTACATCGAGCTTGAAGGCGCATACAACGTCGTCAAAATCCATACCCCCGCGCATGTGGTCGGCTACACCATCGAAGACGCTCGCGTGCATGAACGCTTCGGCATTACCGTGGTCGGCATCAAATCGCCGGGCAAGGAATTCGAATACGGTTCGAAAGAGCTCATCATGCACCGCAACGACGAACTCATCATCATGGGCAAGCAGAATCAAATCGACCGGTTCCTACGCAGCTGACACGCTCTTTCCATATGGAAAAATCCGGAATTTCATAATCATGATTTCCGGTTTTTCTTTTACTTATCTTATTTGCCTTGATTACACTGCAGACACGGTTCTCTCAACCGGTCGCTGTTTCACTGCATGACCGCGTACAGCAGATATTCGATATTGCCATGCGTGCCTTCAATGGGAGATACTGTTGTGGCGCGCACGTCAAGCCCGTTGCGTTCCACGCATGCCACGACGGAGGACAGCGCCTGTTCGCGTAATTCCTGGCTTTCGACAATCCCGTTTTTCCCAAGGTTGCCTTTGCCGACCTCGAACTGCGGTTTGACCAGCAGCACGATCTGCGCCTGCGGTGCGGCGATTCTTGCGATCACCGGAATCACATATGTCAGCGAAATAAACGATACGTCGGAAACAATCATTTCCGGACGATACGGCAAATCCTCCGCATACACGTCGCGAATATTGACGCCGCTCATTTCGATAATACGGTCGTCATGCGCGATTTTCGGATCCAATTGCCCATGGCCGACATCCAAAGCGATGACCTGCGCGGCATCATTGCGCAATAGCACGTCGCAGAAACCGCCGGTGGACGCGCCGATATCCAAGCAACGTAATCCTTGCGCGGAACGCAATCCGACGTCGGCGAACCGTTCGAACGCGCCGACAAGCTTGTATGCGCCACGGGAAACGTAGCCGTCTCCCCTATCGGCGGCGATGACGTCATCACCACCGACTTTCGCCGATGCTTTGGTGACGGTGACACCGTTCACACTGACTTTGCCATCCGCGATCAGACGTTGCGCCTTGGAACGACTGTCGGTCAGACCACGTTCCAACAACGCAACGTCAAGACGAACAACCTGAGTGGAATCACTGTTTCGCAATGGTTTTCCAATAATCGGTACGAATTGTTCGTTAGGAAATACGGAATTCCGGAACGATCACGCCACTCACATCTCGCCCGCTGTCGGCCGCGGCCCACATGGCGCAGCATGCGGCACGCAACCCGTCGACGCTGGTAATGTCGGTGACATACAGGCGGTCGCCGTCAACGCGGGCCTTCGCATCGCGGCACAGCCATGCGCCCTCATCATGCACCACTTCAGGAGCGGGCTCGTTCAAGCCCCGCAGATCTTTGGCGATGTAGGTCGGGCGAAGATACGCCGGAGCGAACATGAGTTCGCGCGGATCGGTGACGCCGGTCAACACCGCAAGGGAATCGTACCCGCCACGATTGCCCGCCTCGATATCAGTGTCGAGACGGTCGCCGATGGCGAGGCACTGTTCCTTGTCCACCGGCTCGCCATCATCATGGGCTGCGAGAATGCGCGCCTCGTCATACATGGCGGATTCCGGCTTGCCTGCGGACGAAACCGGTTCCACACCGGTGGCATTGATCACCGCCATGATCATAGAACCGCATCCCGGCGCGATGCCAAGTTCACGAGGAATGGTCAGATCACGATTGGTCACGAAATAGGTCGCGCCATGCTCAACGGCATAGGCGATTTGGGCCATTTCGTTCCAAGACATGTCGGGATACCATCCTTGGATGGCGGCGACCGGCTGCGCTTCTGCGGAATCGACGACTTCAAGACCTTGCTTGGCCACTTCCTCACGCAGATGCTGGGCGCCAAGCACGAAAACCTTCGAACCTTCAGGCACGGCACGTGCCACCATGCGCGCGGCGACAACCGACGAGGTGATGACCTGCCAGGATTCGACATCCAAATCGAACCCCTTCAGCTGGTCTGCCACCACGGCCTGAAGTCGGGACGAATTGTTGGTGGTGTATTCCACCGTCATGCCCAAGGATTCGGCCTTGCGGATATTCTTGGCAGCATGTTCCACCGGGTTCTTACCACGGTAGACCACGCCGTCAAGATCAAGCAGTGCCAGCGAGTATGCTTCGCTGAGCGGCTGATTCGTGGACTTCAGCATGCGGGCCACGTCACCTCACTTGTTATCTTCGGAGGATTCGGAAGAAGCATCCGAAGACTCTTCGGCCTCTTCAGCCTCACCGTCATCATCGGCGTCATCTTCCGCAGCATCGTCAGCTTCTGCCGGCTCGTCATCGGATTCCGCGCCTGCTTCCGTCTCTTCGGCCTCAAGCTGGGTTTCGTCGTTGGTTTCGCCGTTCTCGTCGATGGCTTCGGATTCGTCTTCCTCATTCTCAGGGTCTTCCGGAGCGTACTGCGCGTCATCTTCGGAAATGCCAAGCACGTCCATGAGTTCGTCGTTCAGCTCCTGCATGTCGTATTCGACAACCAGATCGTCGGAAGTCTCATCATCCTCAACATCGGCGTACTGCAGTTCGAGCTTGTCGAGCAGACGATCCAATGCGATGGCCTCATCGGTACGGCCGGCCTCTTCAAGGAAATACTGTTCGGCCTGCACCGCACGCATGCGGTATTCGCCGGCCAATCCCTTGGAACGGCCCAGCGTGTGCACGATCTCGATGGCCTTGTCCCACATCTTCAGATCGCCCAGAGCGCCAGCGTACACCAAGAACATTTCAGCCTTGGCTTCACCGCGCAGATACTTGGCGTCGTCGCTCACAGCCACTTCGATGGCCTTCTTCGGCTCGCCCACGCCACGCTCGCAGTCGGCGATGAACGGCAGATAATCCAGGAAACCGTTCATACGGAACGCGGTGCGGAACTCACGCAAGGCAAGCTTGTAATCACCCTGACGGTATGCCACGAAGGCGAGTGTCTCGCGGGCGAAATCGATGCGGGAAGCCTGGCGGGCCACCCACTTGGCATGTTCGAGGGCCAGCTCCGGGTTGCTCTCCTCAAGCGTGTACGCGGCAAGAATGTGCAGACCAATGTTTTCCGCATGTTCCTTCGACAGGCCACGCAGGCGTTCGCGATCGTCGGTGGTGAGCATACGCCATTCGATGCCCTTCGGCATCTTCGGCTCATCAGGACGACGATGCGTGTACGGGTTCTGCGAGGGGAAGCTCACCGTGCCATCGGAATTGCGGCGCGGCTTGGCCATGTACTCGCCACGCTTCTCCTCACGGTAGGCCATCTTCTCTTCGCGGGTGAACTCACGACGCTCCTCGCCCTGCTGCTGGTCGCGATCCTTGTGGAAGTCACGGCGCTGATCGTCACGACGGAAATCCTTACGATCGCCATCACGGAAATTACGGCGTCCGCCATCACGACGATCATTGCCACGGTGGTCGTCACGACGGAAGTTACGACGATCACCATCACGATGGAAATCACGGCGATCATTATCGCGGTGGAAGTTACGACGGTCGCCATCTTCACGACGGAAGTTACGACGGTCGCCGTCACGGTGGAAGTCTTTACGGTTTCCGTCACGTCGATCGTCACGACGGAAACCGGAACGCTCGCCATCGCGCTGATAGCGAGGATTGTCTCCACGACCGCCACGATAATCGCGATGATCGTCACGACGCTCGCCGTCACGGTTGAACTTGCGCGGACCGTTATGGAAGCGACGCTCCTGGCCTTCCCCCTCACCGTCACGACGGAAATCGCGGTCGCGGTGGAAATTGCCGCCATTGCCCTTGCGGTATCCGCCCTTATGATCGTCGTTGTGGAAGCCGCCGGACTTGTGGCCGTAGGACTTGCCGCCATTGCCACGCGGCTTGAATCCCTTGCCGCCGCGATCGCCCGGCTTGCCCGAGCCGTAGGACTTGTGGTTGCCGTAGGACTTGCCGCGCGATCCGCGCTGTTCTTCTGCCATGCTGTTCCTTATATTCCTTGTATTCCTTGAAAATGGTCTTCGTTTGTTCTTTGCTTACGTTTGTTTGCGCCGCTCGCGATTGCCTCACACGTTTTCGACGACGCCGAGGGCCTTCTTGCCGCGACGAATCAATGCGAAACGGCCATGCAGGAAGTCATTTTCGTTCAAAACCTGCTCTTCGTCTTTAACACGGGCGTTGTTCAGATACACGCCGCCAGCCTTAATCGTCTTGCGCGCTTCGGAAATCGACTTGAACAGTCCGGCCTTCATGCCGGCTTCCGCCACACGGTCGCCCACCGCGGCCTTGGCGAACTCGCCGTCGATCTTCACGCCGTCAAGAGCAGCTTCGAGCGTGGACTCGTCAACGCCCGCAAGATCGCCGCCACGGCCGAACAGCGCACCGGCGGCCTCGATGGCCTGTCGGGTGGCTTCCTCACCATGAACCAGGCTGGTAACCTCCCAAGCCAAGGTGCGTTGCGCCTCACGCGCGCCCGGATTGGTCTTGCTTTCCTCCACAAGACGTTCGATCTCCGCCTTCGGCAAGAACGTGAACACCTTCAGCAGGTTCTCCATCTCGCTGTCAGGGCGGTTAAACCAGAACTGGTAGAACTTGTACGGGCTCAGCATAGTGCCGTCAAGCCAGACGGCGTTGCCTTCGGACTTACCGAACTTCTTACCCTGAGCGTCGGTGATAATCGGGCTGGTGAACACGTTCACATCCACGCCACGTACCTTGTGGATCAGGTCAAGACCGGACGTGAGGTTGCCCCACTGGTCGGATCCGCCAAGCTCAAGCACGCAATGGTATTCGTCGAACAGGTGCAGGAAGTCGTTGCCCTGCAGCACCTGGTAGCTGAACTCGGTGAAGGAAATGCCATCTTCAGAATTCAGTCGACGGGCAACGGTGTCTTTGGCGAGCATGGTACCCAAACGGAAGTTCTTGCCGACGTCACGCAGGAAGTCGATGACGTTCATGGAGGCCGTCCAATCGTAATTGGACACGAAACGAACCGGGTTGCTGCCTTCCACTTCGAGAATGCCGCCGATCTGCGCCTTCAGACGCTCGGCCCAACCAGCCACGACGTCTTTCGGATTGAGCGTACGTTCGCCCGATTGGCGAGGATCGCCGATCAAGCCGGTGGCGCCGCCGACCAGGGCAATCGGATGATGGCCTGCTGCCTGAAGGTGACGCATGTTGATGAGCTGCACCAGATTGCCGATATGCAGAGAGGCAGCGGTCGGATCGAAACCGCAATAATAGGAAATGGGATCTCCGTTCAACGCTTCGGCGAGTCGATCCCTGTCAGTGGACTGGGAAATCAACCCGCGCCATTCCAGTTCATCGAGGACGGACTCGAAACCGGCCTCCTTGAAATCGATGACGTGAGCCATAGCTGTGTTTTCTCCCTATTGAATTGCGGATGATACTGCGTTTTACGCACCCTACAGTTTCGCAGAAGATGAAGACAGGCGCACGCGGTGTTTCCCCATCATCCACCAACCATCGTGCATACAGGTAAAGTTAGAAGGAGCATCCCCATATCAAGAAGGGAGATACCTGCATGGACCGCAAAGGCATGAAGGTTGCGGCTAAGAAAGCCCAGAGACAACATTATTGGATGATAGTCGCCATTTGCCTGTTCGCTTCGGTGTTCGGTGTTGCGTACACTTCATCGACGCTCTCGGTCAGCACCAACATTTCGATCAGCACCCCGCAAACGGAGGATTCCACGCAATCCAACGACATGTATGACGTATTGCAGGATCTTGCCGTAGGCAATGAAAACGATGCCCGTGAAAAGGTCAAGCAAAACCAAGAGCAGATCGTCAACAACGATACCGATGCCACGTTCGGCCGTCGCCGCGGAGTAATCGCGTCCCTGCGCAACTCGTTTGCGCAGAAGCGGATAGCCGCCGTGGGCATGTCCGTATCCCGCGTCAGTTCGCCCTGGCCGACGCCATTAATTCCGTCACCCATAACGGCGGCGTCTCCATCGCCGTGCCGGTAATACTCTCGCTGGCCGTCTACATTTTCGTCTGGCTGTTCATTCAAGAAACATACCGCATCGTCATGGCACGTATGCTGTTGGAAGGACGTTCCTATAACAAGCTTCCGGCAAGTCGCTTCTTCTACCCCATTCACACGCGCAAATGGCCGCGCATGGCATGGACCATGTTTGTGGAAAACGTGTTCCTGTTCCTTTGGAGTCTCACCATCGTCGGCTTCTTCATCAAGCAATATTCCTACCGTATGGTGCCGTACATCGTTGCGGAGAATCCGAATATCGAGGCTTTGGACGCCATTCGCTTGTCCCGACGCATGATGAAAGGGCATAAATGGGAATGCTTCGTGGCGGACTGCTCGTTCCTCGGCTGGTACCTGCTCAACCTTATCACCTTCGGCTTGAGCGGCATCTTCTATTCCAATGGCTACAATGCCGCGTTCTTCGCGGAATACTATGTGTACGTGCGTTCGATGGCCAAGACTACCGGCATTGCAGGCAGTGAGATGCTCAACGACGAATACCTGTACTTCAAGGCCGACCCGCAGACGCTCCATACCACGTACGCCGATGTCGCCCAATCCGTAGCACAGCTGGAACAGAATCTTGTTCCAGCGCCCAAGCCGCATGGATTCACAGGATTTCTTTCTGAGTGGCTTGGCATCCGCATTCTGCATGCCAGCGCAGTGAACCGCTATGAAGAGTATCGTGAGAATCTTCACCAGATGCAGATCGGCGAGAATATTCTGAATGGCTCCATTTATCCGGGGCGTCTTGCGCCTGCTCCGATGCCGTTCAAATTCCGTGAATCACGTACCATCAGCGCCGACCGCAGCTACTCACTGGTCAATCTGATCATGATGTTCTTCATCTTTTGCTTCGTCGGCTGGGTGTGGGAGGTAAGTCTCGCATTTATCTCCGAAGACATGTTCGTGAACCGTGGCACGCTGCATGGCCCTTGGCTGCCCATCTATGGCACCGGCGGAGTGATCATTCTGGTTCTGCTCAAAAAGCTGCGCGAAAAGCCAGCGCTTGAATTCGTCGCGGCTATGGTGCTGTGCGGCTGCTTGGAATACTTCTCATCGTGGTATCTGGAGATGACGCATGATGGTCAACGCTGGTGGGATTACACCGGATACTTTCTAAATATCAACGGCCGTATCTGCGCCGAAGGATTATTGACGTTCGGCCTTGGCGGATTGGCCATCGTATATCTGCTGGCTCCGGCCCTCGACAACCTGCTCAGCAGAATCGATGCGCGAAAGCTTGGCATCGTGGCCGCCGTGCTGCTCGTGCTGTATTGCGCCGACCAAGTGTATTCCGCGCAACATCCGAATGTCGGTGCGGGCATCACCGACTACAAGGGATCGGACACGTCGCTGGAAGCGCCCACTCCATACGAAATCCGTAAACGATCCGATGGACTGTCATAGCGTGATTGTCATGCAAATCGCATATCGCAAACAATAATGAAATCGCCTGTCGTTCTTTCGAGCGGCAGGCGATTTCATGCTGTTGCTTATTGCGCGATTATTTGCGACGCAGCATTTCGTGCAGAGTTTCGATGATCTTGCTGTATTTGATGGAATCCGTGAAACGCAGACGCGGGAATGCGTTAATCATACGACGCTGCTGCTTGTTCAGGATAGATGCGGCAGTGGCCTGCATATTGGCAAGAATCTCCTGCGAGGAGTCCGACCAATCCTGGACCTTGTCTTGCACCTTGTCGCGGAATTTGTCTCGGAAAATGTCTTTGCCCCATTGCAGGGAATCACCGGCTTTCTCCGCATATGCCTGCACGGTTTCGCTGAACTTCGCAAGATTGTCGGCCAAATCGATGATGCCAAGCACTGTAATAATGGTATCCGCGACGATAAACGCCATGAAAATCACGCACATCCAGTGCACTACTGGCAAAGGAATCATCTGTGTAATGCGATTCACTTCAGGCTGTATCACATCGGTGATGAGCACACCCAGCAGACCGAACACAATCGCTCCAAGCAAGCAAATGCGCCCTTGAATGTTGAATCGGCGATGACTGTAATCCCACCATCGTGCGTGGAATAGCTTTTCCATGCCCCATGACGTGACATATTCAAGCATGCATGCACCGATTGAAGAAATGAGAAAAACCGCGAAGGGATTATGCAGATCATGCAGCAGCACAATCGCAAGAACGGCTCCGCAACCGTAGATCGGGCAGATGGGACCATTCAGGAAGCCACGATTCACCAAGCGACGTTCCGAAACGGACACGAGAATCGATTCATATGCCCATCCGGCAAATGAATAGAACAGGAACCATAAGAACAGGTATTCCAGCATGAGCATGCTTTCGCGCCGTCACTTTCCACTTGTATGCATATTGACTTTCGGCTTGTAGAAGCGCTCAAGACTGACCGTTTCCCGTGTGGCGCTGATCTTATCCGCGACAGTCACCAAATACCCTTCAAGATACCGAGGCGGTATCGGCGTCAAAGGAAACATATGATTCTCGATGCTGTCACGTTCCACTCTATTGAGATGGAAATCGCGCACGGCATTGCGCATGGCGGTGCCACCATGGGTGAAACCATGCATACGATGACGGCCGCCATCATGAGCATGCCAGTCGTAAAGAAAATAATCGTGCAGCAAAGCGGCGCGAATCAACGAATGCAAATCCACCCTATGCCATAAGCGCAACCTGTCAGCGATCCATACGGCCAGACAGGCCACACGGATGGAATGAGCAAACGTGGTGACCACGCCATGCTGGTAACAGACTCTTTCGATCTGCATATGCTCATGGCACAGTATCTCCTGGCCGTGAAGTCGAACAAGCTGCTGTATCTGCGTTCGTGTCAGTGGCACCGCTTTGCCTTTGCTATGTACTGTTGCTGTAATTATTTGAGCAATGATTCCGGCGTCTTGTATGCCGGGCCGTCGCTGACGGAGTTGGCGAAGGCACGCAGCTGTTCGATGGCGGTTTTCGCGGAAACGATCTGCTCGCGCACGCGCAGCGGAGACGTGCCTCCCTTGCCATTGCGGGCGGAAACAGAACCTTCGGTGGATAGCACTTCGCGCACTTCGGGAGCCTTGTCGGCCGGAAGGAATTCCTTGAAGACCTCGATGAAGTCATCGTCGGCCAGGTCCCACAGTTCCTGGCCGCGGTCTTCGGCGATCTTCACGCATACACCGGAAAGCTCGTGCGCGTGGCGGAACGGCACACCGTTCTTCACCAGCCATTCGGCGATGTCGGTGGCGAGGGCGAAACCGGTCGGCGCTTCCGCTTCGAGGCGTTCCTTGTTGAAGACCATGGTGCCGACCATGCCGGTGAACGCGGGAAGGAGCACTTCCAGCGTGTCGACCTGGTCGAACACGGCTTCCTTGTCTTCCTGAAGATCACGTGCATAAGCGGTGGGCAGGCCCTTCAGCGTGGTGAGAAGACCAGCCAGATCGCCGATGAGACGGCCGGACTTGCCTCGTGCAAGTTCCGCAATATCCGGGTTCTTCTTC
>OGWR01002561.1_pt1 | contig 12870 bp, 10 predicted proteins | sample 1576061 | NCBI WGS metagenome assembly OGWR01 (sample SAMEA3541511, study PRJEB24748) | human gut metagenome | biome: human gut; feature: human-associated habitat; material: faeces | place: China | collected 2012 | reverse complement strand
GGTGCTGACCGCGTATGTGGCGCTGTGGCTTCTCACGTTTTACGTGATGCGGGCGGGAAAACTGGTCAACTATATCTCGGCGCCGGTGATGGGCGGATTTATCACCGGCATCTGCACGACCATCATCCTGATGCAGGTGCCGAAGCTTCTGGGTGGCACAGCGGGGACGGGAGAATTCTTTGAACTTGCGGAGCATATCGTGGAGACAGCGGGAGAGATCAACCTGCCGTCCATGGCGCTTGGTGTGGCTGCACTTGTGATACTGCTGATTGCAAAAAAGGTCATGCCGAAATTTCCGATAGCGGTGCTTTTGATGGCGGCGGGGGCGCTGATGGCGAAGTATCTGCCCATGCAAGCCTGGGGCATCAAGACGCTGGATGTCGTGGAACCGGGACTTCCGGTTTGGAGACTGCCGGATTTTACGGCGGTGCCGGTAAGGGAGGCGGTTACGATCAGCCTGTCGGTGGCGGTTGTCATCATGGCGGAGACGCTGCTCGCAGAAAATAATTTTGCACAGAAAAACGGATACCGGGTCAACGACAATCAGGAGATCCTGGCATTTGCGATGGGCAATCTTGCCGCGGCGCTGACCGGATGCTGCCCGATCAACGGCTCGGTCTCCCGGACGGCGATGGGAGAGCAGTATCAGGCAAAGACACAGCTGACCGGGATTGTGGCGGGACTTTCGATGATCGTGCTCCTCCTTGGCGGAACCGGGTTTATTGGCTATCTTCCGGTGCCGGTACTGACGGCAATCGTGATCTCCGCTCTGCTTGGTGCGACGGAGTTTGAGCTGGCGGTTCGGCTGTGGAAGGTCAGCCGCACGGAATGTCTGATCTTTGCCGGTGCATTCTTCGGAGTGCTGGTGCTCGGGACGATCAACGGCGTACTGATCGGCATCATCCTCTCCTTTTCCGAGATGATTATCCGCACTGCAAAGCCGGCGCGCTGTTTTCTGGGAATTCAGCCGGGGCATCGGCATTTCCGCGATCTGAAAGAAGGAAGCCAGATTCATGCGGTTGAGGGAGTGTTAATCTACCGGTTCAGCAGCAACCTGTTTTTTGCCAACATACAGGTGCTAAAGCAGGACATCGAGGACCATGTGACGGAGCAGACAAGGGCGGTCATCCTGGATGCGAGCGGCATTGGCAGTATGGACATCACGGCGGCGGACGGACTGGGAATGTTATATCAGTCGCTGAAAGAAAAAGGCATCCGCTTTTACATGACAGAGCACATCGCCGATTTAAACGAACAGCTCCGGAAACTGGGGCTTGGCTACATGATCGAAGAAGGAAGCGTGCGCAGAACGATCCACATTGCGTTAAAAGATATGGGAATCAAGCGCCCGTATCCGCTGGAGGGCGGTGTGGACAATGACGACCGCAGTGCTTCGAGAAAGCGCGCGGACAACCGCGTGCAGGAATTTGTCTGGGCATTCGGCACGGAGACGGAGGAACAGATTGAAAAACAGATTCTTTTGCAGATTGAACAGCTGAAGGAGGGCGGCGATGTGGAAGACCTGCTGCACGGCAGATGGTCGCACATGGAAGCGATGGATGAGGACGAGTGGCTGGAACATCTGGAAGAACATTTAAAGGAGATCGTGAACATCTCCGGAAAGGATGAGAAGACACTCGCAAGACGTCTGGAGGAACACCGTAGGGAGGTGCATGACCGCATTGCAACAGAGCATCCGGAGCTTGCGGAGCGTTTTAGAGAGCGCAGACATGTGCTGGATGAGCACTTAAAGCAGAGAAGACCGGAAGTCTATGATCTTGTGGTGAGTCTGCGCGAAAAGGAAGAAAAGGATTTAGAATAAAGAAGTATTTTCCCGCAGCTCTGCTTCCAGCTCATGCATGGCAGCGGTGATAAATTTTCCGTAATTAAGGGTGACGTCGCCGGTAATGTTCCAGGTGAACTGGTCAAAATTCATGCCGCCGAAGATGCTGAGAAACGGGTTGATGATGTCGTCGACCAGAGATGAGACGATGCTGGTAAAAGCGCCGCCGATGATGATACCGACCGCCATATCCATGACGTTTCCACGGTTGATAAATGCCTTAAATTCTTTGAAAAACTGTTTCATGGGGAAATTCCTCGCTTTCGTAATGGGACTGTGACTGTATGGCCCTTTTTCTACTATCATATAAGCAGAAAAGAATACTGGCAAGTGCCGCGGCAGTTGTGCTATACTGGGAGACAGAACGACACAACAGAAGAAAGGGAGTATGATATTATGATGAATCCGGCTTCACTTATGAAGATTATGAATGCGAGAAACAAGTTCGTTGAGAACCATCCGAAGTTTGCGGCGTTTTTAAATGCGGTATTTTCTGCGGGCATTACGGAGGGAACGGTAATTGAAATCACCGTCACCAAGCCGGGCGAGGAGCCGATCACGACCAATATGAAGGTGCTCCAGTCGGATCTGGATTTATTGGACGAGTTAAAGAATCTGGCGCAGTAACCTGGTGCGCGCGCATTGCATATGATATAGCGAAGTTATCTATAGGGAGTATAGAGTGGACTATAATCAGGAGCAGTTTTTCCGCGCGCAGTTTGATGTGCCCAAGATGCCTTTTTATATGAGCTACCCCATGCAGAATCTGTATCTGACCGAGATGGAGTATGAGAAGGATATGGACCGCATGAAGGAGCTGTATCCCAAAGAGGTTGGCAGGATTGTGGAGTGCGTGGAAGACGAATGTGACAGAATGGAATACGAGGGCAGCCTGATGTTTGATGAGTATCCGGACCGTCTGATGATTGAGATGGTGGTAGACCGCATCCAGAAGAAAGTCACAGGAGAAGACGGCGAACTGGAGGCAGAGCAGTTTCACGGAGGCATGCAGCCGCCGCCCGGACACAGACCGCCGCCACCGCCGCCGCCCGGACAGAATGATCATCTGCGGGAGTTGATCGGTGTGATTTTAAACAACGAAATGTACCGGAGACGCTGCCGTCACCGCCGCTGCAGACGCTGGTGGTAACGGGGGTGCGAAGCCCCGGATAAGATCGAAAACAATTCTTAAAAATCAGAGAAAGTCATTGCGGATTTATTTTAAAATGCATACAATATAACTATCGCGTTTTTGTGCGATAGTTATTTTGTGTTAATATAACTATCGCGTTTTTGTGCGCGGTAGTTATTTTGCGTTATATAGGAGGAATGACCGTTGCGGAAGGGAACCATAAAGGCAGCAGTCTTGGCGGCAGTGTTCATCGGAGCAGTGCTTATATTTGGAAGATTTATGAATGATACTAACGAGGATCTGACGACGGAGATGAAGGAGGCGACGCTGCCGGTCATCACCATGTATCAGGGCGATCAGGAGCTGAATGAACTACACGGGTATGTGACGGAGATGGATGCCGCATATATGCGCGATACCATTACGCCGGTGGGGGAAGACCGGAAGCTTCCGATTGTGATACAGACGAATCAGACGGCGGTCGACACGATTTCCTATGAGATCCGCAGTCTCGATGCCACACGCCTGATTGCGAATGCGGATGTCACCTCCTATGAGGAGCGCAGCGGGAAGATCACGGCAGATCTGCAGATCCAGAATCTGCTGGAAGAGGGCGAAGAGTATCTGATGATTATCCGCCTCGGGAGCGGAGACCGTTCGATCTGTTACTATACCAGGATCGCGGAGCCAGTCGACTGCTATGTGAGTGAGTGCGTCGCATTCGTCAAGGATTTTAACGATAAGACGTTCAACGATGAGACCTCCGGAACACTGGCGACTTACATGGAGCGGACGACCGGGGATAACACGACGCTGCAGTTCGTATCGTTAAATTCTTCTCTAAAGCAGGTGAGCTGGGCGGATTTTAAGGGAGAGCGTCTGACAGAGCCGGTTCCGTCAATCAAGGAGATCACACCGACCTACAACGTGATCGTGCTCGATTATGTGGTATCCAGTGTCAACGAGAGCGGTCAGATTGAATACTATAATATAGAAGAATATTACAGGGTGCGCTACACCACAAGCCGCATCTATCTGCTGAATTTCGAGCGAACCATGAACCAGATTTTCCGCGGAGAAAATGACAGCGTTTACGATCAGTATATCCAGCTTGGAATCCGCGAAGCGAACGTTGAATACAAGGCGAATGAGGCGGGAACCAGTGTGGCGTTCGTGCAGGAGGGAGAACTCTGGAGCTACAATACGGTGGAAAATACGCTTGCAAAAGTGTTCAGTTTCCGCGGTTACGAGGGAATTGACAGCCGCGAGAACTACGGAGAACACGATATCAAGATCGTCGGTGTGGACGAAGCCGGAAGCGTGGATTATATCGTGTACGGTTACATGAACCGCGGAATTCATGAGGGGGAAGTCGGAATTGCGGTCTATCATTACGACAGCCTGGCGAATACCGATGAGGAACTGGTCTTCATTCCGTCGGATAAGTCGTATGAGGTGATGAAGTCGGAACTCGGGCAGCTCATGTATGTAAATGAGGGCGGAGAGCTTTTCCTGATGCTGGACGGGTGTGTCTACGGAATCGATTTAAATACCCTCTCGGTGCGGGAACTGGTGACGAATCTGAGCGTACAGGATTTTGCGGTGTCCGCGTCCAACCGCTATTTTGCATGGATGGAGACGGAGGGGGATTCCCAGATGGGCAGCAGTGTGATCCACGTGATGAATCTGTCGGATCAGAGCACGCAGGAGATTGCGGCGGGCACCGGGGAAGCTATCAAGCCGCTTGGCTTCATGGATGAGGATTTTGTGTATGGCATTGCCAGACAGTCGGATATTTTCGAGGACGCCGCCGGAAATGTGACATTTCCGATGCACCAGATCCGGATTGTGGATGTCTCGACAAAAGATCTTATTGTGCAGAAAACATATGAAAAGAGCGGCTATTTTGTAAGCAGCGTGTCCATCGAGGACTACACGATGCACTTGAACCGCATCCAGTATAACGGCACGGCATATGTCCCGGCGGATCAGGATATGATCATGAACCGTGAGGGAGACTCCGGAAAGCTTGTCAATATTGCAACGAGCAGTTCTGCGGAAAAGGAGACCCAGGTACAGCTTACGATTGCCGGGGCATCCGCGGAAAAGGCGCCGAAGCTTCTCACCCCGAAGGAGACGATTTTAGAAGAGGAGCGCACGGTGGCAATCAAGGAAGAGGGCAGCACAAAGCATTATTATGTATACGTGAAGGGGAATGTGGTGCTGGCGACAGATGATGTCACAGAGGCCGTCACGGCGGCAAATGACAGTATGGGAGTCGTGATTGGAGATAACCTTCAGTATGTGTGGAAACGCTCCAGAAAGTCCGCACAGCCGGCACTGTCGGATATTGCGGTCGGTGCGGAGGATGCCGGAGCAGGAAGCATTGCGCAGTGCATCAATGCCATGCTGGAAAAAGAAGGAATCAATATCAGCGTGAACGCACTCATTGAGGGCGGAGAGACGCCGAAAAGCATCCTGAACAATACGATGAAGGATATGCAGGTGCTGGATCTGACCGGATGCAATATCGAGGAGGTTCTCTACTATGTCAGCTGCGGCAGTCCGGTATTTTCCATGACAGGAAGCACGGATGCGGTGCTGATTATCGGATATGACAGCAACAGCGTCGTGATATTTGATCCTGCACTGGGAACGACATACCGGAAGACGCTGACCGAGGCGGATGAGATGTTTACGGCGGCAGGAAATGTATTTTTCACATATCTGGTAAAATGAAAGTGCATAAAAAAGCTCTTAAAGTAGGAAATTATTCGTGTAAGTTTAACAGATTTCATGTTCTTCTATTGCAAATTGGAAATAGATGGGTTATATTTTGAGACGTAGTACTTGAAAAGAGGAAATGGAGAGATTATGAGCAGAAAAGAGATTGTTGTATCGAATGTCTCAGAGGAACATAGTAATCCGATTGCAGAACTGGTTCAGGTTGCCTGCAGATTTGACAGTGATATTACACTTGAGAGTAACAACCGCCGGATAAATGCGAAGAGTATTATGGGAATCATGGCATTTAACCCGTCCAAAGGAATGACGGTGAACATCGTTGCCGAGGGCAGTGATGAAGAGGAAGCATTAGTAGCAATGGAAAAGTTTTTAGTATGTGAGTAGTTTTTTTGATGAGGAGGAGGGCTCTCATAATGGAAAAAAAGACGACAGCGAAACTTGATGAGACTAAGGCAGCAGTAAAGGCAGCAGAAGCAAAAGTTGCGGCGAAGGTTGAGGAGACCAAGACAGCAGCGAAGGAAGCAACTGCAAAGGTTGTGGCAAAAGTCGAGGAGACGAAGAATGCAGCCAAAGAGACAGAGGTAAAGGCGGCTACAAAGGTAGAAGAACCGAAGAAGACAGCAGCTGAGACCGCAAAGAAAAGAAAACCAAGAACAAAGACAGCGAAGAAGGCAGCAAAGGAAGAGCTTAAGCCTGAAGTGTATATCCAGTATCAGGGACGTGAAGGCGTGGTAGAGGATGCCATTAAGAAAGTGACAGAGCAGTTTGTGGCAGAAGGTCACAGAGCATCCACGATCAAATCACTTCAGCTCTACTTAAAGCCGGAAGAGAACGCAGCGTATTATGTGATCAATCAGAAAATTGCTGGCAGAGTAGACTTGTTTTAATACATAGGCATAATAAAGGGACTGACGCTTTTAGCGGGCAGTCCCTTTTTGGATTTTGTTTAGTTCTGCTCTGCTTTGTACTTTGCAACCAGACGCTGGATGCGGTCATACGGATTTAAGAGATCGCTGATCGAGCTGTCGTGATTTAACGTATCAATGATATAAGCAATGTATTTGCTCATGTCGCAGTTGATATAATATGGCTTTGCAAGCAGTTCCGGTGTCTGATAGGTCAGGTTCGTGGTTACGACCTTGTAGATTGTGCCGTCTGCAACCGCCTCGTCAAAGCGCTCCAGACCGTTGGTAAACAGACCGAAGGTTGCAACAACGAAGATACGGTTGGCCTTTCTCTTCTTTAACTCGGTAGCAACATCAATCATACTCTCACCGGAGGAGATCATATCGTCGATGATAATCACATCCTTGCCCTCGACGGAGGAACCTAAGAACTCATGTGCAACGATCGGGTTGCGGCCGTCTACGATCTTGCTGTAGTCGCGGCGCTTGTAGAACATACCCATATCCAGACCGAGCACGTTAGCCAGATATACGGCACGGTTGGTACCACCCTCATCCGGGCTGATAATCATCATATGCTCTGCATCGATCTTTAAGTCTTTGACTTCTCTTAAGATACCCTTGATGAACTGATAAGCAGGCTGTACGGTCTCAAATCCCTTGAGCGGAATGGCGTTCTGTACACGCGGGTCATGTGCGTCAAAGGTGATGATGTTGTCGACACCCATAGCGGTAAGCTCCTGCAGGGCAAGCGCGCAGTCTAAGGATTCGCGGGCGGTGCGCTTGTGCTGCCGGCTCTCATATAAGAACGGGATGATCGCGGTAATACGTCTTGCTTTTCCGCCGACAGCAGCAATGATACGCTTCAAATCTGCATAGTGGTCATCCGGAGACATGTGGTTCTCGTAACCGCATACAGAGTAGGTGAGGCTGTAATTGGTAACGTCGACCATCAGATACAGGTCATAGCCGCGGACAGACTCTTTGATGACACCCTTTGCTTCGCCGGTTCCGAAACGCGGCACTGCGGTTGAGATGATATAAGAATCTCTGCGATAGCCCTTGAACGCAGGGTCGTTCTGGTGCTGATGCTGTCTCTTTTCGCGCCAGCCGACAAGGTACTGGTCTACCTTAAGACCAAGTTCTTTGCAGCTTTCCAGTGGGATGAGACCCAATGCTCCGTCAGGCATGGTTTCTAAGTTTCTTTCATCGTTTGGCATGAATGGTTCCTCCATTAAAGAATAGTTACATAGGTTTTATTTTCAATAGATTGCTCTAATGAAATACAGGGATAAAAATGTTAACGGTGGCGCTTTAAGATACGGATGTCTGCGCCGAAGAGCTTTAATAATGTGTAATTGCTGGATATTCTGGATAAAACGCGCTCTGAATAAATATCGGCAAGCTGGTTCATCCCGAGGTTTGTGGAGATGATCGTGGATTTCTGCCGCAGAATGCGTTCGTTGATACATAAAAATAACTGCGAGGTCGTAAAGGAATTGGACAGCTCCGTGCCGAGATCATCGATGATCAGCAGATCGCAGTCGAAAATATTCCGGTGGGAAAGCAGTGCCTCCTCGTCCCGTTTGAACACGCCCTTGCTTAATATATCAAATAATTGGAATGCGGTAAAGTAAATGACGGAATGACCGCGGTCTAACAGCTCCTTGGCAATACAGTTGGACAAAAAGGTCTTGCCGATGCCGGTATCTCCGTAGAGGTAAAGATTGGAGAAGGTGCTGTCGAAATGATCGATAAAATCATGGCATTTTGCGACGGCATCCCTTGCTGTCTCAAGGGACGAGCGTCCGGTTGCCGGATTGATGTCATCCGCAGAATAGTAATCAAAGGAAAACGTGGAAAAATTCTCACGTTCCAGAATCTCTTTTAAGTTGGACTGGGTATAGACCAGATTGATGGCTGCCTGTTCAAAACAGTGACAGCGTCTGCCGTTCACATAACCGGTATCCTTGCAGTCCGGGCAGTGGTACACCGGCTTCAGATAATCAGAAGTAAGCCCGTGCTCCTGCAACAGCTGCTCCTTCTGTCTTCGGTAGTCCGAGAGCTTTTCACGGAGCGTGGTCAGAGCGGCCTCATCTCCGTCTAACAGCCGGCGTGCCTGCTCGACAGAACAGGTAGCGATCGCGTCATCGATCTCTTTAAGCGCCGGAATCCGGGCGTAGACGTCCTTTGTGCGGCGCTCGAGCTGGTGCTGGCTGGCTAACTGTTTTTCGTCATATTTGCGGAATATCTCGTCATACTGTGAATTGCTTAGCGGCATCTGTTTCCCCTTTAAATCAGTGTGCGTTCGTGGTCAAAAGCATCTGCTCCAGTTCGTCGTAGTCGTAGGAGCGCTGCGTGAAATTGTTGAACTTGTTTTTGGATGCTGTATTGGCGGCAGCGGAAGCGGAACTTTTTTTGCGTTCCTGGTGCGCCGCATCCAGTTTTGCAATGTCGGACAGATGGTGAACCTGCTTTTTGTTCCAGTCGGAAAGAATGGAATCCGTGTATTTGAAGTTCGGCTGATGCAGACTTGCCATGGTGCGCTTGCATGCTTCAAGGATGATGTCAGAGTCAAAACCGTACTCGTTCGTCCAGCGGCTGATATAAGCGATCTCGGTGGAAACCAGCTTGCGTCCGGTAATGCCGAACGCGTTCATCACGGCGTAGTACATTTTGCCAAGAACCGGGGAACCCTGCTTGGCCTCCTCGACGGTCGTGATATGCTGATCTGCCCAGCCAAGTGCGACTTTTTCTATGTATCGGATGCTGGTGTGATTGTTGCTCACACAGCTCTCAATCAGGTATACGATCAGCTCGGTGGAAAATCCGAGCACATCATAAAAATAGAGAAGCGTATTGATGTCGGTGGCGCTTAAGGTGCGGCCGAGATAACGCTCTGCGATGAAGAACAGCTCTGCGACGGATTCATTCTGGCGGAAATTCAAAATATCGTCCGCGGAATAGCTCTTTTTGGCAGGAACTGTCTGCGCCGGTGCCGGTGTTTCTGACAAAGCGGCGGAAGCAGGGGCGTTCTGTGCCGGTGCGCCGGCTGGCTCTGTCTGTGTTCCGGAAGTCCCCGGATCAGACGGGGCGGCATCTCTGGATGAAGAATCCAGCATGCGGATACCGGTCAGATTCTTATCATTGTCATATTCAAGCTGCAGCAGATGCATGCGCTCCCAATAGGCAAGGGCACGCTTGACATCCTTCTCCGTGTGCTCGAACTTGTCCGCGATGGAAGAAATGGAAAAAGACGCCTGCGGTGCATTCATAAGGCGCAGCAAGTAGAGGTAAATCTTGACGAATTCCCCGTTGGCATCAGACATATATTCATCGATAAACGTGTTGGAAACACTGGTTGCAGAGACTGGACTGTCACTGTGTAGCTTAATATTGGCCATTGAAACCGACTCCTCTTTCTCAAACGTAACAAGCGAAATGTACGGCAGCCGCCGACATTCCCTGATGCATTATAGCACAGGAAAACTGGAATGAGAAGTATCTTTTCCGGAACACATCCGGCACAGACAATCGACCGCAGAAATGTGGATAATGTGGATAAAGAAAACGAATCCGGTGGAAACCGGATTATGGAAACGAAAGGTTTGGCGCAAAAGACGGCAAAGGCGGCAAAAGTGCAGGAAACGTGTATAAGGATTATGTAAACAAAAAAATCCACATTCAAAAGTTGAAGTTTTCCCCAATTGAATGTGGATAATGTGGATAAGTTATCTGCCAAGCAGGTGTTCGCCAACATTTACAATGTCTCCGGCGCCCATAGTTATCAACAAGTCTCCGTTTACACAATTTTTTAATAAAAATTTTTCGATCTCCTCAAATGACGGAAAATAATAGCATTCCGTGCCGCGTTCCCTGAGCTTGGAGAGGATATCGCGGGAGGAGACGCCGTAGGTATTTTTCTCTCTGGCGGCGTAGATGTCGGCAAGGACAACCACATCAGCGAGGGAGAGCACATCGGCAAAATCCTCTAAAAATGCCTTGGTGCGCGAGTAGGTGTGCGGCTGGAAGCAGAGAACCAGCCGTTTGTGCGGATAGTTCTTGGCAGCGGTCAACGTCGCGCGGATCTCCGTCGGGTGATGCGCATAGTCGTCGATGATGGTGACGCCGTCCACGCAGCCTTTGTACTGGAAACGCCGGTCGGCACCGCCGAAGTCGGATAATCCTTTTGCGACCGCGTCAGCGGCAAGACCAAGATCATCTGCCAGCGCAATGGCAGCCAGTGCGTTGGATACGTTGTGCATGCCCGGAACGTGAAGCGTGACTTTCATCAGAGCTTCCTGTCCTTTCATGGCGGTGAAGCTTGCACAGGCTTTCTCATCGAATGTGATGTCTGCCGGATGGAATGTGCAGCTGTCACTGAGACCGAAGGTAATTACCTGCGGCTTTAATCCGGCGGTAATCTCGGTATAATCCGGAATATCGCCGTTTATGATGATCGCGCCGTCCTCCCGGGTGTTGGATGCAAATTGGTGGAATGAATGGCGGATATCCTGAATATCTTTAAAGAAGTCGAGATGTTCTGCTTCGATATTCAGAATGATGCTGTATTTCGGATAAAAATGCAGGAAGCTGTTCGTGTATTCGCACGCTTCCGACAGGAAGAAATCGGACTTGCCTACCCGCAGGTTGCCGTCGAGCGCTTTTAAAATACCGCCGACCGTGATGGTCGGGTCGCACTTGGCTGCAAGAAGGATCTGGCTGATCATGGATGTCGTGGTCGTCTTGCCGTGGGTGCCTGCCACCGCGATGGAGTTGCGGTAATTGTCCATGATCTGTCCGAGCAGCTCTGCGCGCGGCATCATCGGAATTCCTTTTTCGCGCGCACAGGCGAATTCCGGATTGTCCTCGTGGATGGCAGCGGTGTAGACGACAAGATCAATATCATCCGTGATGTTTGCGGCTGTCTGACCGTAGTAAACTTTGATGCCGAGATGCTCTAAGTGTCTGGTCAGATCAGATTCCTTTGCGTCGGATCCGGATACCGTAAAATGCTCTTCGGAGAGAATCTCGGCAAGCCCGCTCATGCTGATGCCGCCGATCCCGATAAAATGGATATGTATGGGTTCTTTGAAATTGATTTTATACATTATAATTCTACCTGCCTGTTTTTCTTTCTATGATAAAGTTCATTATAACCTTATCTTACTGATTTGCAAATTCTTTTGGGATAAAATATTTTCGACAGAAAGTGAAAGAGGAGTGTAGAAAGAGAAAAGATTTGACGAAAATGTCAAAAAATAGAAAAATGTACTGGCAAATTTGTGAAAAATGATGTACATGGGTGGACGATTATGTTATAATTATAAGTGCAAAGAGGAATAGACTGACTAGAAAGACGAGAGGTGATTGACGTGATTCGAAAAGAAATGATAGCCATGCTATTAGCTGGAGGCCAGGGCAGCCGCCTGGGAGTGCTTACAGCGAAGGTTGCCAAACCTGCAGTTGCGTTCGGAGGAAAGTACCGCATTATCGATTTCCCTCTGAGTAACTGCATCAATTCCGGAATTGATACGGTCGGAGTTCTGACCCAGTATCAGCCATTGCGTCTGAATACCCATATCGGAATCGGTATTCCGTGGGATCTGGACCGTAACAGCGGGGGAGTGACGGTGTTACCGCCTTATGAGAAGAGCGATAACAGCGAGTGGTATTCCGGAACGGCAAACGCAATATTTCAGAATATGAATTATATGGAGCAGTATCATCCGGAATATGTGCTGATCTTATCCGGCGACCATATTTATAAGATGGATTATGAGGTTATGCTTGATTTCCATAAGGAGAATCATGCGGATGTGACGATTGCCACGATGCCGGTACCGATTGAGGAGGCAAGCCGTTTTGGTATCGTGATCGCAGATGAGAACAAGAAGATCATGGATTTTGAAGAGAAGCCGGAAAAGCCGCGCAGCAATCTGGCGTCCATGGGTATCTATATTTTCAGCTGGGATACCTTAAAAGAAGCGCTCTACGCCATGAAGGACCAGAGCGGATGTGATTTTGGCAAGCATATCATCCCGTATTGCCACGAGAATGGAAAACGTCTCTTTGCATATGAGTACAACGGCTACTGGAAGGATGTCGGTACACTCGGCTCCTACTGGGAAGCAAATATGGAGCTGATCGATATTATTCCTGAATTTAATCTTTACGAGGAATTCTGGAAGATTTATACGAACAATGATATGATTAAACCGCAGTATTTTGGTGAGAAGGCTGTT
>OGWR01002548.1_pt1 | contig 12910 bp, 15 predicted proteins | sample 1576061 | NCBI WGS metagenome assembly OGWR01 (sample SAMEA3541511, study PRJEB24748) | human gut metagenome | biome: human gut; feature: human-associated habitat; material: faeces | place: China | collected 2012 | reverse complement strand
ATAGACAATGCCATTATCAGCGAAATACTGAAAGAGTTTGTCGCAGAATCAAAAGAATGGTGGCCACCAATCCGCTATTTCATTTCCCTGCGCAAACCATACATCTGGTTTTTCTTTCATATACAGCATCAGCTCTTCCAGCATCTGATACCGCCCCGGGATTCCAATAATCTGAGGATGAAGCATAAATACCATGCACAGTCCGCCTTCATAATAACCATCAAATTCATGCTTCCAATTGGATAACACTCCTCGATAACTAGAGATTCGGTCCTGTCCATCTGTCAATAACGGCCAATAGTTATATGCAAACGCTGGATAATCATCCAGTTCCCATCTAGCTGGAATCTCTATAAAATCAGATTTTTTTCCTTCAAAAACTGTTTTATAAGGGCGGTCATCACCCCTCATAGAACTTGAATACTCAAATCCCATTTCCTGCCAAATCTGGACATCGTTCATAGAAAAATCACTGGAAGTTGCACATACGCCTTTTGCTCTTTTCCCAATAATCCGTTCAAACGCTCTCTGGCTTTTTATAATTACTTTCTTCCACTCTTCTACCGGGCGATCTGTGTACATGCAATCTTCATGATCATATCCGTGGAAACCGATTTCATAACCACAAGCATCAATTTTTTTCACCATATCTGGGTAAGTCTCCGCAATCTGTCCTGGCACAAAATACGTACAGGCAATACCCATTTTTTGAGTCAATTCCAGCAATCGGTCTACCGCTCTCTCTGGTCCATATTTTCCATATGAAATTGTTCTTGGATATACCGTTCCTGGCCGATTATAAAGTGACTGTCCATCTACATGAATCGTAAACATTACTGTCATCCTAGCATCTCCCGGCCAATGAATTCCTTCATATTTCATTTTTTGATCATCCTTTCCATTTTAGGTATCTTGTCACAAAAAATACCGTCAATACCATTGCCATTCCTTCACTAACTGCACTGGTATACCACAAATTTTCCTTTCCCACTAAATAAGGCACCACAGCTACTGCAAAAATCGGAAACATCAGTCCTCTCCCTATGGAAATCGGAAAGGAAAACATAGGTTTTTCAATAGATGTAAAGAAAGCTGCTGTTATTACATTCAATCCCATCAAAAGAAATACTACCGAATATTTTCTTAATCTAATCACGCTATCTATATAAATCATACTGTCTTTTCGAATGAAAAACCCGACAATCCCATTTCCAAAAATCCGACATATCAAAAAGCTTCCGCAGCCAAAACAAATAGCCATTATCAACGCCATTTTAAAAATCGTCTCGTAGCTTTTTCGTTCACCCTTTCCATAGTAAAAGCTACTGATTGGCTGAATCCCCTGACCAATTCCAGACATGATCATCAAAACCAACGTGTTAACATACCCAATCACCGTATAGCTGACGATTCCATTTTCTCCTATTAATTTTAAAATTGTCTGATTAAACGAAAATAATACAACTCCATTGGACATCTCTGTAATACTATCTGCAAGTCCAAGTGGAATGGTTTTCCGATAAATTTTCAATTTTTCTAAGGCAAACGAAATTGGAACAACATGAAGTTTTTTCGAGTCTCTTGAAAAATACAGAAGATAAAGAACCGTCGATACCACCTGGGCAAGTCCTGTGGCTACAGCCGCCCCACGAACGCCCCAATTAAATATGATAACAAACAGCCAATCCAGAACAAGATTGGTTACTCCAGCAAGTATTACCCCGATTGTAGAAAGAATTGGGGTTCCATCTGTTTTTACCAAAATTTCCATATTATAGGAAACAATAAAAAAAACTGCAAATGGAGCAACTCCGCTCACATATTCTTTTACATATTGGAGTGTATCGTTATTAGCCCCAAGAAACACGGAAAGTTTCTCCAGATTCAGCATCGTAAACACAGTAATTATCCCAGAAACTACTGCTGCCACAACTAAATTTCTGGTAAATAACTCCGATGCATTTTCTTCCTCTCCATGTCCCAAATAAATTGCAATCGTTGTAGACATTCCTACTGCCAAAAGCAATGCGATTGCAAATAAAAAAGAATTGTAAGGCGACGATAAATTTACCGCCGCCAATGCAATTTCTCCAACACCCTTCGCTACAAAAATTCCATCTACCAATGTATAAAGTGAAAATGCCACCATTGACAAAATTGTTGGAATGGTATAGCGAAAAAACTGTCGGGTTAAACCTGTTTTCATTCTAACACATACCTTTCATAATCGTACTCACATGGATTTCCCCATGCGATTAACGCATATCCTTCGCTGACACAATACAGCATAGACGCAATCGTTTGAAGTCCTTCATCTCCTGCGTGATTGCAGACAGATGCAGGATAACCATAGTGATCTTTTAAGCATTCCTCCAGATACTCTTTTGTAATCTCGCCCTGTTTTTTCTGAAGCAGATACTGTAATCTCTGACCACGAAAATGCCGCTGATGATGTTTATCTGCCGGGACAAACCGGTCAATAGCCGGATCTGCAAGGATATCATTTCCCTGAGTGATAATTCCACGATTCGGATACAGCTCAAAATTTTCCACCGGCGTCGTCTCATATACAATCGCATCCTGATCTTTTGCAGACGTGATCACATAATTCAAGGATACACACGGATGGAATCCCGCAATTACTTTTTTTGCTTCATCCAAAGTTTTTGCCTGCAGAATTCTTCTTCTCATAAAATTCGTTGGAATTGTCACCCCACGTACATCTTTATAAGACAAAAGCGTACTGCAGTTTAAAGAAATTCCGTAACTATTCATTCCACTCCGAATCAATTGTGCCGGTTCACTGATACCGACAATTTTTGTCCCGTTTTCTTCATCAATATGAATCACATACAGATTCTCTCCGATAAATGGAGAATTATCCCAATTCTGGCCACCTATGGTTACATGATCTTTTGTCGCCTCTGGCAAAAGTGCATAACAAGTGCATTCATTATGCTCGTAGTTGTCCACACCCTTTTTGAATTTCAGCAGTTCATAACGGGTATTCAATACCATAACCACTGCCAGCTCGACTTCCGCACCTGCTGCAATTCCTTTCGCTTCTTCCATTAACTCCGGCATTTCTTTTTCTAGATATGGAACATATTCCATGGCCATTGCCTGTGCTTCTTCCCAGGTGTATCCTTTTTTCTCAAAGGATTTCCGATATCCCACACAAACCCGTTCAATTTCTCCTTTGACCTGGGCACCATGCTGGTGCCCTCTTTCAAATGGATCCGAAGATTTTACATAGATTTCTCTCATTCTCCTCTTCATCCTGTTTTCTCCCTTCCTTTAGAAAAATGGAAATACAATCGGCAAAATCAATACGCAGCACGCAAAGTTGATGATCAGCAATGGCCAGCCATATTTAAAGAAATCCTGGAATTTTAAATTCGTAAATGGCATAATCAGCTGGTTTGTTCCAGAAGCCATCGGTGTCAGATAAGAACTTGTTGCCGCCATCGCAATTGCCATAACAATTGCTCTTGGATCTGCTCCCAAATGCTCCGCAAGAGCAATTCCAACCGGTGCCAGAACACCTGCACAAGCCATATTATTCATAAACTGGGTCATCACAACCGTTCCAAGCCACAAAATTGCTGTAATCACATACAGGTTGGTGCTTCCACCAATCGCACTGATAAATAACTGACTGAAAATATCCCCCAGCGGGGTTGTGTTAATAATTGCAATTGCCAAGTTAATACCTGCGCAGAACAATACCAACTGGACACTCATGTTGCTAAAAAACTGTTTTGGTTTTGCAATCTTCAGAAAATATAACACTGCAATAATCGCATATCCGAAAAAATATGGACTAAATCCATCAATCAATCCAACGCTATCAAATACCATGCCAGCTAAGAATAAAAGGAATCCACCACATACAATATGCTGTTTTTTCTTCATTTCCGGAGTAGCTGCTGCTCCTGCTTCCATTAATACTGATGCATCACCGGGAACTGTTTCTTCATAGGACGGACACATTTTGTTAAACAGGATCAGATAAATTCCTCCAAGAATCATCACAGGAACGCCTACCCATGCAAAATCCAGCATGCCGAAACCTTTTAATCCAGCGTCCACTAAAGCCGTGTTTGCATATACATTCGAGGTAGTTCCTACCAAAGTACACGCACCACCCAAAGTTGTAGAAAAAATCACAAACAGACACATTTTGGAATAACTGAATTTTGTTCTCTTGGCAATACCATAAATAACCGGTACCAGTGCCATAGCTACATGGTTATTAGCCAGAAAGAATGAAAATGCATTACCGAATACAAACAGTACTAGCAGAAGCATTCTTTCCTCCTTCTTCGGGTCACCGCCAGCTACCTTATTTGCATATTTAACTGCCGTATTTCCAATTACACTATCAAGTCCTGTGGCACTCATCAGTCCCATAAAAATGCAGATAATAAACATTAACTGCAGACCAGAACTGGAAAATACCGCATAAACCTCTTTCTTCGTCATGGTCCCCAAGAACACTACAATCGGTGCAACTGCCACATAAGTCAGCCAATTAGGTAACCGAAATGCAAGAATCATAATAAATACTGCAATTCCCAATATCGCCCCAAATAACTCTAACGTCATTACTCTTCTCCTCCTAAGTATTTTTTCGCTGGCCAGCGTTTCTTTGTATCTTTATTATAATTTCTCCGGTCCCCATAAGCAAATCGTTAATCACTTGGGTTTTCATAAGCATTTTCTAATACTTCTTTACTTTTCGTTTCCGATCCGACATGTTATAATTTTCTTAGATGTAAGCATTTAATTGGGGGAAAATTATGGTTAATGAACGTAAAATTGATTATCTTCTGAAAATTGCAGAAACTCAGTCGATTACTAAGGCTGCCAAAGAATTGTATGTATCCCAGTCCGCATTAAGTCAGTTAATCGCCTCTCTGGAGAAAACCTATGACACAAAGATTTTTGAATATAAAGGTGGACATCTGACGCCTACCTATACAGGAGAAATGATCTTAAACACGTTCCGTCAACAGCAATTACTGGAAGGAAAATTAAACCGTCAGTTGGAAGATGTACGCCAATCCCGTACTGGACAGTTATCTATTGGAATTTCCAGCGGAAGAGCTCCTATGTTCCTTTCTATCGTTCTTCCAGAATTCCAGAAAGAATTTCCAAACATCCAGCTGACTATTAACACCCGTTCCACCGATGGCTTTGAAAATATGGTTTCTTCCGGTTATCTGGACCTCGCCTTTGTGATGAATCAGGCCAATGTTCCAAATGAATTTAAACAGGATCTGATCTATGAGCCACTATTCGACTACTACTGTCTTTTAGCTGCTCCGCCAACGCATCCAATTGCCAAAATAGCAGCAATCCAGCCCGATTGGAGAATGCGAGATCCAGTAAATCTGAATGATTTCCAGAATGAAACCTTTATTAGTGCCATTCCCAATGAGCGACACAAGAAATGGGAAGAAAATATCTTAAAGCCCTATGATTTCAAGCCCAAAAACATGATCCGTCTGTCTGAAGAAGCTGCCATCTTCAGCCTGGTCCAGGCAGGACTTGGCTTCGCCCTGCTGCAGGATTACGTGGCATTCTCCCACCATTATGGAGCATTTTTCCGACTGGATCATGATAACTCCAAAGCAACCTTATGCATCATTTACCACAAAAACGCAGTCCTAACAAAGGCCGCACAGTATTTTATTGAATTGGTAAAAAGGCACACGGAGCTGGGCTCATTTTCCCGGTTCTGATGAAAAAGAATCCTGCTTGCAGGATTCTCCGCCTGCGGCGGGTCGCGACAGCGGCACTCTTCCTTTCCGCCGCAGTGCGCTCCTCGCGGAGCGTTTTTGATTTCATAGGACGAACTTTCCTATGAAATCAAAAATTGCGGTTTGCAATCCAGAAGTAAATGAATATGATCTGGCATAACCTCCATCGCCAGAATCTTAAATTTGTATTCCTCCGCAAGCCCATACAACATTTTTTTACATTCTGCGTCTATCCCATTTTTCAGGACCTGTTTTCGATATTTCGTGCACCAGACAAGATGATATTGCAAAGAATACACATATCCTCTACCATATGAAAGTGTATTTTCCTTAATAGTAAATATTTCTTTTTCCATATTTAAATAATACCATATGTTTCTATATATAGCAAACACTTGTTCTATATTTTTACAAAAAAATTTAGCACACCTAACTCATCACTAAAGTAACGAGAATGCGGTGTGCCGTTTTTCAATCAATAATGTTTTATCCACATAGTAAAAATCTTCTCTGCGGATTTTCTCAAAACGATCCACACCAACAGGTAATCTGACATGCTCTGCCATAGACAAAACTCCTCCTTTCTCCAGCATATCTTCATTAATAAACGAGTTATCCCACATTATCAAACACAAAAAATACCGCCAGACCCCATTTTCCGGTAACATGTTGCCGTTGCAGATCTGCTTTTTTGATGTCATACACTTGAAAAAACTGCCGATGACTGACCGATTTTTCAAGTTTTAGAAGTACGTTCGTCTCTTCGGCGTGTTCCAACTGCCTACCACGCGTTTCACGTTTGAGATCGTGACAAAGGCATTTGGATCCTTTGCCTGAACATAGTCCATAAACTGACCATATTCCTTCTTTGTGAGGATTGCCAGAATCTCACTCTTTGGGGTGTCACTGTAGCCGCCGGTGGCAGTGTAGACAGTGATACCGCGCTGGAGCGTCTCGATGACATAATGTTTAAAATCATCATTGTGCTCGGAGATGACGCAGACGCGGATCTTTCCGGTGAACTCGTCAATGAAGTAGTCCAGAACGAGACCGCTGAGGTAAGTGGACAGGGCGCCGACGATCACGGTCTGGAGATCGTAGGCAAAGTAGGAGCTTGCGACGGTTACAAGACCAGCGATGATGATGGATTTTCCGAGGTCCATATGGAGATATTTGTTCATGATCTTCGCGATAATGTCGAGACCGCCGGACGCAGCGTTCGCGTTAAAGAGGACAGCCTGTCCGTAGCAGATCACGATGATCATAGCGACCACGTCCAGAGCGATATTTCCCGTCGGGGATACCGGACCCGGGAACAGAAGCTCGAACACGAAGAGAAGCGCCGGCAGCAGGATGGAGATAAAGATGATCTTTGTCCCGAAGGCCTTATCCACAAAGAGGAACGCTAAAATGATGCAGATGATGTTTAAGAACAGTGTCATCACGGAGAGGGACAGTGGGACAAAGTTTACAAGAACCACGGCGAGCCCGGAGATACTTCCGCTGACGATGTGGTTCGGGTTCATGAAGAAATAAACTCCCACGGCGATGATGAAGGTGCCGAAGAAGATCGTGGAGAAATATTTTAGTTTTTCAAACATGGTGAGATTCCCTTTTTTCGTATTAGTATTTGCGTGTCAATCATATGTGAAAAATGAGTGGTTGTCAAACGTGCGCGTTACAGTGTGAGCGCTTGTATGCGGCAAAGTGAAAAACAGAGTTTGATAAAATATGGAGTATAACCGGGGCTGGAAAACGCATTGGAGAAGGAAGAGGATGACGAATCCAATCGTGTGAGATATAATGGATCTGGAAGAATTTGCCGGTGTTTGGAGCAGGAAAAGATGAGGTTGGTAATATTATGAATTAGGAGTGTAGAATTATGTTTAGAGAGATTCGAAAAAAGAGAAATAAGATCGAGGATAGCGCGGCGGAGGAACTTCTGCAAAACAGCAGGAGAGGTGTTCTTGCGGTGAATGGGGATGATGGGTATCCGTATGCGATCCCGCTCAATTATTTTTATGACAGGGAGAAACGGAAAATCTATTTTCATGGCGCGCGCGCGGGGCATAAGGTCGATGCTCTGCGGGTATGTGATAAGGTATGTTTTACGGTTTATGGAAATGAGACGATCAGGGAGGAAGCCTGGGCACCGTTTATGCAGAGTACGGTTGTGTTCGGGAGATGTCATTTGATGGAAAATGGCAGTGAGAAAGCAATGGAAATGTTAAAACGGTTTGCGATGAAATATTACCCAAATGAACAGCTGGCTGATGAGGAGATCGCGCAGGCGGGAAGGGCTGTGCAGATGTTTGAAATCGAGATCGAGCATTTGAGCGGCAAGGAGGTGCAAGAGAAGTAGAATGAGATTGAGGAATATTTTGATCGTTGTCAAGGATATTGAGAGATCGAAAAAGTTTTATCATGATCTGTTTGGACTTGATATAGTACTTGGTAATGACGGAAATACAATCCTGACGGAAGGGCTTGTGCTGCAGGAGGAGAAGATATGGAAGGATTTTTTAGGGAAAACTATTATTCCGGAAAGCAATTCGTGTGAGCTTTATTTTGAGGAACAGGATATAGAGAGATTTGTTGAAAAATTGGAGCGGTTATATCCCAATATCCAGTATGTGAACCGCCTTATGACACATAGTTGGGGACAGAAGGTGGTCCGGTTTTATGATTTGGATGGCAATTTGATCGAAGTTGGGACGCCGATGTGATTTTGTGCGTCAAAGTACAGAACGTATGTGTAGAATAAATAGCTGAGGCAGAGTCCCGCCAGCACGGAGGTTGCGATGCCGCTGCCAATGATGCCCGCCTCATGGGGACGCTTTTCACCGATTTTCTGCCCCACAAGGACCGTGATGCCCATGGCGATTTTCGTGATCACCGTCATGACGCTCTGAATGATCTGGCTGCCTTCCGTGAAATCATTTGTCTTTTTCATAGTATTTTCCACCTGAAATTTCCAGTTATATAAAAAAGCCGGATAAAATACCGAACGATCCTTCGGCATCTTATCCAGCTTTGTAAATGCATTTACAAGCCCTCCGATGAGCTGCAAGACAGTATAGCAGGGAAATACAGAATTGTCAACTCAGCGACTTTTTTGATCTTTTAAGTTGAAAGATATTGCTGATGTTCACGTGATACTATATTTATTTCTGCATAGTCTCGATCATGCATTCGTGTTTCTTCGTTGTTTTGTTATAATTAATTCCAACAAGTAATATACTACCATGATAATCTTTCAATGCATTTCCATACTGTTTTTCTCTGATCTGGTCTAAAGCTCCAGATGCGCTTTTATCCCATTTAAGTTCGATCACTACCGCAGGCTTATCTAAATGCAGTTTTCTCGGAATCAGACATATATCAGCAAAACCCTTACCTGTAGGCAGTTCACGGATTATCGTATAATATTCACGTGCAAAGTAAAATGCAAGATTTATGGTACAGCTCAGAGAATTTTCATCGTTGTACTGAAGAATCGAAATTTCATCGTGAGCCTTGTCAACTCCTGCCGCAACTGCGTCGGCGTCCATGGCCCACAATGATTCTAAAAGTTTACGGGATGATTCTACGGAGTCGATCACGCCATGCCAGTTCATGGTGCTGATTGCATTCACATATTCCTGTGAGACTTCTTTATTAGGAATGGCAACGGTACCATCTACGCTGTTGTATGTCAGGTAGCCGAGATGGATCAGTAATGTCAAGACATCATCTTTAGTGGCAAATGTGGTCATATCATTGCTGAAAGTTCCTATATTGATTTGTACTGCTTCACCTGCAAGCATTCTGACCACAGAGTCCTGCAGTCCGTCCATATCCATCTGAATGTAAATTTTTAAGGCTTCATATGTTTCCGTCTGATTCCAATAAGTTCCCAACTTGTGTCGCAGCATGGCTTCCACAACCGATTTAGGACTGTAAATAGAGTAATGTTCATCACCATTCTGGCGATGTGCGATCAGATGATATCCATCATACCATGTTTTCGCTTCCTCGAAATTCATATCGTATGTATCGCAGAGTCTGGATACTTCTTGTTCAGTGAAGCCGAAATACCCGGCCAGATCGCCTGGATCGGTCATGGAATATTCTGTAAACATATTTAATGCGGAATGGGAGCCATATTTTTTAATGGGTAATATGCCGGTCATGTAGGCCAATGCCACATAATCCTTATCCTTCAGCCATGCGCGCAGAAAATCTAAATATTTTTTCTGAGCCTCTTTATTCTGCTTGTACTCCCGGAACAGGCAGTCCCACTCATCGATCAGGATCACAAAAGGACATTTGGTATAACGGAATACGTCTTTCATGACCTGAATCAGATTCTTTTCATCACGAAACTGTATTTCGTGAAATGTCTCCTTAAAATCCAAAATCAGATAATTTTTAAGCATCTCCAGCATTTCTTCCATTGTTTCAGACATACTTAAAAATTCCTGCATATTGATTTTGATCACATCATATTGGTTCAGATTTTCCCTATACGATCTGTCTTTACTGATAGCAAGATTTTGAAATAATTCCGTTGTATCCTCGCTCCGGTCATAATATGCGGCGAGCATATTAGCGGCCATTGATTTTCCGAATCTTCTTGGACGGCTTACACAGATATATTTCTGCTCGGTACAAAGCGCTTCATTGGTTCTGGCGATCAGTTCGCTTTTGTCGATATAAATTTTAGAGCGGAGACTACCGCGGAATGAAAGATTCCCCGGATTCAGATAACTTCCCATGCAAATTCCTCCCATCAGAAAAAGCGTCTTTGATTGTTTTTATTATACTTGATTCCAGCGGGAAGTACAAGGAGTGTTCATTTCCTACGGATGTAAAAATGGCGGCATCGCTCACCATTGAAGCGATACCGCCATTTTTATATCCATTTCTATATATGGACGCGGAGATTATTTGGTCTCTTTTTCCTCAGCAGCAGCTGCAACAGGTGCAGTTGTAACTTCAGTTTCCGGAACAACGTTGTGAACCGGGATGACGGAGAGCACAACAGCCTCCGGATCAGTCTTTAAGTCGATGTCTTTGTTCTTTGCGATGTCAAGATCCTTGACATGTACGATGTCACCAACCTTGAGGCCTGCAGCATCCAGTGTTGTCTTCTCGACAAGTGCGGACGGGAATGCTCTGTAAGCAACTTCGCTTAAGTCTTCCTGAAGAACGCCGCCGACAACAGCCTCACGGTTCAGGATTACGATCTCAGCAGTAGAAGTAACCTTTTCATCGCTTACAAGTGCCTGAAAATCAATCTCATCGATCTTTCTTGTCATTGCATTGTAGTCAATTTCCTTGATCAGGACATCATATACCTGCCCCTCAATGTCGAGATTGATCTGGCCGCCTTTATGTTCGGTCTTTAAAAGACGTTCAGCATCTGCAGCGTTCATCTTTACCGGAATGGAGCCTTCGATGGCATGTCCGAAAACATTACCTGTAACAAATCCTTCACGTCTTAATCTCTTTGCCTTTACATCCATGCTTCTTTTTTCAGCTTTTAAAGTAGTCATTTATCTTTTCCTCCAAAAATCTGATTCCCGGCAAACGAACCAGTATTCGTTCTGCCGGATTCGCTTAGCAGCCCTCAGCTTTAGTGTATAAAGGGGTTTTGTTAAGTTTGTGACTAATAACTGTTCAATAGGTCTGCGCATTTACTGCGCTGACCGTAACATAATTTTGACCAGCAGGCAAAAATCCCATTGCCGCAGGCAATTCGGAATGGATTTTTGCGTAACTGTGAAGGTACTGAACAGTTACCGCTTCTTTCTTGTTACAGCGTAAGTATAGCAGTGTTTTGAGAAACAGATTAACCAAAAATAAAAAAAATCAAGGCCTAAATTTTAAAAAGTGCACAAAAACAGAGCGGAGAAAGTCTGTGGATGTTCAAAACGGGGAAAGTGTGATAAGATATAAGAGATCATCACAAAGAATAATTCGATGAAATAACTGGTGTTGTGCAGGAAAGAGATGTGCGGTCATGGAAATGAAACATGACAGCCTGAGAACACGAGGATTCATATAATATGCTGCATGAGATCCGGCGGATCTCTGCGGCAGTCAATGAGGTGTACATTATGAATACAGACAATCGACCGATCGGTGTTTTGGATTCCGGACTCGGCGGGATCAGTGTTTTGAGAGAATTAGTGAAACTGATGCCGGGGGAGGCTTTCTTATATTACGGGGATTCCGCGAATGCCCCTTATGGCACACGTACCCCGGAGGAGGTCATTGACCTCACAAAAAAGGATGTGGATTTTTTACTGGAACGCGGGGCGAAAGCCATAGTTGTGGCCTGCAACACGGCAACCAGTGTGGCGATCCGGGAATTGAGAGAGGAGTATGAGAAGAAGGATATTCCGGTGATTGGAATCGAACCGGCGCTGAAGCCGGCGGTGCTTGCGAAAGAGCACTCAAAGGTTGTCGTTATGGCGACTCCGATGACTCTCTCCCAGACAAAATTTAATTCCATGCTGCATGTCTACGAGGATGAGGCGAATATCATCAAGATGCCGTGCCCGGGACTTGTGGAGTATATCGAGGGCGGAATGTTAGAGGGACCTGTTCTGGACGAGTATCTGGAAAAACAGTTCGAGCCTTACGAGAAATCAGAGATCGACGCGGTGGTACTCGGTTGCACACATTACCCGTTAGTAAAAGATGAGATCCAGAAACATCTGCCCGGCGTGGCGATCTATGACGGTGGATTCGGAACCGCGAAGCAGACGAGAAAGCGCCTGACTGAGTGTGGACTGTTATCAGGGAAAGAGTCCGGAGGTGAGGTGAAGATCTTTAACAGTAAGAATACGGAGGATGTTCTGGAGCTTTCGAGAAGACTGTTGAATTTATAGATACATGTAATATCAAAAATATCTGGAGAGAAAGGTATGAAAAAATTATTGTACATTGACGCCTGCGTGAACCGCGATATTTCAAGAACGGAGAGACTTGCGCAGGCTTTATTAAAGGAAATGAACAAGAACGGGGAATATGAGGTCGAGACCCTGTGCCTGGAGGATGAAGATCTGAAGCTTTTTACCGGAAAAGAGAGTGCAGGACGGGATGCGGACATATTCATAACTTCCAGCATATTCGTGTGCCGGGCAGTGATATTGACT
>OGWR01002538.1_pt1 | contig 12950 bp, 8 predicted proteins | sample 1576061 | NCBI WGS metagenome assembly OGWR01 (sample SAMEA3541511, study PRJEB24748) | human gut metagenome | biome: human gut; feature: human-associated habitat; material: faeces | place: China | collected 2012 | reverse complement strand
CCAATACCACCTTTCAAAAGGCATATACCAATCAGGCACAAACGTTTGATTACCACACCTATTTGGGAATGATGCGTTGGGGACTTTTCGGCACTATCAGCTACTCTTCGATGGACGAACGTTTCACAGCTTCCCTGGGATTGAGAGCTGATGCCAACAATTATTCGTCGGCCATGAAGTCACTCTCCGATCAGCTTTCTCCCCGCATATCGCTTTCCTACCAACTTGCCGAGCACTGGTTCGTAAGCGGAAATGCAGGACTTTATTATCAGTTGCCTCCTTACACGGCACTCGGTTTTAAAGATAATAACGGAATGTATGTCAACAAATACAATCTGCGCTATATGAAAGTCAGCCAGGAAAGTCTGGGCATTAGTTGGCGCAAAGGAGATACGTTCGAAGTCTCCGTCGAAGGATTCTATAAAGACTATGACAAAATTCCGCTCTCCGTTGTAGACGGGATTCCTCTTACCTGCAAAGGAAATGACTATGGAGTGATTGGCAATGAATTGCTGACTTCTACCGCTCAAGGACGTTCGTATGGCGCGGAGATTCTGGTAAAATGGCTGATCGCCAAGAAACTGAATCTGGCTTCCTCTTTCACCATCTTTAAAAGTGAATACCGCAACGACAAAAAGAGCGAATACATCGCATCCGCATGGGACAACCGATATATTTTCAATTTACGGGGAACTTACAATCTGCCCCACCAATGGAGTGTCGGCATGAAAGTCAGTTGCATCGGCGGTGCTCCTTATACCCCATACGATGAAGAAAAATCATCTTTGGTATCCGCCTGGGATGCACAAGGCAAAGCATATTACGACTATTCGAAATATAATAAGGAACGTCTTCCGGCCTTTGCACAGGTAGACCTCCGCATTGACAAGACATTTTATCTGAAACATTGCATGCTGGGATTCTATCTTGATTTGCAGAATATCACGGCCAGCAAACTGAAACAGCAGGATGTGCTGATGAGCACCGGCATCATCGAGAATCCGGAAGCTCCTGCCGACAGCCAACACTATAAAATGAAACGCCTCAAACAATCGAGCGGGACATTGCTCCCCACATTAGGAATAACATTTGAGTATTAATTTATGCATAGAACATTAAACTAGAAAAAGAGTATGAAAAGAGAAATCGCTATGATTGCCTTCGTATTATTAGGCATGGGAATGACAGCTTCTGCACAATTCGGCAAGAAGATTAATTTAGGAAAAGCTTTGCAAGCAGGTAAAGATGTAGTATCAGCCGTTACGTTATCTGATGCGGACATTGCTAATATGAGTAAGGAATATATGGCATGGATGGATGCTCATAATCCATTGACAAAACCTGATACTGAATATGGCAAACGTCTGGAGAAACTGACGGGACATATCAAAGAAGTGGACGGACTGAAACTTAACTTTGGCGTATATGAAGTAATAGACGTAAACGCCTTTGCCTGCGGTGACGGTAGTGTACGTATCTGCGCCGGTCTGATGGATGTTATGACGGATGAAGAAGTAATGGCAGTGGTAGGTCATGAAATCGGTCATGTGGTTCACACAGATTCCAAAGACGCTATGAAAAATGCCTACCTACGTTCAGCTGTGAAGAACGCGGCAGGTGCAGCCAACGACAAAGTAGCCAAACTGACAGACTCCGAACTGGGAGCCATGGCAGAAGCTCTTGCCGGTGCACAATTCTCACAAAAGCAAGAAAATGAAGCCGATGATTATGGTGTTGAATTCTGTGTAAAAAACGGCATCGACCCTTATGCAATGGCAAATGCCTTGAGTAAATTGGCAGAACTTGCAAAAGATGCTCCTAAAGCATCCTATGCACAAAGAATGTTCTCTTCACATCCGGACACTCAAAAGCGCATTGAACGTACAAAAGCCAAAGCAGACAGCTACGCTAAGAAGTAAAGAGTTTATCTAATATATAAGGAAGAGTTCAAAACTTCCTGTTGATTTTTATTAAGGCACGGATTACACGGATTAACACAGGTCTTATTTAATTGAAACTGTGAAATCTGCGTAATCCGTGCCTCAATTATATTATTATGATTACACAAAAAAGACAACACGATTATTAAATTTTCATTAATATATTACACATATTTGCATAGTGTCCCGATTTCTTGTAATTTCGACCCTATAACCATTTAAATCCATTTATGGAATTTCTTATCATACTTTTCTTACTTATACTGAATGGCATTTTTGCCATGTATGAAATTGCGTTGGTATCATCCAGCAAAGCACGTCTTGAAACACTTGTCGCAAAAGGCAACAAATCAGCCCGAGGAGTTTTAAAACAATTGGAAGAACCGGAAAAGTTCTTGTCTACCATTCAGATTGGTATCACGCTGATCGGTATCGTATCCGGTGCGTATGGTGGTGTGGCTATTGCCGACGACCTCGTACCTTTCTTTTCTCTCATTCCGGGCGCAGAAGCATACGCACGCAACCTGGCAATGATTACTACCGTAGCAATCATCACCTATCTTTCTCTGATTATCGGAGAGCTAGTACCCAAATCTATCGCTCTTAGTAATCCGGAGCGATACGCCACTTTGTTCAGCCCGGTCATGATTCTCCTGACAAAGGTTTCTTATCCTTTTGTATGGTTGCTGAGTGTCTCTACCCGGCTACTGAATAAACTCATCGGTTTGAAAAGCGAAGAACGCCCCATGACGCAGGAGGAAATCAAAATGATTCTCCATCAAAGTTCGGAACAGGGTGTGATTGACAAAGAGGAAACGGAAATGATACGTGATGTGTTCCGCTTCTCCGACAAACGGGCTAACGAACTGATGACGCATCGCAGAGATCTCATTATCCTTCACCCTGATGATACGCAGGAAAAGGTGATGAAGACAATCGAAGAAGAACATTATAGCAAATATCTGTTGGTGGACGAACGGAAAGATGAGATTATCGGTGTGGTTTCCGTAAAGGATATTATCCTGATGGTAGGCAACAAAAAGGTGTTTAACCTGCGCGAAATTGCCCGTCCTCCCCTCTTTATTCCGGAAAGTTTGTATGCAAATAAAGTTTTAGAGCTATTTAAGAAGAACAAAAACAAGTTCGGAGTTGTTGTTAACGAGTATGGCAGCACAGAAGGCATTATCACACTGCACGACCTGACCGAAAGTATCTTCGGAGACATCCTTGAAGAGGATGAAACGGAAGAAGAAGAAATCGTCACAAGGCAGGATGGTTCGATGCTGGTGGAAGCTTCAATGAACATCGACGACTTCATGGAGGAAATGGGTATTTTATCCTATGAAGATCTGGAATCGGAAGACTTCACCACTCTGGGGGGATTAGCCATGTTCCTGATTGGCCGTATCCCGAAAGCGGGAGACATCTTCACCTACAAGAATCTGCAATTCGAAGTGGTGGACATGGACCGCGGACGAGTAGACAAACTGCTTGTCATCAAACGGGACGATGAACAGGAATAGGATAGCAAAAAACGAGCAATAGCTCACTATATTTATATTAACTTAAAGCACTTAACGATGAAAAAAGTAATTATGTTAGCAGCAGTCGTAGCTGCTTTGGCATCATGCCAATCAAAAGCAAACAAAGCCGCAGAGGCACAAGCAGACAGTCTAGCTCTTGCGATGACTCCGATTACCGAATTGACTGAAGTTTATGAAGGTACTCTTCCTGCTGCCGACGGTCCGGGTATTGACTATGTACTGACCCTGAACGCTGCAACTGACGGTGTGGATACTGCGTATACACTGGATATGACTTACCTCGATGCTGAAGGTCAAGGACAAAACAAGACTTTCACTTCAAAAGGAAAACAACAAACAGTACACAAGGTTGTGAACAAAAAACCTGTGACTGCTGTTAAGTTAACTCCGAAGGATGGTGAAGCTCCGATGTATTTCGTGATTGTAAATGACACCACTCTTCGTCTGGTGAACGATAGCTTGCAAGAAGCTGTCAGCGATCTGAATTATGACATCATCAAGGTAAAACAATAAAATAAACCTAACCCTAACCAGTAAAAAAAGCTCTGCACGGAACCTTCGTTCTTGCAGAGCTTTTCGTTTTTGGGAGTCTTTCCTCATATTATTCCAAGTATTGTTTCAACTGATTCTTCAATTCCTCCGGATTGCTTGGTCTTTGTGCCTTATATTCTACAATAGTTCCCTCCCTATTAACAATAATAAACTGAGGAACTGAAAGCCCGGCGAAATTACCTTTCTCATCATAAGTGACAAACAACTTCTCCACTTCAACAGAAAATTTATTATTCTCAACACTATTCTCTGGTCGATGATAGGTGACAAAATACCCATTTAATAATCTTTCATCCAATCTTTTCAAACAGGCATTCCAATCCTTGGGTTCATCTATTGAAATAAAAAGTCTTACAATATCATTCTTTTTGAAAAAATCATCTGTTTTTTCATATTCTTTGAGTTCTGCCAGACAGGGTTTACACCAAGATGCCATTACATCAATATATACAATTTTTCCTTTAAAATGCCGAAGCAATAACTCAAACGAACTAGGATAATTCAAGCATTTGATATTAGACTGCACTGATTGCTCCTGTGCAGTAATGATTAATGATATCAAACAAAAAAAGAATAAAACTCCATTTGTTTTAATGCACTGTTTCATACAACATAGATTTATTGTTAAATAACTGTGATAAAGATAGTGTTTTATTCGATATAAATCTTCTTTATTTAATTACATTCTTTCCTTCTTGCAGACGTTTCAACCGAAGCAATGCTTCAATGTAGTAATAATCTGCATAAATAATAGAGGCATCTATCTCTGAATGAGCCGGCCAATGTCCTACACTATGAAGCAGGAAAGACGGTTTGCTCTTGCCACTCTGATAACTGTCAGAGTTCAGGCTTGCCAGCATTTCAATAGCTGCATCTTTATAACGTTTTCCGGTTCCATTCGGGAGGTAAGTGGATAGTTCAAGCAAAGCAGAGGCCACAACTGCCGCAGCAGAAGCGTCACGCGGAGCATCCGGTATTCCCGGGGCACTGAAGTCCCAATAAGGAACCTTGTCTTCCGGCAGACGTTCGAGATAGACATCTGTCACTTTCTGCGCGAAATCAAGATACTTAGGATCTTTCGTTTCACGATAAACTACCGTGTATCCATAGATTGCCCATGCCTGACCACGCGCCCACATGGTGCTATCAGCATAACCTTGGTGGGTTACTCCTTTTATCAGATTACCTGTAATGGTGTCGTATACCGCTACATGGTAAGATGTATAGTCGGGACGGAACTGGCATTTCATCGTTTTATCGGCATGAGAAACGGCAATATCATATAAATAAGGATTTCCACCATTCTTCGCTGCCCAGAAAAGCATTTCGAGGTTAATCATGTTATCCATGATGGTGTTGTGCGGCCAGTTGCGAGGTTCCACTTCACGAGGCCATGAAAGGATGGTTCCTACGATAGGATTGAACAGAGTAGCCAACGTATCGGCTGTATCAAGAATCACTTGTTTGTAAGCCGGATTCTTGGTCAGGCGGTAACCATTTCCGTAGCTACAGAACACGAGGAAGCCCAAATCATGGTCGAAAGCCGGAGTCTTGGAAAGGAACTCCAGAGAGTTCGTGAACTTCTCCGCTTCTTCCTGAATCTGTTTATCTTTCGTATATTCGTAATCATACCACAATACTCCGGGCCAGAAACCGGCACACCATTCTTCCTTCGTCGCTTTCCGACAATTCCAATGATGTTCGTCAGTCATGATATTACGTGGCATCATTGTATAGTCGATGCCGGAGTCTGTTTTCAGTTCCGCAAGCGTACGTTGTGTCTGCTCTGCACAATAGTCCAATGCCTTATTCACATCCAATGTACCGGACGGCTGATGAACACACGTACAGAAACCTAACATCACAGCCAAACCTACTACAATCTTTTTCATCTTAATCTGATATCTTCGAGTTAATTCTTAATCTTTATTTCTCTTTGTCAATTATTGATTGGTCAATTACTTATTCATCCGAAACCAATCGACATCTGCCCATCCCCGATTGCCTTCATTCGGAGTCACACAGAATAGTCCGACTTTGGCTCCAATCCATTTGCCCTGACGGGCTGTGAAAGACTCTCCTACTGTCGTATATTTCTTCCCGTCCAGACTATAAGCAAATGTACAAACGGCTCCTTTACGAACCTTTACTTGCAAGTAAACAGTTTGCCATTCATTATCTGCTACTCCCGGCATCTTCAAATATTTTACCGGAATATTTGCCAATTCTTTTATCTGTTCAGGATTTTGCTGTTCCGCATCCTTACAAACTGCCTGTTGCAGAATAAACTGATCGCCCGCCTTGCGAATAGAAAGATAACTATAATCCCATCCCATCACAATAATTCCGGTTTGTTCTCCATCCTGCTTGGCAGTAAATGTCAGCTTGGTCGTAGCTGTAAATTCTTCAGCCGGGAACTTTTGCATCAACAGATTAGGAACTTCCCAGAAGTTCACAAACTCTTTCGACAGACTGCCTGTATAAAGACGGATAAATCCCAAATCGGTAGTAAACCCGTAAGTGTCTTTTTTATTGGCATGCCATTGCCATTGTAATCCCAAATGCCGGGTATTGAATTCGTCACTCTCCGGCGGAGTAGCGATCGGATAGGTCTTTCCCACATTCGGTTTCTTATAAGTCGTTACAGGTTCACCGCAACCATCTTTATCCTTGTCCACTCCGATTACAGGCCAGTCATTTACCCACATCATCGGATTCAGATGAATCACACGTCCGTAAGCGCCTTTATCTTGAAAATGGACGAACCAGGATTCTCCTGTGTTGGTGTCTACCCAACCACCCTGATGAGGTCCGTTTATCGTTGTCTTTCCTTGTGCCATCACGATTTTCGATTCGTAAGGGCCATAGATGTTCTTTGAGCGAAGTACCAATTGCCAACCGGCTGCGACACCTCCTGCCGGAGCAAAAATATAATAGTATCCGTTGCGTTTATAGAGCTTCGGTCCTTCTACGGTATGATTCTTTCCATCATTTCCGTCGAACACCATCACCGGATCGGAAATAACTTCTGTTCCTTCTGGATTCAGTTCGCAAATGACGAGGATACTGTTCACTCCACTACGGCTTCCGGCATAAGCATGTATCAGATATACTTTTCCGTCTTCGTCCCACAAAGGAGTTGCATCAATCATTCCTTTCCCTGCTTTTACCAATACAGGTTTGCTCCATTTTCCTTTCGGGTCTTTGGTTTTAATCATATAGATTCCATAATCCGGATCACCCCAGTAAATATAAAATTCTCCGTTATGAAAACGAATGGCCGGTGCCCATACGCCTTTACCATGCTGTGCCTTATCGAAGAAAGGTTCCGGCTCCTGAACCGGTAACGCATAGTTTACTAACGACCAATTAACCAAATCATTGGAATGAAGAATAGGAATTCCGGGAATACAATTAAAGCTGGATGCTGTCATATAGAAATCATCTCCGGCCGCACAGATATCCGGGTCTGAATAGTCAGCATGAAGAACCGGGTTCTGATAAGTTCCATTCCCCTTATCAGCCACCCAGGTCTTAGAAATTTCTTGTGCGCCTGCCAATGAACTGCAAGCCATCATTCCTGCTAAAAACAGAATCTTTTTACGCATATACCTTACTAATCAATTTCATTCAAAACTAGATTCGTTATTCCTAAAAACAGGTTCTTTCTACCTTATATAAAAACCAAGCACTTTTAAAACTGAATCCTATCTCTGATTTCAAAACAATCTATTTACTGACCTATTTACTTATATATACGAAAGGGATTAGGTAAATACCTAATCCCTTTCCAACTTTTTTCTATTTATCCAAGATTATTGTAAAACAATCATGTTATATTACCAACAGCTTTTTCTTTACTCTTTTGCAAACATCAGGGTTCCAAAACCTAATTGGTCATAACCGCCGCTATTAGGTCCATAATCACCTGCCCCACCATCAGAATTGCCACGAGACGCATTTTCACGCATTTTATCAACCCACATCTTAGCATAGATGCTTGATTTACCATAATCCTGCGCCAAACGATTCACCAGCTCCCACGCAGGACGCACTTCACCACGTGAATCCTTTCCCTCTCTTCTTTCCTGTGCAGAAATGGTATCCCAGCTTCCACTACAATTTGTATAAGTAGTATAAGGCAGATCATTATCTGTATATCTGAAACCGGTCATCTTCCAACTGGCACTTGAACTACCCGTTTCAGCACCACCGATATTGTATTTAGCCACATACTCACACATAGCCAATGCCCGTCCGTCATCAAAGATGAAAAGGTCTTCACCTACATTCTTTGCCATCTGACAGAAAGCACCCAACAGACTGACACACAAGGTAGCATGTCCCTGGTCACGACCTGATTCCTGACATTGTCCCAGCATTTCATTACTATCCGGATCTAAATGTATGAAAGGAACGCCATTTCCTATATTTCCCGAACCAATACCAAATTTGAAATATTGGATAGCTTCATTGATTTTAAAGTTATCATCCGCCAAAATACCGATAGAAAGTAAAGCTGTCATCGCAGATAAATCCCAATTGAGCCAATAATGAAGCGCACATTCATTTCCATTGTGCGTAGACAGGAATTTTGTGATATGAGGATAAAAGACATCTGCAATCCATGCTTTAAACTTAATGAAATCAGCTTCCTGCCATCCTGAATAAGAACGCATAATCTCCGCTGCATTTGCTATTTGATGTACCTGAATAAAAATCAAGAACTCGTTCGGATCTATAAATTCACCTTTATCATTCACGATAAATCCTGTACATGTTTTAGCCCAGTCATTCAAAATAGCAACAGCAGCATCTGCATACTGTGCACCGTCAGTCTCCGACAATTTCCATCGAAGGGCCAATTGATAGGCTGCGGCAGCGTCCTTCATCAACTTCGTGTAGTTATTCCAGTCATTGGGATATTTGCCTGCCCAATTATTTTGATCGAGACGCGCCAATAATTTCACCGGAGAAGCCTTATAATTTGATTGTGACAAGCTATTCCCACCACGACTTAAATGATCGAACGCATTTTTCCAAGGTTGCGCACCGGCTTGCACTTTTCCTTTTACAAACTCAAAATCCGTTTCTGTATGAAGCATACAAGGATGCTCCAAAGTCGTAACATAATCCTTCACTTCCGGCCAACTACTCATATCATTAGAGCCGTCTTCTATTTCGCTACATGCTAAAAGCGTGGTAGAAGTCAGGGCAAAAAGCCCTGCTCCTATTATTGTATATAATTTCATCTTATTCATGGTAGTTATTCGTTAGTATTGTTTTCACTATCTACAAAAGCTTGAAGTTCCTCTATGGATTTGAAAGAACGAATCCAGTAAAGATCATAAGTCTGAGCTGTTTCCGGGAAATCAGCAATTACAAACTTACATTGCGACAAATCAAAGACCTGATTCCAATCTGTAGGAGTCACTGTTTTATATCTTGCCTGCAAATCATAATACAACACATTAGGTTTTGTAATTGATATTTCACTTGTACCCAAAATGGCATACCTGTTATTTGCATCTCCAGCCGTACCCCAATATTCAGGACCAATTTTCTTAATGCCATCATCAAAAACTTCAAGTTTGATACAGCCCTGACTATTATTTCCAACATGTAATTGAGACTTAAATCCTATTTTAACAGCAAGATATCTATATTCAGCAGGAGTTATATTAACAACTTTTCCCTTACCGCTTCTCGCAAGCCATAAATCACCACGATACTTAACCTTACTATCAGGTCCACCCATCTGAACAGTGGTCTTATTTCCGTCAGATGAAACGACAGACGCATTGTTGCCATCCAAATACCAATTATTATCCAGTCCGTTACCCAAACCATTACCTAATGAATACCAGAAACGTCCATCGGCAACTGTGACAGTTACATTTTGTACAACAGGGCCATAAGAAGCTGTTATCACAGCAGAAGCGGCCTTAGTAGTATGTACTTTCAATTTACCAGTCTTATCCACACTAATCACCTCCGGATTATCACTCGTCCAAGTCAGCAGCGAAGCAGTAGCATCTACCGGTTCCAATGTGTACTTAATCTGATATTCCTGTCCATATCCCAATTGATTAAGTTCCGCATCTTCAGTAAACGTCATTCCGGTAATTGGAGTTACTATCTTAACCCCTATCTCGCAACTTGCAGACACCGGATTCGAACTGAAATCATCAGCCGTCACTATAATAGTCGCATCCCCTTTGCTGATTCCGGTCACCAAACCTGTCTTTTCATCCACCGTAGCTACTTCCGGGTTACTACTTGTCCATTTATAACGCTTGAACGTAGTAGTTGCCGGTTCTGAAGAAACAGTTAATTGATATTCATCGCCTGCCGCAATCTCTTCTGCCGGAACATTAGTTATATTGATGGCTGACATATAGGTATATTCGTCCATAACTTCAACTGTTCTAGTGACGATCGTAGCTTCCGGACCGAAACCGATTTCCGGCGTTAATGTAATAATAGCTTTTCCTGCTTTATCCTTAGTCACGACCTTACCTTCCCGTGTAACAGCAACAATAGATTCATCCGACGAAGTCCATTGCACATTAGCATCGGTTGCATTTTCAGGTGCAATACTCCAAGAGAGTTGCAGTTCTTTGTTCTTCAGCAGACAAATTGTTTTATTCCCTGCATCATATTGAGTTTCGTTAAGAGTAATGGTGGACACTGTAATCATTTCGTCCATCTTTTCTCCTAAATCCTTATCATCATCACATGAAGTCAGACCTAAAAACGAACAAGCCGCCAGTCCAACAAAATATTTTATATAATCTCTTTTCATGATTCTTATTCTTTAAGTTATTCAGACTTGATTATTGCCATCCCGGATTCTGTCCCAAGTTCGGATTCAACTGACACTGATCTACCGGAAGCGGATACAGGTCATTTTTACTACCCCAGCGCCGACTATTTTCCAAGATCAAACAGCCATCGGAGTCTTTTGCCATATTAGAAGCGCCAGCCCATGAAGTCGCAAAATCAGTTCCTGTCCATTTCACTCCTAGAATAGGTTTAGGCATCTCTACAATAGCAGTATTCCAACGCTTCAAATCATCAACTCGGAAACCTTCATTGTACAATTCGATGGTACGTTCACGACGGATTTCCTCTCGCATATTCAAACTGTTTTCTGAAGCAAAAGACGTAGTCAGTTTAGGCATATCCGGGTTTACACGGAGACGAACCAAATTCAACGAGATATTCAAAGCATCATCCAAAGCTTTGCCGGTGGTTCCCAACTCATACATAGCTTCTGCATAATTCAATAAAACTTCTGCATAACGAATAATCGGAAAGTCGTAACCTTCAAATGTATCAGCCACCTTACGTTCCGTACCCCATTTTTGGTTTTGATAACCGGAACCTTGGAATACATTACATGTAATGGCATTGGTCGCATCTTCCCCATCCATACCTTTCCAGTCAATACGCGGTTTGTCATTATCCCAATATTTAGTGCCATGAGCCAAAAGACAGTTCTTCATGCGATTATCACGATTTTCAAATTCCGTAGTCAGACCTCCATAACCTTTAAAGACGTCAGCACTCTTGGTATGGTCAATAGGTAGCCCATTGCTACAAAGATACATATTCACAAATTTACGGTTAATATATTGCACGTTCGCTACACAACCATGTGTGATATTAGTCCCGATCGGAGCAATCGTTTCATCATGACGGCGATAGAATATATATTCTTTATTGGCACTCTTAGTCAGATTCGCAGGATTAGACTGTACATTCTCTAAAATGAACAGGTATTTATAAGCCATCTCTCCCAATGCTGCTGGTTTGAATAGCTCGAATTGCTTACTGTCGATAACTTTTTTCGCCGCATCCGCTGCAATACTCAACAATGCTTTGCCACGTTCTTCATTATTGCGGTTTTGTTGCCATGTGCCTTCATATAAAGCGACACGTGAAAGGAATGCATAAGCTCCCCATTTTGAAATACGTCCTTCTTCATCCGTCGCAATAATTTCCGGCAATACTTCAGCCGCATCCTTCAAATCCTGAATCACGAAGTCAATCACTTCGCTACGGTCATTGCGGCTCATGCGTAACTCGGGTGAAGTAATATCCAACGGTTCTTTAGTGATAATCACATTGCCAAACAATTGCACCAAATCAAAATAAGAATAAGCACGGAAGAACTTCGCTTCTGCTACATAGCGACTAATATCACCGTTACCGGAAAAAGACGCCGCTTTTTGCAGCAACAAATTGCAACGGCGGATATGGGCATAATTGCTGGTATAGTTACCGTCTGAAGTAGGAATCGGATTACTACCATTGCTGTACATATTTACAGAACTGGAAGTCATCAAGTCCGAACGCCAGTCAGAATGTGCACCATCAGAAATTACCGATGTAAAATCACGAGTCCAACCATAGAAATTAGTTGCAAAATATTTAAAATCATCTGCTGCCCCCCATAAGTTGCCATCTGCCAGTTGGTCCTGCGGATCAAGATCCAGACACGAATTCAGTGTCAGACCAAGCGATAAAATTAAAAGAGCTTTCTTATATAGTTTCATATTCTTCATACATTAAAAAGTTAGATTTAATCCGAAAGTCACTGTACGGACAAAGGGGAAACGTCCTGCTGCTGATACCTTACGGCTAGCCTCCGGATCCCATCCGTCGTTAATTTTAGAATATTCCCAAAGATCAGCACCTGCTACATATACACGACAAGAACTAATTGCTTTCGTTTTAGCCAAAAAGGCAGAAGGTACATTGTATCCCAATGTCACATTTTTCAGACGAATGTAAGAACCATCTTCCACTGACCAGGAAGAAGCCTGATAGTTGTAGTCATTGATTTCATTCTTATGGTTCTTCGTCAAATTTGGTGGTACTTCTTCTATTGTGAATAAATAATCTTCGC